>Ga0210410_10000021_pt1 | contig 294572 bp, 256 predicted proteins | sample IncBWC4MmetaG_FD_161058 | JGI IMG/M metagenome (GOLD analysis project Ga0210410, IMG submission 161058) | Forest soil microbial communities from Barre Woods Harvard Forest LTER site, Petersham, Massachusetts, United States - Inc-BW-C-4-M | ecosystem: Environmental > Terrestrial > Soil >...
CCTTGGCCAGCTTGATGGCTTCAAACGGCTGCATGACGCCGAGCTGGCCGCCTTCTTCGTCAATCACCCGGATTTCGCGAGCGCGGATTCGTTCGTTGATACGAATACGGTCGCTCTGCCGGAAGCTGCGTTCTGCGATAAATCCCCCTAGGACGCTCTGATAATCGCGGCTGACCCACCCTGCCGCCAAGCGTTAAACCCACCCCAACCCCCACTGCGCAAAACCGCCGGGGGACGGGTTTCAAAGTATAGCATGCGGTCGCGGCCCGTCGGCAAGTGGCAAAAGAGCGTAGCGGGAAGCCGCAGGAACGAAAGGTCAGCGGGGCACGAGACCTGTGCCAGGCATCATGTGGATCACTATGCCGAGAGCAACGAGAACGCCAACGAAATAGGCGGCGATCGCCGGACTGGGTTGCGGAGGCAGGTCCTTGGTAAAGAGTCTGTAAGTGAAGCCCGCAGCAACGAGAAAGAAAAGCCCTTCACCTGCAAAAAGCCAGAGGAGAAGGCAAGCAGCGAGTAAGACGATGCGCTCGGACTTGCCAAGTGCTGTGGTGGCCTGGCCTCCATCCAGGACCCAAATAGGAATGAGATTAAGAATATTCAATCCAGCGCTCGTGCGGGCGAGAGCGGCCCAAAGGCCATTGCCCGTACGGTACCAAAGCACGGCACAAACCGCGGCCCCGAGAAAACCAGCGAGTGGCCCGGCGAGGCTGACGGCTGCGCGAGTCTGGCGAGTGACGCCAAGGGCTTGCCAGCGGACGTATGCACCCAGTCCGGGGAGAAATACGGGCATGTCGGCGGGCAAGCCGCGCCGCCGGATATCTACATAGTGGCCCATCTCGTGAACAAGAATGAGGAGAGCAAAACCAATACCGAAGGCAGCTCCGAAGAGCCCCCAGTAGACGCCCATGAAGGCGAAGAGGCTGAAGAGGAATTTGAGTTTGAAGATAGCGAGGAGAAGAGTCTTACTTTTTGCAAGGAGAATGGCGATGGGGGCAAGAGGACCGAGCTTGCGTGCCCAGGCATGTTTCTCTTCCGGGGGAGGAGCAACCTTGGCGGCGAGCTCGAGCTTGTAAACTTGGCCACGAATCCACTCGGCTTGCGTCGAGTTTGCGGGGAGAAGAGGAAGAGCCTTTAACCACTCTTCACGAGCCTGCAGGAGTTGGTCCTGCTCCTGAAGAGCCTTCGCCCGAGTGGAGATGCGCACAAGTTCCTCGCCGTGGACGAGGGCGTGGCATTGCTCGCAGGCGAGAGCGCCGAGGGGCAAGGTTGCGCCGCAATTTTGACAATTGCGAAGGGGTTCGACGTAAGCGGTGGACACGATAAGCCAGTCGGGAGCCTGGTCAAGTTGAGGGTGGCGGAGCGGGGGCTGCGGCAGCAAACGGGCCCAGGATTTCAACCTTAGGACCGGCGGCAAGCTTCCACGCGATGTTCATCCCCACAAGAAGAATGATGAGTCCGAGCGCTCCGTTGAGCGGACTCACCAGCTCGAGAAAAGGCGAAGCGAGCCCCAGGAGCGCAAGCAGCCCGAGCGCCTTCAGAAGGTTCATTTTGGGCTTCTCCGCCGAAGCGGGTTGAGAGGAAGTGGACAGCGGTGCGTCCTGGGCGGATGTTGAAGCCTCAGGATTGGCAGAGGGAGTGGTTTGAGTATGCGACGGTTTCAGAGGTTTTTCTTTATTGATCTCAGAAAGATAGATGGGAACGGCGGCCATGGAGACGGCTGCGTAGGTGAGCGCGACTGCGGCAATCTGGTAGCGGCGGCCACCGATACCGCGCGAACCCATTTTTATGGCTTTGGCAATGATCCACCCAACGGCAAGCGAGACGTAGCCAATGGCAATGCCGGTGATGATGCTGAAACCAGAATAGAGAATCAGGCCAAGGATGGCGCCGCCAAACCCGAAGGTCAGGCCGCGCACAAAGGCAGCGTGTGTATCCTTCGGGATTTGAGTCTTGAGTTGATCCACGCATCGCGCGCAAGCAAGAGATCCGTTGACGCGATAATACTGGCCAGCGATCGCCTGGTTGCAAGATTTGCACACATCCGTGCCGGATTTTGCCGCGTATTCCGCAGTGCCAAACTGAGGGGTGGAATTGCCGAAACCTGAGTCCGCCATGGGCGGGAGGGTAGCACAGAGGTTATGTAGTCAAAAGCAAAATTCTCGACGGCAGGGCCCGAGTCTTTAAGAGGTTAGGCCCAGTTCGCCCTTTGGGCCGGTGAGGAGGGCGTGGATGCGGGACTTGTCGCTGCGGGCGATGGGCAGTTCGATTCCCATGCGCTGGATGGTCGGCGTGAGTTCGTCGGGATTGGTGCTCATGACCTCGAAATAATCGAGGGTGCAGCCTTGCGGCGCGTCGGTGGAGGGATGCGCGGAATCGGCGCTCCATTCGATGAAGAAGGGGAGCAAGCCGTGATGGGTGTCGGCGAGGTTGATGGTTTTCCAGTGGAGGACTTTACCATCGGGTCGGGCGCGCGAGCCGGGCGTGGGGCCTTCGAAGGCGACGCCGGCTTCGCGGAGCTTCTTAGCGAAGGCATCGAGGTCGCCGGGATGAGCGGCCCAGCCGACGAGGCGCGGCTGCGTGAGTTGATAGAGGCCGAGTGTGTCGGGAGCGCCGGACTGCTTCGGATCGGGGGCGATGATTTCCAGATAGCGGCGCTCGCCGAGAGAGAGTAGGGCGTTGCGCGTGCCGCGGCCGGGATGGACTCCGCCGATGGCGGCGCGCACGCCGGCGTTTTCTTCGACGAAGGAGATGCCTTCGTCGAGATCCCGGAAGCCGAGAAGAATGTGGTCGAGCAAAGCGGGCGCGTCGTCGTCGCCAAAGCGGAATGGCGGCGCAAGGAGAGTAGCGCCGGTGAGTGCGAGAAACAATCGGCGGGAAACGGGGTCAGGCATGAACGGCTCCTTCAAAGAGAAATGGCGGCGCTGTTTTGGCCGCGCTTGGAAAGATAGGCGTGCCAGAAGAGGCGCGCGGCGACGGCGCGGTAGGGGCGCCAGGGCTGGCTGAGTTTTTCCAGGCGTTCCGGCGACGGACGTTTGCGAAGATGCTTCACCTCCTGCACCGCGGTGGCCAGCGCGAGATCGCCGACGGGCCAGATGTCCGGGCGGCGCAGGGCGCTCAATAGATAGATGTCGGCGGTCCAGTTACCGATGCCTTTGAAGGCGGTGAGCATTTTGCGCGCGGCATCGTCGTCGAGTTCGTGGAGGTAGCGGAGATCGAAATGGCGGCGGGAGAGCGATTCGGCGAGGAGGCGAGTGTAGAGAGTTTTCTGGCGGCTGAAGCCGATGCGCAGTAGATCGGCATCGGTGAGCGTTAAGAAGCGGCTCGGAGTAAGCGGGCGGACGGCGGCGTTCAGGCGATCGAATGCGGCTCTTGCAGAAGCGAGGGAAACTTGCTGCTCAAGGATGATGTAGACGAGTGTGGGGAAGCCGGGCTCGCGGACCCAAAGAGGAGGATAGCCGTAGGATTGAACAATGCGAGCTAAGTCCTTGTCTCCGCGTGTGAGTTCGCGCGCGGTCCGGAAAAACGTCGGTTCGTCCAGGCACATGGACCTACTGAATGAAAAAATACTCGGGGTTTGCACGCACATAACGAGCACAGAAGACCGCCAGACTTTGCTTGTCCGAGGAATCTAATTCGTCCCATTTCTCATTGACAGACTCGAAGAGTTTGTCCGACTTATCCTCGGGCAACGAGGATAGCAGCTGGTTCCGTGTCTTTGTCTGGATGGGCGCCTTGCCATTGGGGAATAGTGCCAGCACCTTTTCTAGCAACTTCACGTACTTTTCAGCTTTCATGATCCGCAGACCCTCAAGCGCTTGCGGCCATATCTTTCCTGTGTTTTCAAGGAAAAACTGGTCAATGCCACCGTTGGCGATCTCGGACCGGCAGATTGCAATGGAGAGAATGTGCCTCTGGCCTTCATTAAGCTGACCAAAAAAACTTGTGATGCTTTCAGGATCCTCAGAGTTTCCAAATCCAACCCATAAGGGCCATAGCGGTTTGGAGACTTCGGCCAGAATCTCCTCATCAGAATCGTCGTCAGGTCGAGCGATGCGAAAATCTGCGTTCGGCATGGTGGCCTGTCCTCCGTGAGTTGGCGATGCTGTGAGCTAGGCCGTGAAACTTCTCGCCTCGACTTCGCGCTGGAGGGCGGCGACGACTTCGGCGAGGGGTTTGGGGCCGAGGTCGCCTTTCGAGCGATGGCGGACGGCAACGGTGCCGGCTTCGGCTTCTTTGGGGCCGACGACGAGCATGTACGGAATTTTCTGAAGTTGCGCGTCGCGGATTTTTGCGGGCAACTTTTCGTTGCGGTCATCGAGATGGACGCGCAGGCCGTGGCGCTTCAAAGTTTCGGTGACGTGCTTGGAGTAGTCGGCGACTTTTTCGCTGACCGGGCAGATTTCCACTTGCACGGGCGCCAGCCACAGCGGAAAGGCACCGGCGTAGTGCTCGATCAAGATGCCGAAAAAGCGCTCGACGGAACCGAGCAGCGCGCGATGGACCATCAGCGGCTGATGCTTGGCGCCGTCTTCGCCGACGTATTGAAGCCCGAAGCGCGCGGGCAAGTTGAAATCGAACTGCACGGTGGTGAGCTGCCAGGGGCGGCCAATGGCGTCGATGAGCTTGACGTCGATTTTCGGGCCGTAGAAAGCGGCTTCGCCCGCCATGGTTTTGTAAGGAATGTTCATGCGCTTCATGGTTTCGGCAAGCGCGGCGGTGGCGCGGTGCCAGTCTTCGGGCTTGCCGGCGTAATGTTCCGGATGCGATTCGTCCCAATCGGAAAGCTCGACTTCGAATTTGTCGAAGCCGAAATTTTTCATGACCGCGAAGGCGAAATCGACGCAGGCTTCGACTTCGGCTTCGATTTGCGACGGCATGCAGAAGATGTGCGCGTCATCCTGGGTAAAACCGCGCACGCGAAGCAAGCCGTGGAGCACGCCGCTGCGTTCGTAGCGATAGACGGTGCCTAGCTCGGCGAGCCGCACGGGAAGCTCGCGGTAGCTGTGGAGCTTTGCCTTGTAAATCAAAATGTGGCCCGGGCAATTCATGGGCTTGAGCTGATAGTCAGCCTTTTCGACTTCGACGGGACCGAACATGCTGTCCTTGTAAAAGCCGGTGTGCCCGCTGGTCTTCCAGAGGTCCAGACGCATGATGTGCGGCGTGTAGACGAGGTCGTAGCCACGCTTCTGCAGCTCATCGCGGAGCCAGTCCTCGACAATCCTGCGAATGAGGCCCCCTTTGGGATGCCAGAAAATCAGGCCGGGGCCGGCCTCTTCCTGGATGCTGAAGAGGTCGAGCTCCGTGCCGAGCTTGCGGTGATCGCGGCGCTTGGCTTCTTCGAGGCGGTGAAGATACTCGTCCAGTTCTTTTTGCGTAAAAAAAGCGGCGGCGTAAATCCGCTGGAGCTGTGGATTGCCTTCCTGGCCCTTCCAGTAAGCGCCGGCGACGCTCATCAGTTTGAAAGCTTGAATCCGCTTTGTCGAAGGAATGTGCGGGCCGCGGCAGAAATCCATGAATTTGCCGGTGGTGTAAAAGGAAACCATCAGCTCGTTGGCTTTTTCTTCCACCAATTCACATTTGAAAATTTGGTTGCTCTTCTTGTAGAGATCGAGCGCTTCCGGCTTGGGAATGAGCTTGCGCTCGTTCGGAAGATCCTGCGCGGCGAGCTCGTGCATCTTCTTTTCGATTTTCGCGAGGTCTTCCAGGGTGAACGGCTCCTCGCGCAGGAATTCGTAGAAAAAGCCGGTGTCGATCGGAGGACCGATGCCCAGCTTTACGTTGGGATAGAGCTCCATCACCGCAGCTGCAAGCAGGTGCGCCGCGGAGTGTCGGAAAACGAACAGCGCATCGGGATCCTTTTCCGTGAGGATCCTGATTTTCACGTCATGATCGAGCGGGCGGCGCAGATCGATCAGCTCGCCTTGATCCGGAGCGTTCGGGAGCGGCGCGCCGTTGGTGGCAGTTACATGCGCGACCAGCGCGGCATCGGCAAGACGCGGCGAAATCTTGCGCGCGATATCGGCTGGCGTGGTGCCCTTCGGCACTTGCTGGACGCTGCCGTCGGGCAGTGTGATGTGGATCTGCTCCATATTCGTGTTCACCCGGAACGAGAAAGATCAAGCTTATCGGCGGCTTCCAGCGCGGTCAAGGTACCGTCAAGCGTAGCGCGACAAGGAAGAGCCTAGGATTCGAAAGTCCAACGGCCGCCGGCCATGGTGCGTTCGACGGGAATCGTCACGAGCGTCGAGGGATTCTCCTTAAACGGATCGCGGCCGAGGACGACGAGATCGGCGAGCTTGCTGGCTTCGATGGAGCCTTTCAGGTTTTCTTCGTACGAAGCATAGGCGCCGTTGATGGTGCCAACGCGGATCGCTTCTTCGACGGTAATTTTCTGTTTTGGTCCCCAGACATTGCCTTTTGTGTCGGTGCGAGTGACTTCCGATTGCAGCGCCATCATGGAGATGAATTCTCCGGGCGGATAGTCGGAAGCCTGCGTCGCGCGAATGCCGGCGTCAAGAAAGCTGCGCAGGGCGAACATGTGATTCAGACGCTCGGCGCCGTAATAGCGCATTTTTTCGCCGTGGTAATAAACGTAAGTTGAAAACGGAGTTGGGATTGCGCCAAGAGCCTTGATACGCGCGATCAAGCTGTCATTGATGACCGTGCAGTGCTCGAGGCGAAAGCGCGGATCGTGGCGCGGGCTTTCGCGCTGCAATCGCTCGTAGACGCGCAAAGTCGTATCAATGCCGACGTCGCCGTTGGCGTGCGTGCCGATCTGCCAGCCAGCAAGATGCGCTTTGCGACCGTAGGTGTAGAGCTCTTCCTCGGTCATTACGAGAATGCCGAAGTCATTGGGGCGGCCTTCGTAAGGTGTGGAGAGGCGCGCGGTGCGTTCGGAAATCGAGCCGTCGCAAACCAGCTTCATGGCGCCAACGCGAACCCATTCGTCTCCGAGGCCGGTTCGAACGCCTGCCTCGATCATCGCGTCGATGTGGCGGTAGTTTATGAAGCAGTAGGCCCTGTAGAGCAAGTCGCCGGAATCGCGAGCGTCCTGATACGCGCGGAGATCGGTAGGGGTGCCCTGCGCTTCCGTCGCGGAGGTGATTCCCGTCTTCGCGAGCATTTTGGAAATGAGCTTTACGCCCTCACGATGATCTTCACGCGTGAAATCTTGAGGAAGGACCTTTTCAAAGAAAGCCTGGGCACTCTCTGCGACGCGCCCGCTCAGTTTTCCGGTGGCCGGGTCGTAATCGATTTTCCCGCCGGGAGGATCCGGCGTCTTCTCATCGATTCCCGCCTTTTGAAACGCCAGGGAATTGGCATAGACCGTGTGACCACCGCGATGTTCGATGTGCACGGGATGATCCGGGACCGCCGCGTCCAGGTCGGCGATGCTCAGCGGGCGGCCATCTTCCGTTTTTGTATCGTCGTATTTGAATCCGAGGACCCAATCGCCAGCCGGCGTTTTTGCAGCGCGTTCGCGCAGCGCAGCCTGAATGGCGGAGATCGATCGCAGGTCGCAATCCACCATGCGGAGATGCGACAGACCTGCCGCGGCAGGATGAGAATGCGCGTCGATAAAGCCCGGGAGCACGGTCTTTCCGCCAAGATCCATCTTTCGAATTCCAGGCGCGGCGAGATTCAGGACATCGGCATTTTTCCCAACGGCCAAGAACCGGCCGCGTGTGATGGCCACCGCTTCCCCAACGGGTTCGGCCGGATTCATGGTCACAATGTGACCGTTATGGAGAATCAGATCCGGCTTTTCCTGTTCGAGAGGGAAAACCGAGAAGGCGGCAAGCGTGCCGAGAAATTCGCGGCGATTCGTTCCGTTGGTCATAGCTCCCCTTTGGTATGGCTGAAGATTGAGGCGGATGCTACGCTGCGAAAGAGCCTAACGTCAACGCCATGCATCACTAGAGAATCGTCACGCCTGGCAATCCCGCAAAGTGCGCATCCGAGGTGACGAGCTCGGCTTGGTGGGCTCGTGCTGTCGCATAGATGATGGCGTCGGCCATCGGCAATTTGTAGTCAATACTTAGCGAAGCGGCAGCCAGCGCAATGGTGTCTGTAAGGTCTACTACCTTCCGCCGCAGCGCCTCCGAGAGAAAAACATCTGCCTCGGACCTGCCTGCTCGAAGCAGCAGAATCTTCAATACTTCGTAGAGGACAATCGTGGGAACCAAGACCTGAATGTCCCGCTGAAGGATATCTCCGAATGCATCGGCTTTTTCATCGCTGGTGACGTATTCCAGCCAGCCGGAAGAATCCAAGAGGACTATTTCAGAAGCGGTCATTTCGATCGCGGTAGTCATCTTTCCATTTCATGCCTTTCGCGATCCCTCGAAGCTCTTTGATAGAGCGGGGCTTACTAAAGTGGATGCTTCCGCCCAACACATAAACGATGAGTTCCTGGCCAGGCCGGAGCGCCAATTCCTCGCGAACTTTCTTTGGAATGACAACTTGAAACTTGGGCGAAACTTTGACCTTTTCCATCGGGAATCACCCGCTCCAAGAGAGATTATATCGATATAGCATATCGTATGTCAATTCTATTATCGATTCTTAGATTGGTATGGCTTGTTCCGCAATCGATAAGATAAGTCCTTACATTATAATTAGATAGCATGGCCGCTGACGGTCTGGCAACAGTCGTTTGGTGGAATCAATACTGTCGCTACGGCTGAAGAAGGGTACCAAAATCCGGTGTTCCGCGGAGCTTCGCGAACGCTGGTTCTTCCCGGAGCCATTCCACAAACTTTGGAGGATTCTTGCTCAGGCACTTAGCGCGGCGAAGCGCCTCAAGAGCGCCTTTGCGGTCGCCATCCATCGCACGGGCGATCGCCAGATTGTCCAGGACCCACATGGAATCGGGGTCACCGGCGCTGGCCAGTTCGAAATAGTCCCGGGCGCGGCTTATGTCTTTGTTTTCCATACGCTCCATACCCGTCTCCATGGCTTGGACCACCAAGCCGGCAAGCGCCCGCTTTTCTACGCGCAGTTTTTCTTCGTGCTTCTCGTGTTCGGTGCGGCTGCGCAGAGCGATGAGCTGCTGCTCGACCGCATTGCGGAGTTCCACGCGATTGGCTTGATTTTCGCGAAACGAGGCGATCTCCGAAGAGATTTCTCCGCTCAATTGCTCCTGGTCCTCTAATTCCTGCTTCTCCCGCCTGGCGCCCTCACGAACGGCCTTGCTTTTTTCAAGGGCATCGGCGCGCTCCAACAGGGCAGTGTTTTCGGCGAGCCCGGCAAGCATTTGCGCGGCTTGGCGATACTCTCTGCGCGCAGCGTATAAGTCGCCGGATTGGCCGACCGCGCGGGCGCGTTCGGCTTCCCGAATTGCCTGCGAGGCGACAAATGAATCGTCCCTGTTTTCGCGGCCGCTCTTCATCGCTTGCGTGCGAAACCAGGCGAGTGCTTCTTCCATTACCTCCGCGGGAGCCCATTGGTGGGGCCCGGGAAAGCTTCGCCAAAAGTGCGCGTATTTCATTTTTTCGAGCTCTTCGTCGGTATGAACAAGTTCGGGGTAATTGAAATCGTAAGTCCCCACCGCGGAAAAGACCACAAAGGGAGCTTCTTTTGACGAAAATGCCAGCGGGTGAAACCCTGCGCCATGCAGGAACACGCCAGCAGCGCATTTGCAGATTTGGGCAATCTGTACGGCGGCGCGCGCTCCTCCGGAGAATCCCGCGAGGTAGACGCGGCGATCGTCGATGGACAGCCGTGCATGCGTGTCCTTGACCATGGCATCGGCGGCCGCGGCCTCGATTTTCCATGAGCCGTTCCGCGAATTGTTCGAGCCAACGACGATGTAGCCATAGCGCTCAGCGGCTTCTTTCATTAGCTCGACGGGCATGCTGCCACGCGCGCCAGGGTCGAACGAGTAGACAATGGGCCAGCGCTTGTCCTGGGAATAGGCGGAAGGAAGGTATAGCGCGTAGCTCTGTTCCGGCTGTTTGGAGACCATGACGCTGGGGATGACTACGCCGGCCGGCAATGATTGGCATTCGTGAGCCGCACCGGGATTCTGCTGTGCGCGGAGCGAGCTGGCGCAAAGAGAGAGTGCAGCGAAGAGTAGGCGGAGTTTTTTCAAGATCTTTCTTATTTTGACGCATCCAGTGAACTGTCGATAGCTCAACAAAGACTCGTTCAGGCTTCCCTTCAAGTCCAAATTTTGCACACGTCACTGCACAGGGTAGACTTAACGGATTCTCTTGTAACAGAGAAGATTTCCGAGGCTTGCGAATGAAACGAATCGTCGCTCAATGGATGATTTTACTGTGTTTGCTTTTCCCGGCGTCGGCTGGAGCTGCGCAGGGGCCGAAGGCGTTTCCGTCGGCGGACGAGCGTTACAAGGTGGATATTTTACTTGTAGTGGCGCATCCGGACGACGAGGGGGCGGCGACTCCCTATCTTGCACGGGCGCTGGACGAACACAAAAAAGTGGCGGTCGTCTTCGGCACGCGCGGGAGTAGCGGCGCGAACGAAGCTGGTGCCGAGCAAGCCGCAGCGCTGGGCGACATCCGGGAGGTCGAAGCGCGCAATGCGCTGGCCACCCTGGGAATCACGAATGTGTGGTTTCTCGGCGGCAAGGATACCGCTTCGCAGAGCGTCCTGCAGTCGCTGGCGAGTTGGGGACACGGCGCCACGCTTGAGCAGCTCGTACGGCTTGTCCGGCTGACTTGTCCGGAAGTGATCCTTACCTTTTTGCCGGGAACGTTTATCGGCGAAGACCACGGCGACCATCAAGCTTCGGGTTTGTTGGCGACGGAAGCATTCGATCTGGCGGGCGACCCCACTGTTTTTCCAGAGCAAGTAAGCGGTCCGACCAAGCGGCTCGAACCCTATCTTGATAACCTGCGGCCGTGGCAGCCGAAGAAAATCTACTACTTCGCCGACGCCGACCGCGAAGACATCTTTCGCGGGAAAGGGCCGATCTATCCGGTGAAGGAGATTTCCAAATCAACGAAGCAGCCCTATTGGCGCATGGCGCTGGACTCCTTCCGCGCGCACCAAACGCAGGCGAAATCCTTTCTCGATACCATCGCTGCCATGGATGAGGCGCAACTGGAGAAGGTCATGACCGCCGAAGGTTTCTGGTCCGACGGTTTGCAATTCGTCCTCGGCAAATCGCTTGTAGGTGGCACTTTGACCGGAGATATTTTTGAAAATATTGCGACCGGCACAATTCCATTTGCGCGGCCGGAAGTTTCACCCGAATCTGCACGCCATGAACTTTCCGTCGAGCTTGCCGGTCCCTGGAGTTTTTACAGTGAGTTTCGGCGCGCCCATGGGCTTACGAATCTTCCGCATCCGGAGCCGCCGGAGATCGCTCTCCAAGCACCAGGAACGCTCGTGATTCCGCTTTGGATGCGCAATCGAACGGCCAAGGCGCAGGAGATTACGCTCACACTGACACTGCCGGCGGGATGGACGGAACAGAGCGGCACGGGAAAGTTCTCTGTTGGAGCGAAACAGATTGCTTCTCCGCGCATCGAGGTGAATTTGCCAGCCCTCGCAGAGAAGGGGTCGCGGAAAACTGAGGCGCAGGAGATCGCCGTTCACGCAGAATCGAACGGACAAAGCATTGGCGACGTAAGATTGCGCGTCGAATTGCGGAAGCGCGCGCTTCCCCAATAGGGCGCGTCAGGATTTTTTCGCTCGTGCCGCTTCCATCGCTTCCCACGCTGTTTCCGGCAGCACAAGTAGGTCGTTGAATTCGCCGGCACCGCGCAGCCATTGCCCACCGTCGATCACCACGCATTCGCCGTTGATATATTCCGCCATGTCGCTGAGGAGAAATGCGGCGAGATTCGCCAGCTCTTCGTGTTTTCCGAAGCGCTTCATCGGATGCTTGTCCTTGGCGTGATCCTCAAAAGTCTTTGAGGGCATCAAGCGCGACCACGCGCCTTCAGTGGGGAATGGTCCCGGCGCAATGGCATTCAGCCGGATGTGATACTTCGCCCATTCCACGGCCAGCGAGGTGGTCATCGCAAGTACGCCGGCCTTCGCGCAGGCCGAAGGAACCACAAATCCGGAGCCGCAATTGGCGGCCGCGTAGGTGGTCACAATGTTGAGAACGTTTCCGCCGAGCTTCTGCGCGATCCAGCGTTTGCCGAAGACTTGCGTGCAATTAAATGATCCGTTGAGCACGATTCCCACAACGGCGTTGAAGGCATTGGGCGTGAGTTTTTCTGTCCGCGCCATGAAGTTCCCCGCCGCATTGTTGACCAGCGCGTTGATTTCGCCGAACTGCTCCTCGGCCTTCGCCGCGGCGGCTTCCACTGCGCCGTAGTCTCGAACGTCGCAAATGGCGAACGCCGCGGAGCCGCCAGCGCGGTGGATCTCTTCGCACGTTACGCGCAGCGGGTCTTCTCGCCGGCCGACGAGGAACATCCGCGCGCCCAACTCCGCGAATCGCAGCGCCATCGACCGGCCCAGTCCGGTCCCGCCGCCGGTCAGAAAAATTGCCCGGCCCTTCAATAAGTTTTCCTGGAACACCGGTCACCGCCTGGCACAAGCATCGAGAATCTTCATTCGTGCAGGCGCGATTCTATGCCATCAGGGGGGATCCAAACTAATTTTTCGCGAGCTACCACTGGTTTGGAATGCAAGCAATAGGAGAAAACCTAGGGATGCATCTCAGCGGGAATGATGTGGCCCATTGCTTTGGCATACTCGGCGGCAAAGAGCGAGCTCTCCGGGTATTCCTCGCTCAATTCGCGCAGGAGTTTTTGCGCCACCGGATCCTGCTTTTCTCTGCGCGCGGCCAAGGCCAGCAAGATTTTCGCAAATGGCTGCAAGTAACGCCCGCCATCGATCGTTTTTCCAAGCTGCTCCATGCCCAGTTTTTTGTCGCCGTGGATTCCACCGAACCACAGCATAAAGCGGGCGCCCCCGGAAAGGCTCCCGATAATGTAATTCGCGGAGCCCAGTGCGACGTAGGCGTCGTTCGCGTCCGGCTGCTCCCGCAACAAAGACTTGGCATACTCGTTGGCTTCCTTCAGACGCTTTAAGCTATCGATGTGCTGTTTCTTGAGCATCATGTCGGCGTTGGATTCCATGCCTGCGGCAAGCGTCAGCGCAAAGAGGCCTTCCGCGTCTTTGTTATTCTTTGCCAGGCGGTTCTTGGCCAGTTTCCGAGTCTGATCCAGCGCTTCTTGAAAGCTCTTCATTCGCCCTGGATCGGGCTTGCCTTCAATTCCGTGCAAAAATTTCTTTTCATTCAGGAAAAAATCGCTGGAGAGAACACCCTGCCGGAATAGTTCTTCGAAAAGGTAGCTAGCGGCGACAGCCACTTCGCCGAAAGGCTCTTCGGGGTGCTGCGCTTCCCAAGCGTCAAATTTTTCGCGCGCTTCAGTAAAGTTTTGCCCGTAGAGCAGATGAAATCCAGAAGCTAGCTCCGGAACAATCTTGAACGCGGGAGTTTCGCCGTCTTTGCTCGAACTGGCGGGGCAGGCGGCTGCCGCCAGCAAAACCAAACAGAACGCATGGTGAATTCGAAGGCGCATGGATGACTCTCGCTAGAAGAGCCCCGGCAAGAAGCGCGGTTTGCCGGTCATCGCCGCGCGATAATCTGGATTTGCAAAGAGCACGCGCTCTTCCGTGGAGAGGCGCTGCGCCAGCACTCCCATGTGCGCAATCGTTCCAGCAATAGCGGTGATCCAGGCGGTATGAATGAGTGGAAGTGCCAGCATCTCCGCGAAGACCGCCGCATAATTTGGATGCCGCACGTATCGAAAAGGGCCTGAAGTCACAACGCCCAGGCGCGTCGAGTCCATCACCTGAACGTTCCAATGCTTTCCGAGCGTTCGAATGACCCACCAGCGCACCGCGTTGGCCCCCAGAAACACGGCGAACATCGATGCAGCCAGCCAGGGGATGAAGGGACGCTTTAGAACGACGACTTCCACGGCAGCACCTATGAGAACCGCGGTGTGCAGCAGGACCATCCAGCGAAATCTCGGTTCAGAGACTTTGGCGGCTCCGCGCGCGATCATCTCCGCCTGGTGCCGTTTGGAGATGCGCAATTCCACGATCCGCAGCAAAGCCACGGCGAAGAGCAAGGCGAGAAACGCGATAATGCTCAGTTCCATTGCAATAGCAAGAATTCCGCACTGAAACCTGGTCCGAACGCCGCGGCCACGGCGTATTCATCGGTCTTGAGCGGCCGCTTCTCCAGCCATTCTTGCAAGATGAAAAGAATCGTCGCGCTCGAAAGATTTCCCACGTTGCCAAGAATGTCCCAGGACGGCTGGGTGTCGCACTTCTTGAGGCCGAGCTCGGTTTCCACATTTCCCAGCAGCCGCGCACCGCCGGGATGCAGGATCCAACCCTTAATCTCTTCACGTTTCCGTCCGTGGCGCTCCAGGAAGCCGGATACCAGGCCGCCGATCTTCGCGCCGATCATTTCCGGAACGTCCTTAGCCAGCAAAATGTGGAAGCCGGAATCTTTCAAGTCAAAACCCATAGCACCTAGAGAATCGGGAAAGGTGTAAGTTTCCGAAACCAGGATTTTCGGGCCGCGCGCCTGCTTTCCGCTCACGATTACCGCGGCCGCACCATCGCCAAAGAGAATCGACGAAATCAGGTTGGCCTGCGAAATGTCTTTCCGCTGAAACGTCAGCGATGGCAGCTCCACCGCGATAATCAGCACGTTTCCGCCTGGGCGGGCGCCCAGGAATTCGGCGGCGCGTCCCAGTGCCATGGCTCCCGCCGCGCAACCCAGCTCCGTGAAAGGCATGCGGCGCACGTTCGAACGGAATCCCATCAAATTGATGAGATGCGCGTCGAGCGAAGGAATCATGAAGCCCGTGCAGGACACCGTGATGATCAGGTCGATGTCTTCCGGCTTCAGCCCCGCGCGCTCCAGGCATTTCTCCGCGGCTTCCCGTCCGAGCTTTACGGCATGCTCGATATATTCATTGTTCGTTTGCGCCAGGGGACGAGGCTCGACGGTATATTCAATGGGGAAAATCGAGTGGCGCTTGTGAACCTGCGCGTTGTCGACGATGCTCATCATTGCTTCGAGCTTGCGCTCGGGAATGTCGAACACGCGCCCCATGTAGTACTTCACGTCATCCCGCGTAATGGTGTGAGGAGGCAGCGCCGTCGCCGTCGCGACGATCGTGGGATGAGTTGCTACAGCAGCGCCTGCGGATCGATTGCTCGCGGATTCCATCTGTCTCCTTGAAGGACATTGCCGGATGCTGCGATTCTACCGCCAGGTAAACCATGCAGTGCTACCGGCGCCCCTGCCTTCGAGCCAATGACTTTACATCATTCCTTGCAGGGAGTGCACTAGTTTGCAGCCATGTAGTACCTCTTTGCGCCTTAAAGCGCTCTCATACAATTCTTACAGATTTCATGTCTCCGTGAGATACCGGCAGGCTCTTGCGGTATGCTTTCCGTCGCCATGATCCGCCGATTCCGTGTCTTCCCTCGTCTGCTTCGACGATCTTTTCTCCATGTTTTGTTCCTAACTCTCGCGGGGCTGGTCGCTCCCGTTTCACAAGGCCAGGAGCAAACTCCGCCACCGCTGCTTCTGATGATATCTATCGACGGTCTGCGGCCGGACTACGTCACGGCTGCAGACGCACACGGCGCCAAGATTCCCAATTTGCGCCGCTTCCTGAAGGAAGGTGCGTATGCCGAAGGAGTGCAAGGCGTTGTTCCCACGGTGACCTACCCGAGTCACACTACGCTCGTGACCGGAGTGTGGCCCGCGAAGCACGGCATCCTCGCCAACACCACCTTTGATCCGCTGCGTAAGAACCAGGAAGGCTGGTATTGGTATTCCGAAGACATTCACGTCCCCACCCTCTGGGACGTTGCGGCACAAGCGGGGCGTACGACTGCCAGCGTGCACTGGCCAGTAACCGTCGGCGCCCACGTAAATTGGAACATTCCGGAATTCTGGCGCGCCAGCACTCCGGATGATGCAAAGCTGCTTCGCGCAGCATCCACGCCAGGCTTGCTTGCCGAAGCACAGGCGGAGCTTGGGGAATACCGCGGGGGAATCGATACTTCCATTGAAAGCGACGAACTGCGCGCGCGTTTTGCCCAGTGGATCCTGGAGAAGAAACATCCTGCCTTGCTGACGCTGCACCTTTCGGCACTCGATCACATCCAACATGACACCGCCCCGTTTAGCCCCGAAGCGATTGCTATATTGGAACGGCTGGATACTGTGATTGGGACCTTGCGTGGAGTTGCCGAACGCCTTGCGCCCGGCCGCGCGATCGTCGTCGTCGTTTCCGACCACGGCTTTGCGAAGTACGATACGCAATTGAATCCGTTTCCCGCTTTCAAGGAAGCGAAACTCTTCACCGTCGATGAAAAGGGAAAACTGGCGGACTGGACGGCCATGCCGTGGGTTACCGGCGGCTCGTTCGCCGTTGTGCTGAAAGATCCGAAGGACACCGCCGTGCTTGCGCGCGTGCGCGAATTGCTCTCCAAGCTGGCCGCCGACCCCGCCAACGGAATTGACCGGGTCCTCGAAGCGGATGAACTTCACAAGCGCGGCGGCTACCCGCCCGCCTCGTTCTTCGTCGGCCTTAAACCCGGCTGGCGCACAATCAGCACGCTCGACGGACCGATCCTTTCGAAAAAATCCGGCGGGACGCACGGGGAACTGCCAGACTTGCCGGATTTGCGCGCATCCTTCTTCGTCGTTGGTCCCGGTGTTCCCGCAGGCCGTAACCTCGGCCTCATCGACATGCGCAGTGTCGCTCCTACGTTGGCGTATCTCGTCGGTCTTTCTCTCCCCTCTGCCGACGGAAAGAATGTGCTCCCCTAGTGTGCCTTGTTGGTACGATTCATTTCTTGCTCCTGCCCGGCGGTGTTTCTTCGCGCAGTTGTGTTAGATTTTCTCTTCGACGAGGTCCATATGAATCTTTCTCTGCTTCGTTCTCTTCTCCTGCTGACGGCCATTCTGACGCTTTACCCTCTTTCTTCGTCCGGCCAGCAAACTCCGCTGCCCGCAACCACCGAAGGCGATTTCATCGCAAAGGATTTCAAGTTTCGCTCAGGAGAGACGCTGCCGGAATTGCGGCTGCACTACACGACGCTTGGCAAGCCCGCGCGCGACGCACAAGGCCACGTCACGAACGCCGTGCTGATTCTTCACGGCACCGGCGGCACCGGGCATCAATTCCTCACTCCGATTTTCGCGAATGAATTACTTGGACCGGGCCAGCTGCTCGATGCCGCGCGTTACTTCATCATTCTTCCCGACGGCATCGGCCACGGGAAATCCTCGAAGCCCAGCGACGGCCTGCATGCCCATTTTCCCAGCTACGATTACGACGACATGGTCGCTGCGCACTTCAAACTTCTCACCGAAGGCCTCGGCGTTAACCATTTGCGCCTCATCCTTGGCACTTCGATGGGCTGCATGCACTCCTTTGTGTGGGGAGAAACCTATCCCGATTTCATGGACGCGCTGATGCCGCTGGCTTGCCAGCCCGTGGAGCTCGCCGGACGCAATCGCATCTGGCGCAAGATGGTGATGGATGCGATTCGTAACGACCCGGAATGGAAGGGCGGAGAATATACGGCGGAGCCGACGCAGGCCATGCGCGTCGCGGTGGATTTTCTGCTGATCGCTGGTAGTGCGCCTCTTTACATGCAGAAAACGCTACCCACCCGCGACGCCGCGGACAAATATCTCGATGACTATTTCAAATCGCGCCTTGCTGGCCTGGATGCCAACGACTTCTTGTACCAGGTGAATTCTTCGCGCAATTACAATCCGTCGCCGCAACTTGAAAAAATCACCGCCCAAGTCATGTATATCAATTCCGCCGACGATTTCATCAATCCGCCCGAGCTTGGCATTGCCGACCGCGAAGTTAAACGCATGAAAAACGCGCGCTTCGTGCTCATTCCTGTGAGCGACGAAACGCGCGGCCACGGCACGCATACGAAAGCGGTGATCTGGAAGAAGTATTTGGCGGAACTGCTCGAAAAATCAGCGCACTGAGAAGCTTCTGCGGTTCGTAGTTAGGTGGTGGCTTGGCTGGCCCGGATTTCCTGCCAGCGGCGCGGGCGCTTGTTGGCTTGCAAAACTTTCTTGCGCAGGCGGATCGATTTCGGCGTGATTTCCACGAATTCGTCGTCGGCGATGAACTCGATGGCCTGCTCCAGGCTCAGCTCGCGGTGCGGAATCAGCCGGATAGCTTCGTCCGCGCTGGACGAACGCATGTTGGTTTGCTTCTTTTCCTTGGTGACGTTGACATCCATATCCTGCTCGCGCGAATTCTCGCCAACGATCATGCCTTCGTAGACGTCGATCGCCGGCCCGATGAACAGCTCTCCGCGTTCCTGAATGTTCCATAGCGCAAATGCGGTTGTGGGGCCGCTGCGGTCCGCCACCAACGCCCCGGTGGGACGAAGCGCCATCTCTCCGCCATATTCCATCCAGCCTTCGAAAATCGAATGAATCAGCGCCGTGCCTCGAGTGTCCGTCAGCAACTGGCTGCGAAGCCCAATCAATCCGCGCGAAGGAATCTTGAAGTCCAGCCGCACGCGGCCCGAGCCGTGATTGCTCATCTTGACCATCTCGCCGCGCCGGCTGCCGATCGTTTCCATGATGATGCCGATAAAATTTTCCGGAACGTCGATGACCAGCCGCTCCAGCGGCTCCAGTTTCTTCCCGTTCTCCATGCGCGTCACGATTTCCGGCTTGCCCACCATCAGCTCAAAGCCTTCGCGCCGCATGGTCTCAATTAGAATAGCAAGCTGCAGTTCGCCGCGCCCCAGCACGCGAAACGATTCCGGCGTGTCCGTGTCTTCCACACGGATGGACACGTTCGTCAGTAGTTCCTTCTGCAAGCGGTCGCGCAGGTCGCGCGAAGTCAGATAGTTTCCTTCCCTGCCGGAAAGCGGGCTGCTGTTCACCGTAAAAATCATCGCCAGCGTCGGTTCGTCAATCAGCAGCGGCTCCAGCGGCATGGGGTTGGCCAGATCCGTGATGCTCTCGCCGATGTTGATGCCTTCCACGCCTGCAATCGCCACCAAATCGCCCGCGCCAACAGCCTGGGCCTCGTCCCGCTCCAGCCCGCGAAACGTGTAGAGCTTCGTGATGCGCGTTGGCACCAACTTGCCGTCCAGCTTGACGATGCCCACGTCTTCGCCGCGCTTCAGCGTGCCGTTGAAAACGCGCCCGATGGCGATGCGTCCCAGAAAATCGCTGTAGTCCAGGTTCATCACCTGAATTTGCAGCACGCCTTCCGGATCGCCCGGCGGAGCGGGAATGTGCTTCACGATCGCTTCAAACAGCGGTAGCAAATCTTTCGAACCGTCGCCCGGTTTGGCATGCGCCACGCCATCGCGCGCATTCGTGTAAATCACCGGGAAATCGAGCTGGTCTTCCGTAGCATCCAAATCGATAAAAAGATCATAGATTTCGTCGAGAACTTCCTTCGGTCGCGCATCCGCGCGATCAATCTTGTTCAGCACGATTACCGGAGGCAGCTTCGCCGCCAGCGCCTTCTGCAAAACGTAGCGCGTCTGCGGCAGCGGGCCTTCGCTGGCGTCCACCAGCACCACCACGCCATCGACCATGCGCAGCGCGCGTTCCACTTCACCGCCAAAGTCGCTGTGCCCCGGCGTATCGACGATGTTGATCTTCGTATCGTGAAAGAAAAGCGCCGTGTTCTTCGCCAGAATGGTGATGCCGCGCTCGCGTTCCAGGTCGTTCGAATCCATCACGCGCTCGACCAGCGCCTCGTTGGCGCGGAAAATCCCGCTCTGCCGCAGCATGGCGTCGACCAGCGTGGTCTTGCCGTGGTCCACGTGCGCGATGATGGCGATATTGCGAATTTCTTGACTCATGGTTTCCGCTTCTTCCGGCCCCGGCCCAGCCGGGTTCCAGTCCTCTAAAGACAAAAATAGCCCCGACCCGGTCGGGGCCTTGACGAATGTACCTATCTGTAGGTCGACCGCCCGGCGGTCACACATCCTCAGGTGCGGTGCAGCAATTCATAGTTTACCAGACTCGCTGGTTCGCGGCTAGCAGAGCAATCAGTGTTGTGACGCAATTTCTGGCAGAACAACCATGCATAACTCTGATGCAACTCCATGATCCGAATTCACTCGATATGGTCTTGAAGGGAATAGTAAGCAGTGTTAGTTTGCAAGATGATGTCCGAGGAAACTCAGCCGCCACGGCTTGTTGCGCCAATCGCTCTCGCGACCTGCGTCGGAATCCTTGCGTGCATAGCGGCGTTCGCCATGCACAAATTTACGCTGTTGTTCTTCTCGGCTGGTTCGCTTTGGGTCTTGTTTTTACTCTATCTCTACCGACGGTGGTGGCCTGGAATTCCCTTTGTGCCAGGGCAAAGGAAAGGGTATCGAGGTATCGCTATCCTCTTCGGGTTTCTGATTCTTATGAGCGCTTGGTACATCATGATTTGGCTCGACCCGTCAATTAAACATCAATAGTTCTTGGGACAGGCCATGCGCTACGAAAGAAAGGCCTATTCCACACGCAGGGCGATGATTGGATCGACGCGCGAAGCACGCCGCGCCGGCACATAGCAAGCCAGCAGCGTCGCAGCACTCAGAACGGCCGCCACTCCCACAAATGTCAGCGGATCCGTCGGCCCCACTTCGAATAGCAGTCCTTGCAGCAGCCGTGTAAGCGCAAACGCGCCCAGCAAGCCGAGCACAATGCCCACCAGGGCGAGGCCCATGCCTTGGCTCAATACCATGCGCAGGATTTCTACCGGGCGCGCGCCAATGGCCATGCGCACGCCGATCTCATGCCTTCGCTGCCCGACCGCCAGTGCCATCACTCCGCCGATCCCCGTCGCGGCAATCGTCAGCGCCAGTAACGCGAAAATACTCAGCAAATTCGACGTCAGCCGCGGTGCCGCAACCGATTCCGCGCGCACTTGCTCGAGCGATCGCACCCGCGCGGCCGGCTGATTCGGATCGACGCCGTGCAACAGCTCAATCACCCCGCGGGCGATGCTCATCGGTTCCACCGCCGTCTTGATCACCAGGCTGGCCTGGCTCATGGGATTCTGCGCCATTGGCACGTAAATCTCATCGACCACATCTTTATCCAGACCATACTGTTTGATGTCGCCGACAACTCCCACCACTTGCGTCCAGGTACGGCCTCCATCGGTGGAGAACCGCGATCCTGCGGGATCTTTCGCTCCCCAAATATGGCGCGCAGCCGTCCTGTTTACCACCGCGACGTCCGGATGGCCCGGCCTGTCGGATTGTACAAATCCCCGCCCGTTGAGAATCGGAATGTGCAGCGCTTCGAAGTAAGTAGGGCTCACAATTCGGAAATCCGCTTTGGGCATTGCCTGTCCAGGCTCGGGCGCCTGCCCCTCAATCTGAAAATCGCCGGTCATGGTCATGCCGGAGGTGAAGGGAATCATCATCGAAGCAGCCGCCGATTGCACTCCACTCTGCGCCTGGGTCTTTTCCAGCAGCGTTTCAAAAAACGCGCGCTGCTTGTCATTGGTGTCGTACTTCACGAAGTCCAGCGCAATCTCCATCGTCAATACGTTTTCCGGTTGAAAGCCGGGATCCACATGCTGCAGCTTCATAAAGCTTCGCAACATCAGCCCAGCGCCAATCAGCAGCAGGAAGGAAACCGCAACTTGCGCCACAATCAGCGCGCTCCTCATTCTCCGACGGCCAACGCCAATCGTCGATTGCGCGCCGCCTTCTTTCAAACCGTCCACTACCGTGTCCCGCGCCGCCAGCGCCGGCGCCGTTCCGGAAAGGATGCTGGTGAGCACCGCTACCGCCAGCGTGAAGAGCAGCACCGTGCTATCCATGTGAATTTCTCGCGCCCGCGGCGTAAACCGTGCTGCAAAACTAATGAGCAGGTTCAGCGCCCCCCAGGAAAAAACCAGCCCAAGTCCGCCGCCAATCACCGCCAGAAGAAAACTCTCCGTCAGCAGCTGCCGGAACATGCGCACGCGTCCCGCACCCAGCGCGGCGCGTACTGCAAGCTCCCGCTCCCGCCGCACCATCCTCGAGAGATTCAGGTTCGCGACATTCGCGCACGCGATCAATAGAACGAAACCCGCTGCCGCCAGCAGAACCAGCATCGTCGGCCGCGCGTTGTGCGTCAGCGCTTCCTCGAGCGCTTCGGCCTTCACCGAATAATTGTTCCCCTCGGGATAATCTTTCGGGTAGGCCTTCTGCAGATTGGCGGCAACCCCACTTAAGTCCGCTTGCGCCTGGCTCACGGCCGTATCCGCCTTCATCCGCCCAAAAACCTGCACCATCCGCGCTCGCCGGTTGGCGATGGTTGCAGGATCGGACCGGAAGGGGCACGCCGTCGTCGGCATGTACACGTCGTTTTCGTCGGGATACTGCGGCACCGGCGGAAGCACGCCAATAACGGTATGAATCTTGTCGTTCATGGTGAACGTTTTGTTCACCACCGTCGGGTCGCCGCCAAAACTCTTGATCCAATACTCGTAACTGAGCATCAGCACGGCCGGCGCGCCGGGCTTCTCATCTTCGGGACGAAAATTCCGCCCGAAGAGCGGCTTCACTCCGAAAACATCAAAGTAATTCCAGGAAACCACACCCGTCTCGACGCGCTCTGGTTCGCTGCGGCCCAGCAGGATGAAGTTCATGTTGTGGTATTCCACAAGTCCGTCGAGCGACCGGCTTTGCGTCCGGTAGTCGTTGGTGTCTGCGGCAGAGAAATTCTGATTCAACGCGCCCATGCGTTGCCGCAGAACCACCAGGCGATCGCCGTGTTCGTAAGGCAAAGGCTTCAGCAGCACCGCGTTGACCACACTGAAAATGGCGGAGTTGGCGCCAATTCCCAGGCCCAGCGTCAGTACCGCCGCCAGCGTGTACCCCGGATTCTTGCGCATCATGCGCAGCGCAAATCCCGCATCTTGCGCGAACATCGCGGCATGTTCGCCCGGCGCGGTCTTGAAAATCCCCACGATCGTTTCCCACCACAGGCGCAGCACGCCCGCGATTCCGCCGCGGCGCGCCGCTTCCTCGCGTTGTTCGTGGAAGACCGTTTCCATTTCCGGGCCGAAATCGCCCCGAAAATCGAAGGGAAGAAGCTTGAGCAGTGCTCGATAGAGCCGAGTTGCGAGGGAATCAGTTGCGTCCATGGTGTCCTCCTGCAGCGCCACCACAACGCCACGGTTCGGACCACTCGTCGTTTATGGAACCGCGACATTCGGTTCCGAAAATTCTGCTAGGCCGGTCGCGGCTTTCTCAGTAAATTCCTCGCTCGCGCGATGGAAAGCACTTCATCCATCCGTTCCGCTTCCGCGGCTGCAACCTCACGGCCCTGCGGCGTCAACCGGTAGTAGCGCCGGCGTTCGTCATCATTAGCATCCGTCGGCCGCGCACGCCGCTCCACAATCAGCCCATCGGCGAGCAACCGCTTGATGATTCCGTAGAGCGTTCCCGTGCTCAGCTTCACTTTTCCGCCGGTGCGCAACTCCACTTCTTTCAAAATCGCGTAGCCGTGCAGATCGTCTCCGGCCAGCGCCAGCAACACGTGAAACATGGCCGGCGTCAGCGGTTCGTGAGTCTCCGGATTGTTTTGCGGCGCAGTCAAAGGACGCGGCTCCTGCCGAAATATTCTGTCGTCCTACGCTATATCGCACCACGCCATAGTGTCAAGGGGAAAATCCGCTGGCCTCTGCAAGCTGGATGTCTATTTCTTCCGGTTGTAAGTGAAGTCGTATTCCACGAACCACGTCTTGCCATCATCATTCGAGCCGCGGCTGAATTGCCGCACCGTGTCCGGCCCCAGCTTGATAAATTGCAGGTGGCGCTTCAGTTTTTTTCCATCGGGTTGCGGGATTTCATCCGTCCAGTAATCCATGACGCCGTCTTTCAATCCACCGTAGAAGAAAATATTCCCTCCCGCGTTGTCCACCCAATACTGCTCCCAACGCTTCAACGCCGCGTTATAGATGTTGTAGCTCTTGCCGGAATACCCGGTGTTTCCCCCGCTCGTCCAGTTTTCCTGGACTACGCAATCGCCAAGAATCAATTCGATCTTGCTGTCTCCCGCAGGCGTCGCGCCTTGAGTCGTCACCACGTTCCACTCGCCGAGCCAGAAATCGAATTGGCGGTTTTCCACCACATGAGCGCAGGGATTCTGATTGTTTTTCACTTGCTCGAGAATTTTCGCGAATCGTGGGTCGGACTTCAGTTCCGCTAAATCCGCATCGCCGGACAGTTGCTCCGGCTGGCCCAAGCCGTTCTGCGCGGCTTTTTCCAAATGCTCGAAAGCCTTTTCCTTGTCCTTTTTCGATACGAAAACGACGGCCAGTCCATACTCGACGAATTGCGGAGGAACGCCCGCTGCCCGGCTTTTTTCAAAAGCCTCGATGGACTTATCGTTTTCCCCGATCTTGTTCAACGACACGCCGAGCCGGTACCAGGCGCGGGGACTTGGCCCGCTCTCCACGATCTGCCCGTACAATTTCGCCGCTTTACTCCAATCCTTCGCATCGTATGCGGCCGCGGCCTCGCTCCCGGCCTGCGTCGCCGAGGCAGCCGGTTTCTCCTGCGCCGCTGTCGCAGCTCGCGGTCCAAAAACGACAATTGCAATCCCCATGAACAACGTAATCGAACGCTTCATTCTTTCCCCCGTTGGTTCCGCGAAATTTCCCGAAATTGCAGTCTTAGACGCGTCACGGGGATGAATGCTTCCCACAAACCGTAAAAACTTCCACTAAACCATATAACTTCCTTCTAAATTTAGTCGTTTCAGCCACAACATCGCCCAATTCCCGTATCCCCTGCGAAACGCTCTCTATTGCCAATTTTTGTTGCGCTAATATCTGGAAACTATCTCTGAAATTTTTCGTAACACAAGAAAACACCTCTCCGTTTATTGCGTCTATACACGGTAAGGGTGGGCGTCTATGTCACCGGAAGTGATCTCCATGCGGGAACCGGATGAACCGACTACTTCGGAGCGGTTAATCCTCTCCTCCGGCCGTTATGTCCAATTTGGGCCGTTCCAAATTGACCAGCAGCGGCAGGAAGTGACGCGCAATGGTTCCCGGCTCAAGCTTCAGGGTAAGGTTTACCAGGTGCTGATCACGCTCTTGGAGAAACCGGGTGAAGTCGTCACGCGCGAGGAATTGCGCATACGCCTCTGGCCGGCCGATACGCATGTCAATTACGACGCCAACGTAAACACCACCGTGAATAAGTTGCGCCAGGCGCTCGGCGACTCTTCCGACAAGCCGCTCTACATCGAGACGATTCCCAGGAGAGGGTATTGCCTGCTGGTGCAGCCGGAAATCTCGGACAAGTCCCTTGCGACCCTGTACGTGCACGATAAGAAAGCAGAGGATTCCGTGAATCCCGTCTCACGAACTTCAGGTGGATTTGTGATTTCGAAGTCGGATATCTGGGTAATTCTTGGCGTAATCGGACTGATTCTTGCCGGAATGTTGCTGGGCGCGGGCATTACCCGGCTATGGATTTCCCACGCGGTGCCCCTGGCCCCTTATCCTTTGTCGATTCTTCTGTCGTCCGCGTCATTGCCGCCTGCTCTTTGAGTCGCATCCAAATTTCTCCGGGCAGGCGAGATGGAAGCTATTTCCACCAAGACTTACCGGGATACGCGCCCAAAAACCATTCCGCGCGTACGCCCAGCATCCAGCGTGAATCCGTTCACTTCACCCTTCGCATCTCGGTTAAAGTGAAAAGTAAGTCCTTGATCGCCGTCTCTAAAAACGTCGTGCGCCCCCGCTACCAATCCATTGGATGAGCTGGCCGTCGGGTGCCGAGTCCCATCAGCGCCTATGACTTCCAAAATCAGCCTGCCCTTCACATTCTCAAAGCGATAAGTTGCCCGCAATTCATCGCTCCAAAAATTGCCGGCGAAAGCCGAGAGACTGTCCGACCTCATATCTACGACATCGATGGACTGTTCTTTCTCAGGGGTATGTGCTGTGTCGGTATGTGGTTTCATCGAGCTCGCCAAATAGATGTCCGCAACCTGGTGCGCGCGCTTCGACGGATTTGCGCTTCCCAGATTGCACAAGCAAGCCACCGAAAAGTGCTGTTCCGGAAAACGCAGCAATTCCGCCCGGTATCCGCCCCACGATCCGCCATGGCTCACCGTGTGCAATCCACGGTAATCCTCAAGGTGCAATCCTTTGGCGTATAGCAGCAACTTTCCGTTGTTGAGCTTGCCCACCTCCTGAATCTCCGTCAAAAAATCCTTGCCGCCAATCTGCCCGCTGTAGAAATTCTCATCCCACTTCTGCAAATCCTCCACGGAAGTGTGCACCGCGCCATCGCCAGTCTGTTCGAAGTAGGAAACATCCAGCCTGTAACCGCCGCCTTTTTCTTTCGCGTCGTAGGCCATCGCGCGGTTTGCAACCAGCGAGGTATGGTCGTCGCGATATTGCGTATGGCTCATCTCCAGCGGCGCGAAAATATTCTCCCCCGCGAATTCCCGCAGTGTCTTTCCGCTCACGCGTTTCACAATGACGGACAGGAGGAAATATCCCGTATTGCTGTAGAGCCAGTCGCTTCCAGGCGGGAAATTCAGCGCCTTCTGCCGCACGATTATCTGCAACGCGTCTTCGTCCGTGGTTACCCCGTCGATGTTCATCCCGGCCAGTTCCATCAGCGTCAGATAGTCGCGCAACCCGCTCGTGTGGTTGAGCAGGTGCAAAATGGTGATCTTCTGCCCGTAATCCGGAAGCTCGGGAATGTATTTCCGGATGTCGTCGCTGATGGAAAGCTTCCCCTGTTTTTCCAGGAGCAGAATACTCGCCGCCGTAAACTGTTTCGACGTCGAGCCGATGTCGAACACGCTTTGCGGACTAATCGCCACGTTTTCCTCGAGATTTGCCAGGCCATATCCCTTCGAATAGACGATCTTTCCGTCGCGATAGACCCCCAGCGCGCATCCCGGCGAACCTGGCTTTGCCAGGTCGGAGAAAACCTCATCCACCGCAGCCGTCTTTTTGTCGTCCGCGCCTCTTCCGTTCGCTGCGGCAAGACCGCCGAGAATCACGGCGCCCGCCATTACTCCGCTGCTGACTCTGCACCAAATCGCCATCGAGTTCGCTCCCTCACGCAATTTCGCTGGCGAGTTTATACATTCCTCCGCTGCCTCTCAAGAAAATCTCGTGTAAACTTCTTTGCCTGCCATGCTCACCGCCATCACGCGTGCCGTCAGCCCGGCGATTGTCGACTGCGAGATTTCCTTCATCGAGCGCCTGCCCATTGATCTTGCCAGAGCGCAGGAGCAGCACCACGCTTACGAAAAACTTCTGGAACGACTCGGTGCCCGCGTTATCTCGCTGCCTGCCGAGCCCGCACTACCAGACTCCATGTTCGTCGAAGACCCCGCTATCGTCCTCGATGAGCTGGCCGTCATCCTGCCGCTTGGCACCGATTCGCGCCGCCCCGAAGCGGCTTCTCTCGCCAAAGCGCTTTTTGCATTTCGAAAGCTCGAATATGTCAATCTCCCCGGCACACTCGAGGGCGGCGACGTTCTTCGTATCGCCCGCAAACTCTTCGTCGGCCTCACCCGGCGCAGCAACGCCGAAGGCATCCGCCAGCTTTCCGCCATCCTCGCTCCCCACCACTATGAAGTGATTGCCGTTCCCGTCACCGGATGCTTGCATCTCAAATCCGCGGTGACTCACGTCGGCGGAGACACGCTTCTCGCCAATCGCCCGATGTTCAATGCCGCACCGTTTGCAGGCTATGACTGGATCGACGTCGATCGCTCCGAGCCGCACGCCGCCAACGCCCTGGCCTTCGGCGATACGATTATTTTTCCCGCTTCATTCCCGCGTACGCGCGCCCGCCTGGAAGCCCGCGGCTTTCACGTCACACCCCTGGACATTTCCGAACTCCAGAAAGCCGAGTCCGGGCTTACTTGCTCTTCTCTGCTTTTCCACGCTCACTAGCTGGGAACAAAAAAAACAGCGGCCGCGCAAAAACCGCTGCGTGGCCGCTGCTCGGATTGCCGTTCCCCTTTTGTCGTGTAGCTTGGACTACGGATGAAAATTGAACTCCAGTTGCATCGTCGTTTCATTGCTTGCCGGCGCATATTTCCAGCCTCTCAGCGTATCCTCGACCGCAAACACCAGCAACGGATGTCCGCCGATCACTTTCGTCTCCTTGATGTGCCCGTCGGGCGCGATCACGATCTGCACCTTCACTACACCCGACAACCTGAACTTCTTGGCGGTCTCCGGGTAAACCGGAACAGGATTCAGGAGTACCTTGCGGCTTTCCTGCGCTCCCAAATTCGCCACCCCCAGGCCTAGCGCGATCACCAGCAACGCACTTCCCAGGATCCCTTCTCTCTTATGCTCCCTATTCATTCTCGACTCTTCTAGCGTTCTCCAGTTTCCCGAACGCTCTTGGATTTGCAATTCTCGTGACACGTTCCCAACTTACTGGGAATCCTCGGCTTGCGCATCTCTTGCGCGGGACAGGTGTTTCTCCCGAAAAACTGTTCCTCCGGACTAGGGAGAAACCTGTAGAGCGGTCAGGCGGCCCGCCGCCAATCCGCGTGAGCTTCGTTCCGTACACACTTTGTAGCTTTGCACGGCCTTGGCCCACGCTGTCTGCGGTAACCCTTCCGGCACAATACCGCCCTCCTCAAAACTTTCAGCTTGTCCCATCCTGCCTCTGTGGTATCCTTATGTTGATATGTTGCCCACCGCCACCAAGCGAATTAGCTCCACGTCGTCCATGTCGACTACCTCGACTACGACTACTACGACTATTTCCGCTTCGGGCGCGTGGAGAAACAGCTAGCGAACTAGCAAAAAGTTTCCAACCCACCGCCAGAAGCGAAACTGGCGGTGGGTTTCTTCTTTTAAGCCCCCTCCAGAGACGCTCCAGCGGGTCGGCTCCAGCCATACCGGAGTCGCACTTGGAAAAAACCAGGAGCCCAGGTCATGAGCCTCGAAAATGTTCAGGATGAAGTAGCAACAGATCGCCGCGTAGGTTTCAGCCGGGCTGGTGCCGCGCGGAAGGACTCCGTGCACCGCGCCGGCGCGGCGGGCACCCAGCCATTAAATGTGGTGGCCTTCAAATTTGGCGGCAGCTCGCTGCTCGGTGCTGAGCGCATGCTCCACGCGGCGGGCCTGGTCCGCAGCGCCGCGGCCGCTTCCAACGTCACCGTCATCGTCTCTGCCATGAAGGGCGTCACCGACCATCTTCTTTCCGTCGCCCACGGCCTTGCCGATGGAAAGCTCGCTCAGGCCCGCCGCGAACTCGAAGACCTCCTGGCCCTTCACTTTGAAGTCCTGCACGATTTGCATCTCGAAGAAGACCACGAACTCCGCATTCGCCGCGAACTCAAGCTTCTCGGCGGCGATCTGCTTCACGAGGTGCCCGCGGAAGGCCGCGTCGCTCCCGACGCCGAGCTATTCGATCGCCTCGCGTCTTTTGGAGAACGCCTCAGCGCGCGCCTCTTCGCCGCCGCTCTGCAAAAAGCCGGAGTCGTGGCGGTTCCTGTCGCGTCTTCGGACTTTGTCGTCACCTGCGACAATTTTCGCGACGCCCAGCCGTATCTCGAGCAAACCCGGCAACGCGGCCGCGCCATTCTTCTCCCGCTGCTCGCGGAAAGTATTGTCCCGGTCGTCACCGGATTCATCGGCGCCACTCCCGACGGCCGCATCACCACCCTCGGCCGCAACAGCTCCGATTTTTCCGGAGCCATCATCGCTCACGTCGTGGACGCCCAGGAGCTCGTCATTTGGACCGATGTCGACGGCATCTACACTGCCAATCCAAACGAATCCGCCGAAGCCAGCCTCCTCCACGAGTTGAGCTACGACGAAGCCCACGCTCTTGCCGCCAGCGGCGCAAAAGTTCTTCACGCAAAAGTTTTGCCCCTCGCCGCGGAAACCGAAATGGTCGTTTGGGTCCGCAACACTTTCAATCCACAAGCGCGCGGCACGCGCATTGGTCCGATCCAACAGGAGGAATTGACATGAGCTCGCACTCACAGTTCCCAAATTTCAATGGCAAGAAACTTCGCGCCGGCGTTCTTGGCGCCACTGGCATCGTCGGCCAGCGCCTCGTGCTTCTCCTCGCCAATCATCCCTGGTTCGAGCTAACTGAAGTCGCTGCCTCCGAGCGCTCTTCAGGCAAAACTTACGCCGAAGCAGTCCGCTGGCATCTTGACGCACCAATTCCCGCCTCCGCGCGCGGTCTCGTCGTCAAGGGTTTGAACCCGAGCCTCGATTGCGACTTCGTTTTCTCCGCGCTTGATGCTTCCGTCGCCGGCCCTGCCGAAGAGGACTTCGCTCGCGCAGGCTATCCCGTCGTCAGCAATTCCCGAAATCATCGCACCGACCCCGATGTTCCCCTGCTCATTCCTGAAGTCAACGCCGCACATCTCGACGCCATTCCTGTGCAGCAGAAAAATCGCGGCTACGACACTGGCTTCATCGTCACCAATCCCAATTGTTCGACCGCCGGTCTCGTCCTTGTTTTGAAACCGCTCGCCGATGCCTTTGGCCTGGAGAAAATTTTCGTAGTCACGCTGCAAGCCATCTCCGGCGCCGGCTATCCCGGCGTCGCTTCTCTGGACATCCAGGGCAACGTAGTCCCCTTCATTGGTGGCGAAGAAGAAAAAATGGAATCCGAGCCGCAAAAGCTGCTCGGCAAATGGGACGGCTCGCGCTTCGTCGACGCCGGCCTGGGCCTCAGTGCCCACTGCAATCGCGTGCCGGTCGTCGACGGCCATCTCGAATGCGTTTCCATTGGCCTCAAGAAAATCGCTTCCCTCGACGAAGTCCGCGAAGCTCTGCGCACTTTCGAAGTCGACGCCGAGCTGGCCGCGCTCCCCACCGCCCTGCGTAATCCCATCGTCGTCCTCGACGAAGAAAATCGTCCGCAACCGCGTCGCGACGTTGACGCCGGCAACGGCATGGCCGCCGTCGTCGGCCGCGTTCGCGAATGTCCTTTGCTCGACGTCAAGCTCACGCTCCTTTCGCACAACCTCGTCCGCGGGGCCGCCGGCGCCGCCTTGCTCAACGCCGAACTCCTCGCCGCCCGCGGGTTCTTGAAGCACCGTGTAGCCCCGGTAGATTCCCAACTCGCCGAACCCGTCTCGCGCTAAGTCGGATTGGCTTTTTGAATTAGCATTTCGCATTGTCCCGCACGAGTGCCCCTAAATCTCCTGTTGACCATCAACACGAATGTGCTAAGCTCCCCTTTTCTCCTGTTGACCGTCTAAAGGAGCATCATGCCCTCTCCCAAATCCGAAGTCCTCCAGGGAACTCTCGATCTCCTGGTTTTGAAAACCCTCGATTCTATGGGGCCCATGCACGGCTTCGGCATCGCCCTGCGCATCCAGCAGGTCTCCGAAGATCTGCTCAAATTGAATCAAGGAACCCTTTATCCCGCTTTGCTGCGCCTCGATCAGCGCGGCTGGATCGCTTCCAAGTGGGGCGTTTCGGAGAACAACCGCAAGGCCAAGTTTTATTCACTCACCCGTTCCGGGCGCAAGCAGCTTGAAGAAGAAGCCGTAGGCTGGGGTCGCATGTCCGCCATGATCAACCGCGTGCTACGAGCAAATTAGCCATGCGCGAATTTTGCCGCACCCTCCTTCATCGGCTCTCGGCGCTTTTCCGCCGCCATCATCTCGAAGAGGATCTAAACGCGGAGCTGTGCTCGCATCTTGAAATGGCTGTGGAATTAAACCTTCGCAAAGGTATGTCCGCCGCAGACGCCCGCCGCGAGGCCCTTCGCGGCTTCGGCGGCATCGAGCAAACCAAGGAACTCTACCGCGATCAGAGAGGACTCCCCATGATTGAAACCTTTCTACAAGATCTCCGTTTTGGCCTTCGTACGCTCCGCCGCAATCCCGGTTTTTCTCTTCTCGCCATTCTTTGCCTAACCTTGGGCATCGGCGCGAATGCCGCCGTCTTCAGTTGGGTCGAAGGAATCTTATTCCGTCCGTACCCCGCGGTAGCCCACCAGGAGCAACTTCTCGCTCTCACGGGAACGGCGCGCGGCGAATCCGGACCGACAGGAATTTCCTGGCCGGATTTCCTCGATTTGCAGAGGAATTGCACGCTCATTGATTCGTTTTTCGTGAGCAAGATCATGGGCACCACTCTCAGCATCGGCGACCGCGCAGAAGTCACCACAGGCAGCATCGTATCGGCGAACTATTTTGACGCCATTGGAGTCCATCCCATTCTCGGACGTGGATTCCTGCCTGGCGAAGACGTGGGGCGCAACACCCATCCTGTGACGGTGATCAGCTATCAGCTCTGGAAAGGACGCTTTAAGGGCGATCCGCAAATCATCGGCAAAACCCAGCGGCTCAATAATGTAATCCACACCATTGTTGGCGTTATGCCCGAAGGCTTTTACGGGACGTTCGTGGGCTGGGCCATGCAGTTCTGGGTCCCCGCGTCGATGGAGGAAACATTTGAGGCGGGCGGGTACAAACTCGAGGATCGCGGCGCGCGCTGGATTGAATCTTACGTGCGGCTGAAGCCCGGCGTAAGCCGCGAGCAGGCGCAGCAGGAAATTGCCGCTGTGGCCAAACGCTTGGAAGCGGTCTACCCAGATACAAACCGCGGCCGCGGCATCCGGCTCTGGCCGCTATGGCAAACGCCATTCAACAATGCCGGCGCTCTCCTCCCCACGCTCGAAATCATGCTCGTCGTGGTCGTTTTTGTCCTGCTCATCGCCTGTGCCAACGTCGGCAATCTACTGCTGGTCAGGTCCTTCGCGCGACGGCATGAGATGACCGTGCGTCTTGCCATCGGCGCTGCTCGCGGCCGTCTGTTGAAGCAACTTTTCACCGAAGGACTGATTCTCTCGGCTTTTGGCGCCGCCGGCGGACTCCTGGTAGCCCACTGGTGCCGTCACGCCCTCGTGCTGCTATTCCCCGCGCGCGGAGGAGTAGCCATGCATTTGCCGGGCGAAATCGATTGGCGCGTGCTGGCCCTCAGCGCCGGAGTTTGCCTCCTTGCGACGCTCCTGCTCGGGCTGGTTCCCGCCATGCAGACCGGCAAGATCGATCTCGCCGGCGCACTGAAATCCGATTCGGCGGGAGTTGTTGGCGGCGGTGGAAGAGCCTGGGTCCGCTCGGGTCTGGTGGTAGTCCAGGTTTCACTGAGTTTCCTCCTGCTGGTCGGGGCAGGCCTGCTGCTGCAGAGCCTGCAGAAAATTCGCAATACCAGCCCGGGTTTTTCGACGCGCGGCGTGCTGGACACCGCCGTCAATTTGACGGCCGCAGGATACGATGTGCCGCGCGCACAAAGTTTCCAGGACGAGCTGCTCGCTCGCGTGAAGGCCCTGCCTGGCGTAGAGTCCGCAGCCTTCGCGCGAATGACGCCCCTGAGTTACGGAAGTTATTCAGAGGCCCCCATTACCGTGGACGGCTATCAACCTCCGCCTGAGGAGCAGCCCATCGTGGAGTACAACGAAGTGGGGCCGGACTATTTCCCGACTATGGGTATCCCCTTGGTATCCGGCCGTGAATTTACTCGAGCGGACGACGAAAAAGCCGCCCTGGTGGCCGTCGTGAATGAGACTATGGCCGCGCAATACTGGCGTGGCAGGAATCCGATTGGCGAACGCGTTCAGGTTAAGGACCGATGGATGCAGGTAGTCGGCGTGGCAAAAGACGCCAAGTACGAGAGCGTACGCGAGGCACCGAAGCCCTTTTTCTATGTGCCTCTGCGCCAGAATTTCTCCCGTGGCCCGGGCTTGTACATCCGAACCCCGTTGAGCCCGGAGACTATGGCGGCGGCGCTGACCCGCGAGGTGCACGCGCTGGATCCTGGTCTGGCCCTCTTCGAGGTGATCACCTTGCAAGAGCAGCTGGATCGCTCGACATCGGCGCAGAAGGTGGCCGTAACTTTGGTCAGCGTCTTGGGTGGATTGGCGCTGCTGCTTGCTGCCATCGGACTGTATGGCGTGCTGTCTTATGCCGTTTCGCAGAGCACCCGCGAGCTGGGGCTTCGCATGGCCCTTGGTGCTGGCGCTTCCAATCTGGTCAAGCTGGTTCTGTCGCGCGGCCTTGCACTGACCTTTGGCGGTGTAGCCCTCGGCGCGGCGGTGGCGCTTGGCTTGACGCGCCTGCTCGGTAACTTGCTGTACAAGGTGAGCCCGCGCGATCCGCTGGCCTTCGGTTCCGCATTTATGGTCATGACCATCGCCAGCCTGGCCGCATGTTTCTTGCCTGCCTGGCGCGCCACGCGCACCGATCCCGCCCGCGCGTTACGAGACTAACGCTCTAAGTCCTGGACCTAACGCGGGGCTATCAAGAAGAGGATCCGTCTTTGTGGCCCAGCGTTGGCGCGCTGCCGCCAAAAACTGCTCCTTGTCCATTTTTATTTGCCGCACCAGCGCCGGATTCTCGGTCTTCTCGTGCGCCGCGGCCCACAGCACCATTTCCGTCAGCACCGGCGCAAGGTCGATTCCCTTGGCGGTCAGCACGTAAATCAGCTTTCGCCCGTCCGAAGGATCTGCTCCTGTGGTGATAATTCCATGAGCCATCAGTTTCCGCAGCCGGTCCGCCAGAATGTTTGTCGCGATTCCCTCGTAAGACTCCAGGAACTCCTTGTAGCTATGGAACCCCCGCAGCATCATGTCCCGTATAATCAGCAGCGACCAGCGATCCCCGAGGATCTCCACCGAAGCGTTCAGCGGACACCCCGACCGCCGCTTCGCGCTCCGCTTCCTTTTCGGCATGTCCCGAGTCTAACATATTTTCACTTGCATTTCGCAAGTGAGTTCGGCAGACTGGCGTTCGCTGTGGAATTCTTGTCCCGCTCAGTTACACTACCGGCAAGAAACCACGGCGCGGCCCAAACCGCCGGTGATCACCAGGAGCGATAAGAGATGAGCGGAGTACGCGTATTAGTAGGCACGCGCAAAGGCGCGTTCATCCTGACGTCCGACGGCAAGCGCCAACGCTGGGAGATCAGCGGCCCCCATTTTTCCGGCTGGGAGATCTACCACCTCAAGGGATCCCCCGCCGATCCCAATCGCCTCTTCGCCTCCCAGTGCAGCGGCTGGTTTGGCCAAATCATTCAGCGCTCCGATGATGGCGGCAAAACCTGGACTCAGCCAGGCACGCCGCCCGGCGAATCCACCACCGGCCCCGGCGGCATGCCCAAAGCCGAAAGCAACAAATTTGTCTACGACGTTTCCTCCGAAACTGGAAAACCTCTTACCACCCATCAGTGGTACGACGGCACCCAGCATCCCTGGGAATTCAAGCGCGTCTGGCACATCGAACCTTCGCTCACCGATCCGGACACCGTCTACGCTGGAGTCGAAGACGCCGCCCTATTTCGCTCCACCGACGGCGGAAAAAATTGGAAAGAACTGTCCGGTCTTCGCGGCCACGGCACCGGCCCGATGTGGCAGCCCGGCGCCGGTGGTATGTGCCTCCATACCGTGATTCTCGATCCCAGCGATCCCAAACGCATCTACATCGCCATCTCCGCCGCAGGCGCTTTCCGCACCGACGACGCCGGAAAGACCTGGCGCCCCATCAATAAAGGTCTTGTCTCCCCCTACATTCCCGAACCCACCGCCGAAGTCGGCCACTGCGTTCACCACGTCGCCATGAATCCTTCTCGCCCTGGCGTTCTCTTCATGCAGAAACACTGGGACGTCATGCGCAGCGACAACGCCGGCGACTCCTGGACGGAAGTTAGCGGCAATTTGCCCACCGACTTCGGCTTCGTCATCGACGTTCACGCCCACGAGCCGGAAACTATTTACGTCGTTCCCATCAAAAGTGATGGCGAGCATTTTCCCGTCGACGGCAAACTCCGCGTCTACCGCAGCCGCACCGGCGGAAACGAGTGGGAAGAACTCAGCAAGGGTCTGCCTCTGCGCGATTGCTACGTCAACGTCTTCCGCGACGCCATGGCCGTCGACACCCTAGACAAATGCGGCGTCTACTTCGGCACCACCGGTGGCCAGGTCTACGCTTCCGCCGATTCCGGAGACAATTGGGCTCCCATCGCGGAGCATCTTCCGGCCGTGCTTTCCGTCGAGGTCCAGACGCTTCCATGATCCGTGTCGTGCTTCCGGGACATCTCCGCACGCTCGCGCGCGTCAGCGCGGAGGTGCAGGTCCGCGTCGAAGGCCCGGTGACGCAGCGTTCCGTCCTCGATGCCCTCGAAGCGCAATATCCCATGCTGCGCGGCACCATCCGCGATCACGTCACTCAGGAGCGCCGCCCCTTCTTGCGTTTCTTTGCCTGTTCGGAGGACTATTCCCTGCAACCACCGGATACCCCGCTCCCCGACGCCATCGCCACGGGAGCCGAGCCTCTGCTCATCGTTGGAGCCATTGCCGGCGGCTAAGGCCGAAAACGGTTTCGATATTCTGTTGTATTAAATAGGTAGCGCATCAGGAGGAAAAACTCATGGACTCTGTCACGCAAGCAGCCCCCATCTCGAAGGGCGCTCTCTGGACCGGTCGCATCCTCAGCGCCATACCCGTGTTGCTGCTGCTTACCAGCGCCCTTGCAAAGTTTATGAAACCGCCCAACGTTGTCGAGGGATTCGCTAAGTTTGGTTACACCGAAAGCATCATCGTGAAGCTCGCGATCATCGAGCTCGCGTTTACAGTTATCTACCTGATCCCGCGCACGGCCATTTTCGGCGCGATTTTGCTGACCGCCTACCTCGGCGGCGCCACCGCCACTCACGCACGCGTAAGTGATCCGGCCGTCATCGGGCCCATCCTTTGCGGCGTGCTGCTTTGGCTGGGACTTTATTTGCGCGACGGACGACTGCGCGCCCTCGTTCCGCTGCGCAGCTAGGCTGCCTGTGACCCGCAAAATTCTGAAAACGTTTTTCTCGCTCCAACGTCATGAATTAAGGGGGGGTGTCGCGCCATGAGTCTCAAACCCGACTTGTTCCTGCAAGATCTGAAATTCGCGCTTCGTTCGCTCGCTCGCGCCAAGGGACTCGCCATCACCGTGATTCTCACGCTCGCTCTCGGCATTGGCGCCAACGCTGCTATCTTCAGCCTGGTCCGCGGCGTGCTCCTGCGCCCGCTCGTGAACAGTGACGAGGAGCGCCTCGTTTACATCCATCAAAGCGCGCCTGGTATCAGCCCCGGTGAAGTCCCATTCTCCGTGCCGGAAATTCAGGACCTGCAGGGAGGCGTCAAAGCATTCAGCTCCTTCGGCGAGTTCTCCACCGTCGGTTTCACGATGATCGGCCTCGGCGAGCCCCGGGAGGTTCGCGCCGGCGTCGTTGACGGCTCCTATTTTGACGTGGTGGGCCTGCATCCCGTCCTCGGCCGTCTTATTGGCCCGCAAGACGATGGTCCTAAAGCCGCTGGCGTCGTCGTCTTGACCTATCGTTTCTGGTCGACCACTTTCAAAAACGACCCTTCCGTTATGGGTAAGACCGTTCGTCTTGGCGGCGGCTTCGGTGATCGGTCTGCCACTGTTATCGGCGTGCTCGAACCCTCTATCCCGTATCCTGCAGATACGGAAATCATTGCCAACATTGTCACCAGCCCCCATCATCTGTCGGCGACCATGCAGAACGGGCGCGTCCACCGCATGACCGAACTCTTCGGCCGCCTCGCTCCCGGCGTCACTCTGGATCAAGCCCGCGCCGAACTTCGCACCGTCTACAGCGCGATGACCAGGGACCATCTCGACGCGTATTCGCCCCAAGCCCATTTCCAAATCGACGCCAAACTGCTCCGTGAGCAAATCACTTCCGGCGCTCGAACCGTTCTCCTGGTTCTCCTTGCCGCCTCCGGCCTCGTGTTTATCATCGCCTGCTCCAACGTCGCCAATCTTATTCTCGCGCGCAGCGTCCGCCGGGAGGGCGAGCTCGCCATCCGCGCGGCTCTGGGCGCCAGCGCAGGCGCGCTGCGCCGCACTCTGTTGGCGGAGAGTCTCATTCTTTGCGTCGCTGGCGCCACTCTCGGCGTCCTCATCGCCAGCCCGCTTCTTTCCGTCCTGGCCCGCTACGCCTCCCGCTTTTCCGTCCGTGCGCTGGATTTGACGGTTGACTTCAGCATGCTTTGGGTGGGAGCGGGCCTCGCGGTTATCTCTGCTGTTCTCTTGGCCTTTGTCCCTCGTCTGCCGTCCGCGAACGCCTCGCAGGGATCCAATCTCGCTAGCGGCAGCGTGCGTATCACCGGGGGCACAAGTCGACGCCTGCGCATCTTTGCCGTCACGCAAATCGCCGCCTCCTTCATCCTCCTCGCCGGCGCCAGCATGCTGCTAAAAACGCTTCTCTCGATACAGGCGGCGCAAACCGGCCTCGATACCCGCCACGTGCTGGCCATCAATGTCCCCGCTATGTCCTACGGCAAAACTCCTCAGCAGGTCGTCGATTTCTACAAGGAATCGATGCGCCGTATTGAGGTGCTGCCCGGTGTCACCAAGACGGCGTTCGGCATTGTCGTTCCCTGGCGCGATGCCGGCAGCTTTGGCCCAGGTTTTCAATTCTCCGGCGACGGCCACGTTACTGCGCCCGGCGAAGAAGATCCTCGCGCCCAGTTCCGCACCATTTCTCCAGGCTTTTTTGCCGCGCTCGGTGTTCCCATCATCGCCGGCCGCGATTTCAACGAGCTTGATGGCAAGGACAAAGATCCCGTCATTATCGTCAGTCAGACTCTCGCTCAACGAATGTTCCCCAACCAGGATCCCCTCAATCGGCATATTTATTGGACAGATCCCGTGATGAAATTCGTCCCCATTAGCATCGCGCCGCACCGCATCATTGGCGTCACTGCCGATATTGACGACGAACACGTCGTTCCTGGCCCTACCCTCACGGTCTACAATCCCTTTGAAGAGGGCCCCGTGTTTGGCGGCCGCCTCTTCATTCACACCAGTGCAAATCCTTATTCGCTGGTCACGCCGGTCACGCGCATCCTTCGCGACATGTCCGTCGAACAGCCCGTTGAGCGCGCCGCTACCCTCGAAGACATCCGCGCCGAAGTTCTCACGCCGGATCGTCTCAACACGGTTGTGTTCGGTGTCTTTGCAGCCGTTGCTCTTGCCATTGCCTTGGTCGGCGTCGCTGGCGTTCTCGCCTTCTCGGTCAGCGCCCGCACGCGTGAGTTCGGCATCCGGCTGGCCCTTGGATCGCAGCCGCGTCATCTCCTCGCCGGTGTCGTCGCCGAAGGTGCCGTGATGGCGGCCGCGGGCGTCGTCGCTGGCGCGTTGTCCGGATACGCGCTGGCGCGTTTGGCGGGCCGCTATTTCGTCGAGATGCAGATGCCGAGTGCCGCGCCCGTGGTCGCTTCGGCGCTTGTTCTTCTGGCGGCCGCGGTCGTCGCTTCCGCACTCCCCGCCGCCCGCGCCGCCCGCATCAACGTCACGGAAGCCCTCCGCTCCGACTGATCCCGGGAGCGCCAATCTCCCGATTGGCGGCTGGGTGGGGAAGACATAAACCACTTGGCCACCCAGCGGAGTGCTCTTTATCAGTCTGATGTGAATTGGGCGGATGGCCCGGGGTAGTCGCTGATCGCAGGGTTTGGGCGCCCCAGGTTCGCATTTGGAACCTGGGTCATGGGGTTGCTTTTGATTTTTTCGATCGTCCTGATCCCCGGGAGAAATGAAACGGAAATCCTCAACCCAAGACCCAGGCTCCCAACCCGAGCCCGGGGCACCCTCCGCCTCTCTCTACTTTTGCAGAACATATCGAAGTGCTATCCTCTCGCTCAGTCGCATGTCAACAAATTCCCATCTCCCAAGTCCGGGCCACCCGCGGGGGAGTCAGCGAGCGGTGTAGGCTGGGGCCTCCTAGCGTCCCATGTAGTAAAATCGGGGATGAAATGCGGGCACGAGATCAAATAGAAGTCGATACATCAAATCAATACCCAGGATATGTAAATCTTGCATTGGCAGCGATTTTGCTTGTTTTTGGGGTATTGTGGCTAGTTGCCTTCTCGACGGGGAAACTCGCGGTGATGGTACATGCGCTACATCCGTATCTCCCATCTTGGTTTGCCTTGGCGAATCTCGTGCTAGTCCCGATTACCTGCGGGCTCGCAGGATCACGTTTTGTGGGGTTTAAGACGAATTTCTTGTTCATCTTCATTTTTGTCGCTCAATTATCCCTACTGACAATATCGGCCGAAGCTTATCCCATACCGAAAGCCCTCATTACAGTTTTCCTTTATTTTGAATCGTTTTTGCTTCTTCCAAGATGGAATCGTCGCATTCTCGAAACGACAAGAGGGGCGGGTGGAGCCCCTTAAAGCGTTGAAAAGGTTTTGAGTGCCGCACCTTTCGGAATTGGTGGGTGGAGCACTCTTAATGCGTTGAGACGATTTTGCGTGGCCTACCCTTTCGGGTTTGGTTTATGAAAGGGTGGGCCGCTCTTCGCTTTTGACCTTTCCTCTGTCCTCTCGCCGGTCCCCACGGAAGCCTATCTCCTGACAAACAAGCCTCTTCGAACCTTCCAACGTGTTTTCAACTCACAATCTTCGCCACAATCTCCGTCCCTGCCGCGTACTGCTGCAAGAGCGCCCCAAGCCTCTCCGTCAACCGTGCAAGACTCTCCGTCCCGCTAAACGAAACAATTACCGCAAGCACCTCGCGCGTCTTATCCGTCACCATCGTCCGTTCCGAATCGCTCGTCGCGCTACCATGCGGCCCCACGGTATCCACGAACACCGGTAATCCCTCCAGATTCAAATCGTATTTCCCGATGCCCTTGTACGTTTCCCCCGCCCGCCCCGCCCGAAAAACAATTTCGCCCACCACATGCCCCAGGTCATACAGCCCCACCGGCAACCGGCTCTCCACCGACACCAGATTGATCACATCCACCACCGCATTGATCTGCGGCAATCCTTTTCCGCCCACCACGCGCCGCAACAGCGCTTCCGCCGAGTTACGGTATCGCGCCGGATCTTTTCCCAGCGCCTTGTACGCCGCGCGCGTCGCCTCCACCTGCGGCGACCCCAGCACCCCGCGCGGAAACGGCAGTTTCTGGATCTCCGCGTCCCGCGCGTTCAACTCTTCCGTAAGCCCCGCCGGCGACGCATTCGCCTCCACCCGCGCCGTCACGCACCCCAGCGCCACCCGCGGACATTTCTTCTTCAACGCCTCATCAATTTTCAAAATCACTTTGTCTCCGCCCCCACTCTCTTGCTCTCGCTCTTGCATGGCGCATTCTACACACAACAAGCGAATTCCCGTGAGCGTCGCTTCTCCGTTTTCACGCGCCAGTCGTGCTAAACTTTATGGATTCTAGGCCCGTAGCTCAGTTGGTTAGAGCGCTTCCTTGACACGGAAGAGGTCTGCGGTTCGAGTCCGCACGGGCCTACCATTGTTTTGATGGTTGCCGTCCTCTACATCTTGCAAAGCCAAAAGTCGGGCAAGTTCTACATTGGTTCGACCGACGACCTTGACCGCCGGCTTTCCGAACAATGAACGAGAGGGCAGACAATGCGCAGTCACGCGTCTATGATCGGGCATTGCTGCTGCACGGCTCCAAGCGCAATGAATTGCTGACTCTTGCGGAAATCGAGAAGTACGGACTCGATAGCTTCGCCGACGCGAACTACATCAGCATTTACGGAATGCCGCCTCGAGAATGGTACGGCCACGGCATCCGTCTGCTCGGCCGCACGGCGGTAGAGTGCACACGTGACGCGCTCGGCGAACGAATTGGTCTCGATGTTGCCGCAGTGGCCGCACGTATGCCATCGAATCAGTTGGTAGCCATCGATCCGTTCGCAGGCTCCTGCAATACGCTGTTTTGGATTTTGCGCCACCTGCCGAATTCAGAGGGCCTCGCCTTCGAATCCGACCTGCAGGTCTTCGAACTCACGCAGCGCAACCTCGCGGCCCTTGATCTAAGGATCGAACTTGTCCATGGCGACTATGTAAGACTCCTTGCGGAGCACCGCCTCCCGGAGGATCGAGGCATTGTCGCTTTCATCGCGCCTCCATGGGGCACCGCCCTGGATGAAGTGCAAGGCTTGGACCTTCGCCGCACCACACCTCCAGTCAGCGAAGTTATCGAGCAAATCGCGCATCAATTCCCGAAGCAAAACATCCTGTTTGCGACGCAGGTTCACGAGAAGGTTAGTGCCCCTTCATTGGCGCATCTTCAAACGCGGCTCGATTGGACTGAACTGCGCATCTATGACATCAACGAGAAAGGCCGGAACCACGGCGTTTTTCTGGGCACGAAAGGTTGGGTACCTCGGTAAAAGGTACTCTCGCGAAACATATCAGCTGATAATTGTTCGAGTCCCCTACGGGTGACAATCTGAAACGGAGAACACCATGTCCAACAGCATATCGACCTTGCTGCTTCGTAATCTGAGCGACGTATTTGGCGAAAATGACCCCGTGCGTCGTCGCGCTGCACTCGATGAGCTCTTTCACGTAGACGCAGTATTCTATGACCCCAAAGGCGGTACATTTCGTGGCCGTGACGAGATTTATCGTATTGCTGGTGTGCTAAAAGCAACACATCCAGATTTCAAATATCAGCCCCTCTTCCCTCCCGAGGAATTAGGAGATGCCGGACGGGTCCGATGGGTATCTGGCACCCCCGGCAAACCACCAGCTTACGCGGGAACCGATTTTATCGTCGCACGGAACGGTCGCATTGCTTCGCTCTATCTCTTTTTCGACGATCTTCCTTAAGGCAAAATGCGCGACCCACGCGCCTACCCATTCCTCAGTTTTTCGGCTGTTGTCCGCAAAAGAAATTCGCCTTTGCCGCGAAGAGTGGTAGATTGCACCAATTCTTGTGCACGCCCTGATCCGTGCCCAAACACCTCGGCGAATTGTTTGGAGGATATCTTGAAGAAAAATCGATGCGCACTTCTAACCTCATTCCTTTTGTGTCTGTTCCTCCCGGGAATTCTCGATGCGCAATCCAAGACCACGCATCCTCTGGACCCTCTACGCACGGAAGACTACTGGGCGATCTACGACGTTCTCCAGTCGAGCGGCCACATCGACGCCGACACGCTTTTCGCCAGCGTCCTGCTCCACGAGCCACCCAAGGAAAAAGTTCTGGCCTGGAAAACCGGTGATCCCATTTCGCGCGAGGCCGATGTCATCCTCCTCCGCAAAGGCGCCACTTTCGAAGCGCTGGTCGATATTGCGGGCCACAAATTGGAATCGTGGAAAGAAGTGCCCGGAGCGCAAGCACCAATCATCCGCGGCGAATTCCGCGAACTCGGCGAAATCATTAAAAAAGATCCGCGCGTAAAAGAAGCCCTCGCCAAACGCGGCATCACCGACCTGAACACCGTCGAGTGCGTTCCCGTTCCCTACGGGTACTTCGCCATTCCCGAGCAGGAAGGCCACCGCCTCGGTATCGGCGGCTGCTCGAATTTGCACGGCGTGTACCACGGTTGGGGCCGCGCCATCGAAGGCTTAACCATCATCGTGGACTACGCCGAAAAGAAAGTCGTCAAAATCATCGATGATGGCGCTGTTCCCGTTCCCGACGGCCCCATCACCTACGAAGAAGCTCCGGCCATCCCTCGCGCCGGTACGACCCCGCTCTCCATCTCACAGCCGCTGGGTCCGGCGTTCCAAATCAAAGACGGCGAAGTACTCTGGCAGAACTGGCATTTTCGTTTCCGTCTCGACCCCCGCGTTGGCCCCATCGTGAATCTTGTCCGCTTCGACGACGGAACCCGCCTGCGCTCCGTAATGTATGAAGGGGCATGGTCCGAGCTCTACGTTCCGTACATGCATCCCGCAACGGGCTGGGCCACACGAGTTTTCCTCGATGCCGGCGAGTTCTACCACGGTGGCACCATCAAGAGTTTGCGCGAGGGCATGGACTGCCCGTCAAACGCGGTTTATTTCAACGGGCTGGCCAACGACGACAAAGGCGCGCCCGTGTTGCGCCCGCGGCAAGCCTGCTTGTACGAACGCTTCACCGGCGATGAAGCCTGGCGCCACGGCGAAGGCGGCGAGGTTTGGGGCCGTCCGAGCCGCACGCTCGTGCTGCGTACCGCCGCCGTCATCGGCAATTACGATTACATTCTGGACTGGCGCTTCGAACAGGACGGCTCGATTCGCGTCGTCGTCGGAGCCACCGGCGTGATCGAAACCATGAGCGTTGCCGCGGAATCCGCCGGCGCGCATGCCGCCGCCGGCGGCCTCGAGGATTACGGCCACCTCGTCGCAAAAAACACCCTCGGCGTAAACCACGATCACTTTTTCTGCTTCCGCCTCGATTTGGATGTCGACGGCCAGAACAACACTTTCATGGCGCATCGTCTCGTCCAGAAAAAACTCCCTCCCGCAACGCATCGCAAAACCGTCTGGGTCGATGAGCCGTTCACGGCGCACACCGAGAGCGACGCCATGCTCGACATCCATCTGGAAAAGCCTTCGATGTGGATGTTCATCAACTCCAGCGCGAAGGGCCCCCTCGGCCATCCCACGGGTTACGAAATCATGCCGGGAGTCACCGCCGCCTCGCTGCTCGATCCCGACGACGGCCCGCAAAAAATGGGCGCCTTCTCCGCGCACCAGTTGTGGGTCACGCCGTACCGTCCCAACGAAATCTATGCCGCAGGTCTGTACCCGATGGCAGGGAAAGGCAACGACGGCCTTGCAATCTGGACGAAAGAAAACCGCAAGATCGAAAACACCGACATCGTCGCGTGGTACACCATGGGCTTTCACCACGTCCCGCGCGAAGAAGACTGGCCCGTCATGCCCGTGATGTGGCATGACTTCGTCATCCGCCCCTTCGATTTCTTCCCGCAAAATCCAGTGCTAACTCTGCCTCAAGCCCCCTGAGGATCATGACCAGGCCGCGCACGCCATAAGTTGAGCACCCGCCGACACGGGTGTTATCCTGCCTCGTATGGCGGATCCCGTCATTTCTCCGCCGGAAGTGGCGTTCCCCTCCCCGCTGGAACACTCCCGGCGCCAGCTCGAAGCCTTGCTGGAAGTCAGCGAGGCCATCGCCCAGCAGCGCGATCTGCCCGAGCTGTTCCACGACCTTGCCGCGCGCCTGCATTCCGTCATTGAGTTCGACTATCTCAGCCTGGTGCTTCACGATCCCGCGCGCAACGTCATGCGCCTGCACATCCTCGAAACGCAAATCCTTGGAGAAAAGCCGGTCGGCAGCGAGACTTCCGTCGAAGACAATCCTTCCGGTTGGGTCTGGAAAACGCAGCAGCCCTTCGTCGTCAGCGATGCGCTCGAGGAAACGCGCTTCCCCGAATTTCTGAAAAAACTCCGCGAGCACAACGTCCGCTCTCTCGCCAATCTTCCGCTGACCACCGCCCAGCGCCGCCTCGGTGCCATGGGCTTCGGCCGCCTGGTGCCTCAGCGCATCACGGACAGCGACCTCCACTTCATGCAGCGTGTCGCCAGCCTCGTCGCCGTCGCCGTGGACAACGCCCTCAACTTCGAGAGTGCCCAGGCCTATCAAGCGCAACTTGCGCGCGAACGCGACCGTCTCCGCGTCCTGCTTGAAATCAACAACGTCCTGGTCACCACGCGCGAACTCCCCGAAGTATTCCGCGGCATCGTTTCCACTCTCAAGCGCGTCATCCATCACGATTACACCAGCCTCGCTCTTCTCGATGCCGACACCGGGCTGCTTAGAATTCACGCCCTCGATTTTCCTGGCAATCCGGGCATCTTCAAACCGGAAACTACTGTCTCGCGCGACAATTCGCCCGCGGGCCGCGCCATCTCCACCAGCCTGCCGTTGATCGCACGCGGCTCCGAACTCGATGGCTACGACTCCGAAATCATCCGCATCCTTCGCGCCGAAGGCTTGCAAGCTGTTTGCTGCACTCCGCTCGTCCATCATGGGCATACCTTCGGAACGCTCAATCTCGCGAGCCGCCGCCTCGATGCTTTCACGGCTCAGGATTTGGAGTTGCTCCAGCCCGTTGGCGCGCAGATCGCCATCGCCGTCGAAAACGCCCTGGCTTTCAAGGAAATCGACGCCTTGAAGAACAAGCTCGCGGTGGAAAAGCTGTACCTCGAAGAGGAAATCCGCAGCGAATTTAATTTTGAAGAAATCGTCGGCGAAAGCGCCGCGCTCAAGCGTGCCCTCGCGCAAGTGGAACTTGCCGCCCCCGCCGGCACGACCGTCCTTCTCCTCGGCGAGACCGGCACCGGCAAGGAGCTCTTCGCACGCGCCATCCATAACCTCAGCCCGCGCCGCGATCGCACTTTCGTCAAAATCAATTGCGCCGCCATTCCAAGCGGCCTGCTCGAATCCGAACTCTTCGGCCACGAACGCGGTGCCTTTACCGGCGCTATCAGCCAGAAAATCGGCCGGTTCGAATTGGCCGACCGCGGTACGCTGTTCCTCGACGAAGTCGGTGACCTCCCGCTGGAGCTGCAGCCCAAACTCCTCCGCGTTTTACAGGAACAGGAATTCGAACGCCTCGGCGGCAACCGCACCCAGCGCGTTGATGTCCGCGTGGTCGCCGCCACTAATCAGGATCTTTCGAAACAGGTCGCCGACCGCGCCTTCCGTAGCGACCTTTATTACCGCCTCAACGTTTTCCCCATTCAAATTCCCGCCCTTCGCGAGCGCCCGGAAGACATTCCTCTCCTCGTCCGCTATTTTGTGCAGAGGTTCAGCCGCAGCCTCAACAAAGAGGTCGAGTACATTCCCGCCGATGTCATGGACGCGCTTTCGAACTACTCCTGGCCTGGCAATATCCGCGAACTCGAAAACCTCCTCGAACGCGCCGTTCTCCTCTCTCCCGGAAAAGAACTCCGCGTCCCACTCTCGGAAATAAAATCCTCTACCGGAAACACCAACGCCGGCGCCGATCTTTCTTCTTCCTTGACCTCGTCTGCTTCCTTAACTTCTTCCATCTCCACGATGGAAGAAGCCGAACGCCAGCACATCCTCCGCGCGCTCAAGCACACCCAGTGGCGCATCGCCGGCCCCAAAGGCGCCGCCACCATCCTCGGCATGAAGCGCACCACCCTCCAGGCCCGCATGCGCAAACTCGGTATCCGCCGCCCAATTTAATTCAGCTATACTCCCCGCGAACGCCCTTCCGTCTCAGCCAGGAGTCGCTATGCCCAGAGTCGCGCGCAATTTTCTTTTGATCCTTCTTCCCGTCGTATTTCTCGCGATTACTCTCGGCGCGCCCATTTCTTCGGCGCAAGCACCATCCACCACAGCCTCTCCGCAGCAATCGAACCCTAGCAGCGACGCCTCCGCGCCCGCTAATTCCGCCGTTCAGACTCCGCCGACCAAGAAAATCACCGAATACACTTTGCCGCCCGACCTCTATCGCAAAGCCCGCAACCGCAGCCGCATTGGTTTTGCTTCTCGCGTCATCAGCTTCTTCTACGGGCTTCTGGTGTTGTGGTTCATCCTCAGCCGCAAGCTCTCCGCGAAATTCCGCGACTGGGCTGAAAAAATCTCGCGCTACCGCTTCGTGCAGGCGCTCATATTTACCCCGCTCCTGGTCATTGCCATCGGCGTTCTCGAAATCCCTCTCGATCTTTTTGATGAATGGATCTCGAAGCTCTACCGCATCTCCGTTCAGCCCTGGCCTTCCTGGTTTGCGGATTGGGCCAAGGCGCAATTCCTCACCATGGTCATCGGCAGCTTCCTTGTCTGGCTGCTCTATGCCGTCATTCGAAAAAGTCCTACGCGCTGGTGGCTCTATTTCTGGGCTCTCTTCTTGCCCATTATTTTGTTCATCGTTTTTATTTCCCCTTACATTATCGAGCCCATGTTCAATAAGTTTGAGCCGCTTACCGTGAAAGCCCCGCAGCTTATCGCTCCTCTCCAGCGCGTCACCCGCCGCGCCGGACAGGAGGTCGCCCCCGAGCGCATGTTCTGGATGAAGGCCAGCGACAAGACCATCGCTACCAATGCCTACGTCAGTGGCTTCGGCGCTTCCAAGCGCATCGTCATTTGGGATACTGCCATTGCCCAGGAAACTCCGGATGAAGTCGTCGCCGATTTTGGCCACGAAATGGGACACTACGCCCTCGGCCACATCTGGAAGGGATTTGCGTTCCTGGCGGCGCTGCTTTTCGTGCTTCTTTATCTCGGCTACCGTTCCATCGGCTGGCTGCTCGCGCGTTCCGGTGCACGATGGAGTATCCGCGGCCTCGAAGATTGGGCCTCGCTCCCGGGCCTTCTACTGCTTCTCTCTGTATTCAGTTTTGCTTCCAACGCTATCGGCAGCACCTTCAGCCGTTATCAGGAAAATCAGGCCGACGTCTACGGCCTAGAAGTCACCCACGACATCATTCCCGATCCCGCCCAGGCCTGCGCACAATCCTTCCAGAACTACGGCGAAAAGGCTCTCGTTGATCCCGACCCGAATCCCATTCAAGTCTTCCTTTTCTACGATCATCCCACCGTCACCAGCCGCATCCACCTCTGCGTTACCTACGATCCGTGGTCCAAGGGTGAATCACCGCAATTCGTCAAATGACGCTCTGTTGACCGCAAACTCATCTCTCGCAGCTTTTTGACTTGGTTTTCCCGCCGCTTCGGCGTAATTTTCTTTCACCAGCTCACTGAGGTGCCATGAAAGTCTTCATTGGTATTCCCGCGATTTTGCTGGGACTCTTTCTCGCCGCGCCGCCCCTTCCCGAAGCGCCCACCGGCTTCGACAACAAAAGCAACGGCATGGTGGACGACGCCACGCACACCGCCGATCAAGCCAAGTTCGACGAAATCGAGCAAATCTCCGACGGCCTCGGCCCGCTCTACAACGCGCAATCCTGCCGCGAGTGCCACCAGAGTCCCGTCTCCGGCGGTTCCAGCCAGGTTTCCGAGTTGCGCGTCGGTCATAACGGCCCGCACGGACACTTCGAAACCCCCAGCATCCCGATTGCTCACGGAGCGGAAGTGATTACCGGCCGCTCTCTGATAAATGACCGCGCGATTTGTCCCAACGCGGCTTTCCCTGACAAGGAAATCCAGGAACGTGTTCCAGACACCGAGACGATCCGCACGTTTCGTCTTTCTCTGAACCTGTTGGGAGACGGTTTCGTGGAGGCCACCGCCGATCAAACCTTCACCGATCTCGCCAAGCAACAATGCAAAAACTCGCACGGGAAAATCTGCGGCCAGGTTCTGTTTGTGCCCGTGGTGGAGGCGCCCGGACAGATGGGCGTGGGCCGTTTCGGCTGGAAGGATCAGCACGCCAGCCTGCTTTCCTTCGCCGGCGATGCGTATCTCAACGAAATGGGCATTACCAACCGCCTCCTGCCCGACGAAGTCACCAAACTTTGCAACACCGCCTCCGAGCCCAACGACACTCCCGGCCCCGACGGCCTCGCGGATGTCGACCATTTCGCCCGCTTCATTCGCGCTACCAAGGCGCCCGCGCCCGATGCGCAGCTCGCCGGCAGCGCCGTCGCACAGCAAGGGCGCGCAATTTTTGAGAAGATCGGTTGTGCCACCTGCCACGTTGCGGCAATGACCACCGCTCCCGCTGGCACAAAAATCAACGGTGGCACCTTCACGATTCCAACCGCTCTCGGCGCTATCACCTTCCATCCCTGGGGCGACTTCCTCATGCACGACGTTGGCACCGGGGACGGAATTCTGCAGACCATTCCCGAGCACTACGGGCGCAAAGTCTTTCAACAAATGTCCGGATATCTTTCGAGACAGGATTTCGAGAGCAGCCGCAACAAGATCCGCACTGCCCCCTTGTGGGGAGTCCGCTTGCGCCCGCGATTGATGCACGACGGCGCCTCGCTGACATTTCTGGATGCCATCGCGCGCCACCACGGCGAGGCCGCACACGTCACCGAAAAGTTTGAAAAGCTTAAGCCTCCCGAAAAGGAAGCGCTGTTCCAGTTTCTGCGTTCTCTGTAGACGATCCGCGCTTTTCAGCGCCAGATACCAGCTTTGCCGACCCATGCCGTGGTGATTATTTGCGCAAAAGGCCGTTTTGCGCCGTCCCCGCGTTGCCTTTTCCCTGCTAGCCTATAGATACGAAACGACATCCGCCCCCAGGGGACTTGAATTCTCAAAAAAAGGGGCGTGTATCCATTTTCTGAAGCTTGGCCGCCGAGCGGCCATCGGAACGCTATCGCCTTCCACGGCGATTCGGGGGTAATGACGTGAAAATCGCATCCGCTTTTCTTGCACTTACCGGTATGTTCGGCATTCTGGCCGTGCCTGCGCTCGCGCAGGCGCCTGCCGCCGCCACTCCCGCTAAGACGGTTTCCCGCACCACGAAGGCCGTCAACTATCGCCGCGCCGGCGGCGCCGCCAAGATCGATTTTCAAGGCACGGAATTAATGCAGCAGGCCAGCGGCGAAGCCAAAGTCCAGAACAAAGGCAGCCGCACGGAAATCGAAGCAAAATTCGTTGGCCTCGATGAAGCCACCAAGTTTGGCCTCGAATATCTCACCTACGTTCTTTGGGCCGTTTCTCCCGGTGGCCGCGCCGTCAATCTCGGCGAACTGGTGCTCAAGAGTGGCGCCGGCGAAGTGAAAGCCATCTCCGACATGCAGACTTTCGGCATGATCGTCACCGCCGAACCCTATTTCGCCGTCACCCAGCCCGGCAACACGGTAGTCCTCGAAAACGTTTTCGGCCCCGCCACGCTCGGCAAAGTCGAAAACATCGACGCCAGCTACGAACTTCTAGGCCGCGGCATTTATTCCTCCTCCAACACCAAAATCGAAAACGCCATTTTCGGCATCGACCGCAAAACCCCGCTCGAACTTTTCGAAGCGCGCAACTCCGTTCGAATCGCGCATATCGCGCTCGCCGACAAATACGCTGCTTCCACTCTCGCCAAAGCCGAGCAGCAGCTCAAGAGCGCCGAAGAAGTCTACGCCCGCAAGAGCGACAAGAAATCCGTCATCGCCGCCGCTCGCGAAGTCGTGCAAACCGCCGAAGAAGCCCGCGTCATGGCCGTAAAACAAAAAGCCGAGGAAGACGCCAACGCCAAAATCGCCGCCGACAAAAAAGCCGCCGAAGACCGCGAAGCCAAAGCCCGCGCCGACGCCGCCAATGAAATCAAGCGCCGCCAGGAAGCCGATCAGGCTCGCGCACAAGCCGAAGCCGCCAAGGCCGACGCCGAACGCATGAAGTTGGAAGCGCAGCAAGCCGCCGCCGAAGCCGCGCGCCAGAAACAGGAAGCCGACGTCGCACGCGCTGCCGCATTGGCGCAGCAGCAATCCGCTGAAGCCGCCGCCGCGCAAGCCGCGCGAGACCGCACCGCCGCGCAGGCCGAAACCGAAAAAGCTCGCCAGGCCGCCGCGCAAGCCGAAGCCGAAAAAGCCCAGCTTCGCGCGCAGCTCCTCGCCCAGCTCAATTCCATTTTGCAAACGCGCGATTCCGCCCGCGGCCTCATCGTCAACATGTCCGATGTCCTCTTTGACACCGGCAGTTACACGCTCAAGCCCGGCGCGCGCGAAAAGCTCGCCAAAATTTCCGGCATCGTTCTCGCGCATCCCGGCCTCTCGCTCCAGATCGAAGGCCACACTGACAGCGTCGGCGGCGATGATTTCAATCAGCAACTCTCCGAGCGCCGCGCCGACTCCGTTCGCGATTTTCTCGCCGAGCAGGGCGTCGCCGGTTCTTCCATCATCGCCCGCGGCTTCGGCAAAACGCAGCCCGTCGCTTCCAACGACACCGCCGAAGGCCGCCAGCGCAATCGCCGCGTCGAACTCGTCGTCAACGGCGACGCCATCGGCAACACCGCCACCGCCACCGCCGCCGCCGCGACCTCGCAACAATAATTCTGCGGCTTCCTTCTTCCGTAGGGGCACGATATATCGTGCCCCTCTTTCTTTTTCCGTCGCTCTTGTAGTGGCGGGTCTTCAGACCCGTGCGTTTTCCGTGTTTTCTTCTGCTCCCTCCCTCGTCCCACTCCGAAACACTGGCCCATTCATTCGTGCCACTAGGTACTCAATGGGTCCCCTCCTCCCACCACTCTGGCCTCTCTCTTGCCACAGCAGGTTATGCGCATCACCGGCCGCATCCCTAAGGAAATCCCCATCGTCCTGATCGGCAGCGATCTCGATGGCAAAGTTTTCTCCGAGCCCACCAACACCGTCCTCCTCAGCCTCCACGGCGCCGGCATCGTTTCCCATCACAAGCTTTCTCCCGAGCAGGAGCTTATCCTGCGTTGTCCCGATCGCAACGCCGAAACCGCCATCCGCATCGTCGGCCAGATGGGCGCTTCCAATGGCGTCTACACCTACGGCCTGGCTTTCGTCGATCCCCAGCTCAATTTTTGGACCGCCGAATTCCCCCCGCTCACTCCCGCCGAAATCGAGCAAGGCCTCGTCTCGCTCGCGTGCAGCTCCTGCAAAACCATCGAGAAACTGGACAACAGCAGCCCCGAAGCCGTCCTCCTCGCCGCCAATAAAAGCCTTCTTCGTTTCTGCAAACACTGCGGTTTTTCTACTCTTTGGAAACCCGCCGCCGCCGTTGTTGCGGCCAATCCAGAAGTCATCCCGTTCTCGGAGAACCCTGCCGCGCCCTCCTCGCCGGTCCCCGCGCCGCTCTCGCCTTCCGCGCGCCCGCAATCTCCCTCCGCCTATTCCTCTCCCTTCTCCGCCCCCGTGCAGCCGTCGCTCCAGGATCTCGCCACCTCGCAGTCCGCCGCTTATCACGAGCCGCGCGCCACCGTCCTCACCCTGCCGCCGCCCGCCCGCGGCCACGACGCTCCCCGCGTCGACCGCCGCAAGCACCCTCGCGCCAAGGTCAGGTACTCCGCCCTCGTCCGCCATCCCGAGCGCGGCGACGACATCGTTCAGTGTGAAGACATGTCCCGCGGCGGCCTGCGCTTCAAAAGCAAAAAGCAATACTACGAACGCTCGCTCATCGAAATCGCCGTCCCCTACGTCGCCGGCCAGACCCTCATCTTCGCCCCCGCCCAAATCGTCTCCGCCGTCGAACTCCCCGCCGAAAAACTCTACCGCTACGGCGTCGCCTACCTGAACCGCCCCAAACCCACCTCCCACTCCTTCTAGCCCCGCCTCCCGGGAACGCCCCGCCCGGGAACGCCAATCTCCTGATTGGCGTGCCGTTGTCTTCCTCTCTGCGTCCTCTGTGCTTCCGTCCTCTGTGTCCTCTGTGTTAAATCTTTCTTTCCTCTTTTTTTCTTCTCCTCGCCCGGCGTTTACCCCGACCGGGCCGGGGCGTCTCCTCCCTCCGCCTCTGCGTTAAAACCCTTTTCCTTCTTTTCTTCCCGGGAACGCCAACTCTTCTCCATCCCGCGGGTTCTGCGGGATGAATCTCCCGATTGGCGCGTCGTCCCTTTCTTTCTTCCTCTCCGTGAACTCTGTGTCCTCCGTGTTCTCTGTGTTAAGTCTTTCCTCTTGTTTTTGCCTTCCCTTGACACCGTTACCGTTGTGATCAACTATACCGATCGATCATCATCATGCCCAAATCTCTCCCCGCTCCCGCCTTCGACGACCCCAAACGCCACCTCCGCCTCTACCAAGGCGACTGCCTCGAAATCCTCTCCTCCATCCCCGAATCTTCCGTCGACCTCGTCTTCGCCGACCCGCCCTACTTCCTCTCCAACGGCGGCATCACCTGCCACGCCGGCAAAATGGTTTCCGTCCATAAAGGCGACTGGGACAAATCCCAGGGCCCAGCCGCCAATCATGAATTCAATACCGCCTGGCTCGCCGCCTGCCAGCGCGTCCTCAAACCCCACGGCTCCATTTGGGTCTCCGGCACTTCCCACGTCATCCATTCCGTCGGCTTCGCCATGCAGCAGCTCGGCTTCAAGCTCCTCAACGACATTTCCTGGGTCAAGCCCAATCCTCCTCCCAATCTCTCCTGCCGCTACTTCACCCACGCCACCGAAACCCTCATCTGGGCCGCCAAGGACAAAAAGTCCCGCCACACCTTCAACTACAAATTGATGAAGGAAGCCAATCGCGGCAAACAAATGAAATCCGTCTGGGAAATCCGCCCGCCCGAATCCTGGGAGAAAAAATTCGGCAAGCACCCCACCCAAAAACCCGTCGCCCTCCTCGAACGCATCCTCCTAGCCTCCACCAACGAAGGCGACTTGGTCCTCGATCCCTTCCTCGGCGGCGGCACCACGCTAGTCGCCGCCTTCCGCCTCCGCCGCCACGCCCTAGGCTGCGAACTCTCCGCCGAATTTCTCACCCTCGGGTTCCGCCGCCTCTGTTCCAATCTGGTACAGCTCGATCTTTCTCTCACGTGCGTGCAGTTTTCTATTGATCCGTTCGCCGATCCTATGGATCGATCCTGTAGTGGCCGGTCTTTAGACCGGTCCGCAAGCGCCAGCGAGCGTTCTTGCATGTCACCCCATCTCCAACTCGTCCAGCAGGAACGCCGCTTCTATTTCATCGGCCGCCTCAAGCGCGAAGTCATCTTCACCGTCCTAGCCGAATCCCTCGACGAAGCCCGCCAAAAATTCCGCGCCTCCGGCCGCCCCGACTCCGACGCCCTCTTCATCATCAAAACCGAAACCGAAATCTACCTCGCCTAGTTCTCTTGCCTTTGTAGAGGCGGCTTTACGCCGCTATCTTTGTATTCAGCTTTCTCTCGTGATCTAATCCCCGCGTGGACTTGCATCTTCCGACTGCCGGCCTAGACCGCTACAAGAGCGCCTCGCAGCGCGCCCGCATCGGCACCGAGTCTTGGGGTGCCACAAACTTCTTCTGTCCCGCTTGCGAATCACCGCGCCTTCGGTCCTCGCCACAAGGCACTGCCGCGATCGACTACGTCTGCCCCTCTTGTGACTCCCCTTTCCAACTAAAGAGCCAATCGAAACCCCTCGGTGCCAAAATCGTCGACGCTGCTTACTCTCAAATGAAGCGCGCCATCCTCGAAGACCGCACGCCCAATCTCTTCGTTTTGCACTACGACCTCGATACTTGGGCCGTTTGCTCCGTCCTTCTCGTCCCGCATTTCGCATTTGCTTTATCCGCGGTCGAACGCCGCAAACCCCTCGCGTCGACGGCCCGCCGTGCCGGTTGGGTCGGCTGCAATATTTTGCTGGACAAGATTCCGGTTCACGCCCGCATCTCGATCGTGAGCGCAGGAACTCCTCACACTCCGCACGAAGTGCGTAGTTCCTACAATCGACTCCGCGCACTGGGAAAATTACAGGTAGAAAAACGCGGCTGGACCCTCGACGTGCTTCAAGTAGTGCAATCGCTAGGCAAACTCGAATTCACTCTCGCCGACGTCTACGCTCACGCCAGCGCCCTGGCCAAACTCCATCCCAACAACGCCCACGTCCGCGACAAAATCCGCCAGCAACTCCAAGTCCTCCGCGACCTCGGCCTCCTCGAATTCCTCGGCAGCGGCTCCTATCGTTTGGCGTAGCGGGTGCCCCACACGTCGGTCTTACGTATGGGGGTTTTGACTTCCCCACCCTTCCCCCGCCGACAATTTGAAAAATGACCTTTGTCGTTAACTGGCGTTGCCCTGATTTTGAGACTGTGTCTGAGCTTCTTCAAGACGTTTAAGCCGTTCTTCGAGGATTTTCACGCTGTTTGCAACGGCGTGAAACGCAAATACCAGCACAAAGAATAAACCGCTCAGACTCAAATACGTTCTGCTCACAGCCATATTGACGGTACCGCGAGTGGGATCAGCGTAGAGCACATAAAGCAGCCATATCACCGCAAAAGTAAGCGATATGACTCGAATGAGTCGAGAAGCGAGATACGGCGAGGGACGTTTTTGTTTTTCGTCGGCCATGCGCCGCATGATAGCCGAAAGCCGCTGGACCGAAAAGCGTAAACAAGCAACGCCCGCCAAGGCCTTACTCAAATTCCTCCGGCCATTCCCGGGCGGCATGAAGAACTGCGAGAATGCGCACTTCGTTCTTTTCTATCCGGTACGCGACCAGGAAAGGCGTGCCTGTAATAACCAGCTCGCGTGTACCCGCCACGCGTCCGCTACGTCCCGCAAACGGATGGCGCGCGAGGATGTCCACGGAATCCCAGATATAGTTTGCGGTTTCGGTTGCCGCGGCCTCGTCATTGGCTGCGATGTATTCGTGCGCGGCAGCCAGCTGTTGCGTGGCCGGCGTGCTCCACCAGATGACCATTGGCTCGCCGTTACTTGGAACGGCCCATTTTGCTGATCATTTTCTTTACGTCCGCGTGCGAAACCAGTTTTCCTTCCTTCGCCGCGCGCAGCCCCTTTTGGATCAGCTTGATGTGATGCTCATTGAGGCGCAGATAATTTTCCACTGCCTCGTTCAGCACGTGGCTGCGATCGCGATCCATGCTCTCGGCTAGCTCATCCAGCGACTCCACGGTATCGGACGGAATCCGGAAACTGACTGTCTTTAGCGTACTCATGATAGGGCCCTCATAATACGCAATAATACGATGTATTACTCTGCGTTGCAATGGCCAGCAGCCGCAACTTTTGGTTAAACCGCGTTATTTGCGCCCCGGATGTATTTTCGGAGGCCTGCCATCTCTGGAATGCTACAATCCGCAAATTGGGTCACCCCACTTCACCGTTTACCGGAGGCTACGAATGCATCGCCGCATCCTGACCTTGTTTGCCCTCGTCCTGGCGCTGTCCGCTCCCGCCTTCCCGCAGGAGCATCCCGAGCACGCCGCCCCCGCCAAAGCAAAATCCGCCACGCTCATGACCGGCTACGGCAATTGGCATCACCCGGTCTCCACCAAAAACGCGCAAGCGCAGGCCTTCTTCGATCAGGGCTTGCGGCAAATTTACGCCTTCAATCATGACGAAGCCACGCGCTCCTTCCAGCGCGCCGCCGAGCTCGATCCCAATCTCGCCATGGCGTTTTGGGGCGTCGCCGAATCCGTCGGTCCGAATTACAACGATCCTGCCGGTGAAGATCGTTTTATCAAGGCGCACGAAGCCATCGCGAAAGCGCAGACGCTCGCCGCCGATGCTTCCGAGAGCGACAAGGCCTACATCGCCGCGCTGTCCAAGCGCTTTCCCGCCGACCCCAAATCCGATTTACGCGCCGGCCTGGAACAGTATCGCGATGCCATGCGCGACGTGGTGAAGCGCTTCCCCGACGATCTCGATGCCGCCACGCTCTTCGCCGAAGCCGGAATGAACCTGCATCCCTGGGGACTCTGGCGCCCCGACGGCACGCCGGAAGAAGGCACGCAGGAAATTGTCACGACGCTCGAGTCTGTGATTCGCCGCGACCCCAATCATCTCGGCGCGATTCACTATTACATTCACTGCGTCGAAGCTTCCAACTCACCGGAGCGCGCTCTGGCCGGCGCCAATCGCCTGGCGGAGCTTGCCCCTGCCGCGGGGCACATCGTGCACATGCCAGCGCACATCTACATCCGCACCGGCGATTACGAATCCGCCTTGAAAACCAATCAGAAAGCCGCGCTCGCCGATCAGGCCTACATCAAGGGCGGCGGAGCCCCAGGCATTTATTCCATGATGTATTACAGCCACAACCTGCATTTCATCGCCATGGCCGCGGCCATGAACGGCAACTATCTCGAGGCCCGGCGCGGCGCGCAGTTGCTCGCGGCCAACGTGGGCCCGCACGTGAAAGACATGCCGCCCCTGGGGGGTTTCATGACCGTGCCGATGGCCGTCGAAGTGCGCTTCCACAAGTGGAACGAAATTCTGAAAACGCCGCAGCCTGATCCGGCCATGCAGACCGCTACGATGTTCTGGCATTTCGCTCACGGTCTCGCCCTTGCCGGCACGGGAAAACTGGACGAAGCCGAAGCCGAGCACAAGATTGTTGCGGAGGCAGAAGAGAAAACGCCGCCCGACGCGATCTTCCAGATGCCCATCAACAACAAGACCAAGGACATCCTGAAAATCGCCGAGAATGTTCTGGGCGCGAAAATCTCGCTCGCGAAAGGCGATATGGACGCCACCGTGAACCAGCTTCGCGCCGCCGTCGCGACCCAGGATTTGCTGAAGTACGACGAGCCGGAGGACTGGTTCTATCCAGTGCGCGAAAACCTGGGCGCGGTGCTGCTGAAAATCGGCGACTACGCTGGCGCCGAAGAGGCTTTCCGCGCCGACCTTGCGAGTCATCCTCGCAATCCGCGGTCACTCTTCGGCCTCGAGCAAGCCCTAAAGGGCCAGGAAAAAACTTACGACGCCGGTTTCGTCCGCAAACAGTTTGACGCCAACTGGAAGGGCGCTGCGCGCCCAACCGTCGACGATCTCGTCTGACCCTTTGGAGTGCGGGAGCTCTGCTCCCGCTTTTCTTCCAGGCAGTGCAGCCAGCTCCGATTGTTCGCAGGAGACTTCATGAAAATATCGCATGTGCATTGCCGTGTTCGCGACTTGCCGGCCGCTGCCCGCTGGTTTGAAAGGGTGCTCCAAGCCACTCCCGTCTTTAACAACGACCGCATGGCCTGGCTGGGCTTCGGGGAATTTGGCGTGATTCTGGATGCTGCGCCTGCGGACAGCGCGCTTACGCTCGGCTTCGATAGCGATGATTGCGACGCCGACTATCGCGCCGTCACCGCCCGCGGCGCGGAAACCATCGAGGCCCCGCAAGATCGCCCCTGGGGCACGCGCTCCGCCTATCTCAAGGGACCAGCGGGCCTGACCGTTGAGATCGAACAACTGCTGAAAAGTGCCTGACTTCTCTCAAACAAAAAAAGGCCAGTAAACAAGTCGAGCCGACGATCACCGCCGTCCACCTTCGCCGGGACCGCCAATCTCCCGATTGGCGTCTATGTTCTGGCTACATCGCCGCGGGCGCGGCCGCGCCTTCGCGAATCAGCTTGGCGAGCACGGCCTCATCGAGATCGCTCAACCGCTTAAACCGCACGCAGCATTTTCCGATATTTGCTTTTGGAAGCGCTTTCTTGAAGCGTTCGGCGAGGTAACCTCTGCCGTCCATCGCCGAAACGTACAACGAAATGTAGCTCGCATTGCTGGCCACGCCAAACCGGAACCAGTCGCCTTCGCGCCCGCTTGCAGATTTGTAATGCCAGCGCCCATACGCCAGCATCCCGATTTGGATGAACGGCTCCAACTCCGGCGCTGTCTTGCGAATCAGTTTGTCGAGCGCCGCAATGTCGCTCTTCCGCGGCTCCTTCAGCTTCGCAATGTATTCCTTCGGCGTTGCTACTTTCAGCTGCCCTTTCATGGCCCAGAGCCTAACATCTCTTCCGCCCAAGGGCTAGATGGTGCAGCGCTTCCGGTTTTTAAACGTATTGCGTGCTGTCCGAGAGAGATTCCCAGCCATCCATTGCCGCGCCGCCCTCGAGCTGCGAAACCAGCTCGCACAGTTCGCATTCACGCGAATGGTGCCGCAAAAGCGCATACGCGCGCGCAAAATTCGCCTGCAACCGCAGCAGTTCGTCGCCTTCTTCTCTTTTGATCACGCGCGAATTCGAAATCTCCGCGCGCCGCTGGTTCCAAATTTCCAAACTGCATTGGCACTCTTCGAGCAGTCGCTGATACTCGCCGCACAGCGCCATCTTGATGGAGGGTTCCTTGTTCATAGTTTCCCCCTTCCATGAAGCTGATGCACTTTGCGCGCCAGGAAACCTAAGGCGCGAGTTTTCCGTATTTTGACCGAAAATGTTGGGTTTTGCAGGGTGGGTCCCGGTACGAAGAAAGGGACCACTTCCGATTCCGCGTTTGTAATATTTACAAAGGCTGGTCAGCTCAATTTCAGCAAGCGCTTCCGTCCCACCCTCGGTCCGCAAAAGCGCATGCCAAAATGCAAAGCGGAGAGGCACCTTCCCACAAAGAAGGATCCCTCTCCGCTTCGCACCGCTTAAACGCCGTCAGCTATTTATGCGCAGACCCGGAGTGCGTGATCCGCGCCATGATGTCGCGCCGGCTGTCCGCCACGGTGGCGCCTGCGAACTCCGCGCGTTCCGCCGGGCTCCACTTGCTCATCGTCGCGTTGATGGCCGCTGCCCACTTGTCCATGCCTTCGGCATTCGGATAATTGATGACCACGCAGCGCATCGACTGCGGCGCGGTGTTTACGTACTGCTCGTCCAAGCCGTAGTACGTTGCCACGCCCTTCTTGACCTGTTCTTCAAACGTCGGCACCAGCAGCTTCTTGAGCACCGCGGTGTAGCCTTCCGGCTTGTCAGCCTTGGCCATGGAGCACACCACCCGCAGATACGCCGGTGTTCCACTTCCGCCGCGATACATCGACGACTGCATCAAATAATCTTCATGCTTTGTCGCCGCAATCTGTCCCGGCCGCGGCCCCGCCTTGCGAACTTCGTCCAGCACTTTCATCAGCCCCGCGATGCTCGTCGAGGTCCACGCCGCGCCGTGCGTATACCCGTCCGGCGTGTGCACCACCTGCTCAAACGTCGACCACCCAAGAATCGTTCCGTCCGCCGCCAGCTTCTCGAAAATCGGAATGGAATTCTTCTCCGTGTCCTCCGAGTACGACGCCCAATGCGCCCGCGGAATCTGGAACTGGCTCACAAACGTGTACACCGTCGGCGTCGCTTCCATCTGCGGAAGAGCCGCCGGTACCATCATCACTGCCAACGCAATCACCACTAGGCCCGCTATCCGTTTCAACATAATGTGTCCTCCTGGACTCTCTCTGGTGGCAGGCCGCGCAGCGCAGCACACTCGAACTCCGCTTCTCAGCGCCCGATTCGCAGACTTCGCGCAGGGCACTGACTTGCGGCATCGAGTCTTCTACTGGGTAACCTCTGGGAAGATGGGCTTGCGCCCGGAGCACCGACCAGTGTGCGCCGACAATATGCCCCCACCCTCCCGCTGTCAAGCAAATAGCAACCAACGCTCCCGCGTCCCCGCGCCAACACCGTGGCCCCTGCGCCACGCTTCCCATCTCCGGTCTCCGCTCTAACATCAATATAATCAGCAAATTACAAACTGGCACCCCTCCTGCCCTTCTTCCCCTCGACCCTAGCATCAGGAGGCACTCTCATGCGCAACCAGCGGCGATACATCCTTTATCTTCTGCTTCTCAGCGTCGCATTCCTCCCCGGCTGCAACACCACCCGCGCCCGTTCCGCACCCGCGCGCTCCTCCATCGTCAAATCGCAAACCCCGCCGCCACCCGTCTCCAAGCACCCGCCGCGAGACTCCGCTTTTGCCCTCTACCACAATCCCGCCTACGGAGTTTCTTTCCGCTACCCGCGCAACTACGCGCTCGACTCTCTCGACGAAGACGCCGACGCCGAATCTTCCACCCTCAAAACCCAGCAGCAGCTCGACGCCGAGCAGCCCGGCGCCCTCCTCCTCGCCACCATTGAGATCCCCGCCGACGCCTATCCCAACACCACTTTCGTCGAAGGCCATCTCCAATTCGCCGTCAACCCCCAGTCCACCGCCGAATCCTGCCGCGCGCTCGTCGCTCCTCCCGATTCGGATTGGCCCGGTGCCACCGATCAGACCATCATCCAGGGCATCCCCTTCCATTGGCGCGATCGCGGCGTCATCACCCCCGACGCCATCGTCGCCCGCCGCGACTACGCCGGCTTCTCCGCCGGCGCCTGCTACGAATTCTTCCTCGAAGTCGCTGCAACTCCCCCCGCCACCCAAGCCCCCGCCTTCGCCGCCACGTCATCTCTCAACGCGCCTACCCACCTCGTCCCCGCCGACCTCCCCAAAATCCTCCGCCCTCTCGAAAAAACCGTCTCCTCCTTCCAACTCCATCTCTCCGCATCCCATTTCTAATTCTCTATTTCTAGTTTCTAGTTTCTAGTTTCTAGTTTCTAGTTTCCCCCTCCTTCCTCGTCATCGGTTTCCACGATGGAAACTCGCCGCTTGGCGTCGTTCCCGCATTGTGCTCTCCTATTGAGGACGCCATGAAACGTACCCTTCGCCATCTGGCTCCTTTTTTCGTTGCCTCGCTACTTCTCTGTTTCCTTGCGTCAGCCTCCTTTGCCCAGGACTCCGACCAGCCCACCATCCGCTTTGTGCGCAATCCGGATCCGGCGCCGGAGTTTAATCTGGCCGGGCTCGATGGCAAACCCGTCACGCTTGCCGATACCAAGGGCAAAGTCGTGCTCGTGAATTTCTGGGCCACCTGGTGCGGACCGTGCCGCGCGGAAATTCCCGACCTCGTCGAGCTGCAAAATAAATACAAGGACCGCCTGCAAATTCTCGGGCTCGTCGTCGACGATGAGGATCAGGACGCCATCAAAAAATTCGTCGCAAAATTCCGCATCAATTATCCCGTGGCCATCGCCACCGACGCGCTCCGCCTCGAATACGGCGGCATTCCCGCGCTGCCCACTTCCTTCGTGCTCGATTCCGAAGGCCGCGTGGTGCAAAAGCACGAAGGCCTCCGCGATCCCGTTCTCTACGAAACGGAAGTGCGTTCGCTGCTCGGCTTGCCCATCGGCGATGTAAAAGTGGAAACCTTCGAGGACACCGGCGAAATTTTTCTGAAGCACGCCGACCGCGCCAGTGAACTTCCCGGCGTCGATCTCTCCAAACTCACGCCCGAACAAAAAACCGTCGCGCTCCACAAATTCAACGCCGATTCCTGCACCTGCGGCTGCAAATTCACGCTTGCGCAATGCCGCATCTATGACCGCGGCTGCCAAGTCAGCCAGGCGGCCATCACCAAAATTCTCGCAGCCATCACCAAATCCGCCGGCGCAGCTTCAACTCCTGCATCGGCCTCACCCCCGCCATCCGCCACGCCTGCACCGCCCGCAACCGCTCCCACCGCGGAGAAACCCCATGAATAGTCCGCGATCAAAAATGATGCGCTCTGGCTCTCGCGGCCCGTCCCCTGATACTCTTCTTGCGCTCCATGCAAGTTCTCGCGAAAATAATTTTTCTTCTGGCGCTCGCTCTTTCCTTTTCCGGAATTTTTTCTCCACCGGTCGCACTTCTCGCAGGAATTCTCTTCGGCCTGAGCTTCACGCATCCGTTTTCGCAGCCCAGCCGCACCGCCGCGCGCATTCTTCTGCAAGTTTCCGTTGTAGCGCTCGGTTTCGGAATGAACCTGCACGAAGTCCTGAAAGCCGGCCGTAGCGGATTCATTTACACCGCGCTGGGAATTTCCTTCGCCCTGATCCTCGGCCTGACACTCGGAAAACTGCTGCAAGTCCGCGGCAATTCTTCGTTCCTGATCACCACCGGCACGGCGATTTGCGGCGGCAGCGCCATCGCCGCCATCGGCCCGATTCTCCAGGCCGATGAAGAGGAAATGGCCGTCTCCCTCGGCACAATTTTTATTTTGAATTCCATCGCTCTTCTGATTTTTCCGCCGATTGGAAACGCGCTCCATCTTTCGCAATCCCAATTCGGCCTCTGGGCCGCGCTCGCGATTCACGACACCAGCTCCGTCGTCGGCGCGGCCACAAAATATGGCGCGCCAGCACTGGTCATCGCCACCACCGTAAAATTGGCTCGCGCCCTGTGGATCGTTCCCCTCGCACTCGCCACCGCCGCCATTAAGCATCGCCTATCGCAAAAAACAGCGGTTGCAGCCAGAGAGCAAAGCAGCTCGTCGGAAGATGCGAGCGCCGGCGCCACCGACGCGGTTCGCATCCAGTTTCCGTGGTTCATTTTATTTTTTCTTCTCGCGGCAATTGCAAACACGTATTTGCCGGGGCAGCAAGCGGCAACGAAAACATTTTTTACACTGGGGCGATTCGGGCTGACGGCGACACTTTTTCTGATTGGGACGGGAATTTCGCGCAAAACTCTAAAAGAAGTGGGATGGCGGCCGCTGCTGCAGGGAGTTTTGTTGTGGCTGGGTGTGGGGCTGACTTCGCTGTACTTCATTCAAACGGGCTTCATCGCGTTTTAGAGCTGGCTTGCCGAAGTAGCGTTTGGGGATTACACTCGCGCGGGAATGCAGGCATTCGAAGGGAGGCAGGATATGAATCGTCGCATTGGAATTTTGGTGGTGGCGCTGGCAGTGGCGGGAGTTTTTACGGTGCGCGGAGCATTTTCGCAAGTTACGATTCAACCGACGAGAAAGGTAATCAAGCTAGCAGGCGGGCCCGTGGAGGCGCCGTTTAGCGACGCAATCCTCTCGGGGAACACGCTGTATCTGGCGGGACGAATCGGACTCGATCCGAAGACGGGGAAAGCGCCGGAGAAAATTGAGGACGAGATCAAGATTTTGCTGGACAGTGAGAAGGACGTTCTGGCGGCGGCAGGCATGACCATGGACGATTTGGTTTACGTGCAAATTGCGTGCACAGACCTGACGCTGTTCGAGAAGTTCAATCCGATTTACAAGAGCTACTTCACGACAAAGGATTATCCAGCGCGGGAATTCGTGGGCGCGGGATCCCTACTGCGCGGCGGGCATTTCGAATTGCAGGCGATTGCGGTCAAAAGATGATAAGGATCTTACAAATGAAGTAGTGGGCGGCGCCAAGAACGTGGATGCCCCCATCTCCCGTCTTTGCATTTCAACATGAGGGATTGCCAGGAATCCTTGTTTCCCCCAAAGTGACAGGGGGATGTGGCCCATATATAGGCATTTGTTCATAGCCATTATTCTATCAGTTGCCCGTATTTCGTCACTTCGCCAACCCCCAGACTCCCCGGGATGTCACTTAACATCATCTTTTACAATGGTTTAGACATAAGCAAATATTCACATCGGATGGAGTCCATCATGCATCTACTAAGGACCAGCGGGGCGGAATCAATGCTTAGAATCACAACAGAAAAGAAGCGCGGAAAGACTGTGCTTGGAGTCGAGGGCCGGCTGGCGGGGCCCTGGGTAGGGGCACTGGAGCAGTGCTGGCGCGAACTGCACGCGGGATCACCGCAGGAGAAATTTTACATCGATCTTTGCGGAGTAAGTTTCATCGATGCGACAGGGAAGGTGCTGCTGAAAGAGATGCACCGGCAAGGCGGGCAACTGGTTGCGGAGGGATGCCTGAACCAAGCGGTGGTACGGGAAATTCTGGCCGACAGCGGCGCGCGGAAAAACGAGAAGGGCAAAGAGCGGCGCAAGGGATCGCACATTATTTTTTACGTGGTGTTTTTCAGCCTGATGCTGAACGCGGAGTTCGTGCACGCGCAGGGGATGAGCCGGCAGAATGCGTTGCCGGCAAACGCGCCGACGCAAGCGCTGCGGCTGACACTGGATCAGGCGGTGGGGCTTGCGCTGAAGCAGAATACGACGGCGCAGATTGCGATCTTGACCGCGGCACAGAGCGAACAGGACAAGAACATCGCGCGGGCGGATTTGCTGCCGCAGGTGAATGCGCGGATTTCCGATGAAGCACAGAAAGTCAACCTTCTCGCGCAGTTCGGCGGCAGGACGCCGTTTCCGGGATTTCCCAAAACGCTGGGGCCCTATCAGCTTTTTTCCGCGGGGCCGTCCTTTGGCATGCCGGTGTTCGACCTAACGTTGTGGCGGCGCTACCAGGCGGCGCAGAACACGATGAACGCGGGGAAATCGAACAGCCTCTCAACGCGTGAGCAGGTAATTCTGCTGGTGGTTTCGCAATACATCGGAACGCTGCGAGCGGTGGCGGACGTACAGGCTTCGCAATCGCGGGTGGAACTGGCGCAGGCGTTGTACAACCAGGCGGCGGATTTGCAGAAAGAAGGAGTGGGCACGGGGATCGACACGCTGCGTTCGAACGTGGAGCTGCAGAACGAAAAACAGAGATTGATCGAGGCGGAAACGAGCCGGGAGACGTCGCTGTTTGGATTAAGCCGGCTGCTGAATCTCGATCCGCGGCAGTCCATCGAGCTGGGCGATTCGCTGAGTTTTTTTGACACGCCGCAACCGGAGATGGAGACGAGCCTGGAGCAGGCGCTCGCAGAGAGGCAGGAATGGAAAGCACTGGAATCGCAACTGAAGGCCGCGGGATACGAGAAGAAAGCGGCGCAAGCTGAGCGGCTGCCATCGCTGCGATTCGATGGAAATTTCACCTACTTCGGGACATCCGGCAATACGACGCTCCCGACGTACGACTATGCGGCGACGGTGAGTCTGCCGGTGTTTACGGGCGGACGAATTCACGCGGAAGTGGTGCGGGCTGACCTGGAGATTCGAAAGCTGCAGCAGCAGCAAGAGGATTTACGCAACCAGATTGCGCTGGACGTGAAGACCGCGCTGCTGAACCTGAATTCGGCGCGGAATGAAGTGCAGGTAGCGAATCTGGGGGTGCAGCTTTCGAGAGAAGAAGTGGACCAGGCGCGCGACCGCTTCAAAGCAGGGGTGGCGAACAACATCGAAGTGATCCAGGCGCAGGATGCGCTGTCGCGCGCGAACGACAATCAGATCGCGGCGCTGTACCGGTTCAATCAGGCGCGCGCGGACCTGGCGCGGTCGATCGGGCAGATGGAAAAGGTTTATTCGAAGTGAGGGGATGATGAGCGTTGAGATCGAAGTCGGACTTGAAAACGCGACAAAAGCGCCGCGATTGACGGAAGAGCTGCAACTGGAGGAGCCACCCGCACCCAAAGGGCTGGCAAATCCGAAAGTGCTGCGGTTGCTGTTGGGCGCAGGCGCGGTGGTGCTCGCGGGGGCCGTGGGATTGATCGTGTACTACTACAACCGGGAATCGACGGACGACGCACAGGTGGACGGGCACATCACGCCGATGGCTTCGAAAGTGTATGGGCGCGTGGCGCAAGTTCTAGTGGAGGACAACCAGGCGGTGAAAGCAGGACAAGTGCTGGTGAAGATCGACGCGCGCGATTATCAGGCGGCGCTGGATCAGGCGAAGGCTTCTCTGGCGCTGGCGGAAAGCGAAGCGCGTTCGGCGGGAGTCGATGTGCCGCGGACGCGAGAGAACGTGGCGAGCGGAAATTCGAGCGCGGACGCGCAATTGCTGGGAGCGGTGGCGGATCTGGCGCGCGCGCAGGCTACTTATGATGCGGCACAAACGGCGGATCTGGCGTGGGCGCAGGCAAACATCGAGAAGAGCCGCGCGAATGCGGAGCTGGCGAAAGCGGATCTGGCGCGTTACAAGCCGCTGATGGAGAAGGGCGAGATTTCGAAGCAGCAATATGACGCAGCGCAAGCGAATGCGGATGCGACGGCGAGCGCGCTGAAAGCGGACGAGGAAAAACTGGAGCAAGCACGGCGCAATGTGGACGTGGCAAAGGCGCAGCGGGACGCGGCGAAAGCGAAAGTTGGGCAAGCAAATGCGGGAGTGGCGTCGGCGCAGGCGGACATCAAGCAGGTGAGCATGAAGGCCGCGGATGCGCAGGCGAAACTTGCGAAAGTGGAGCAGGCGCGAGCGGCGCTGGAAGCGGCGCAGCTGAATTTAAGCTACACGGAAATTACCGCGCCGGTGGACGGCGTAGCCACGCACAAACAGGTGGAGACGGGACAGATCGTGCAAGCAGGGCAAGGGCTGATGGTGATTGTGCCGCTGCACGACGTGTGGGTGACGGCGAATTTCAAAGAGACGCAACTGAAAAAGATGAAGGCCGGACAGAAGGCGGAAGTGAAAGTGGACACGTATGGAAAAACGTTCAGCGGGCATGTGGACTCAATCGCAGGGGCGACAGGTTCGGTGCTGAGCCTGCTGCCGCCGGAAAACGCGACGGGAAATTTCGTGAAAGTGGTGCAGCGAATTCCCGTGAAGATCGTGCTCGACCCGATACCCGCGGAGAAAGCGGTGCTGCGGCCGGGAATGAACGTGGATGCGACGGTGATTACGAATTAGCGCGGAATAAAGATAGGGATTGCATCGGTAGTACGTAGAAACAGCAGGGGCCGGGATTCGAAGGCGATGCGAGACAGGATACTAGCGAAACTCCGTACGGCGGACGGGTCGATCAACCCGTGGGTGATCGCCGTAACGGTGACGCTGGCGACGTTTATGGAAGTGCTGGACACGTCGATTGCGAACGTGGCGCTTCCGCACATTGCGGGGAATTTATCGGCGGGGGCGGATGAATCCACGTGGGTGCTGACGTCGTATTTGGTTTCGAATGCGATCGTGCTGCCGCTTTCGGGATGGCTTTCGGGAGTGCTGGGACGCAAACGGTTTTACATGACGTGCGTGGCGGTGTTCACGGTGAGTTCGTTTATGTGCGGGCTGGCGCCGAGCCTGGGAGTGCTGGTGCTTTGCCGGATTTTGCAGGGCGCTGGCGGCGGTGGATTGCAGCCGAGCGAGCAAGCGATTCTGAACGACACGTTTTCGCACGAGAAGCGTGGCATGGCGTTTGCAGTGTACGGGCTTGCGGTAGTTGTAGCGCCGACGATTGGACCGTGGCTGGGCGGATGGATTACGGACAATTTTTCATGGAGATGGATTTTTTACATCAACGTGCCGGTGGGAATTATTTCGCTGATCCTGACGAATTTTCTGATCAGCGATCCTCCGTACATGAAGAAGGCGAATTTGAAAGCGGGATTCCGGATCGACTACATCGGGATTGGATTGATCAGCCTGGGCCTGGGAAGCATGCAGATTATTTTGGACAAGGGGCAGCGCGAGGACTGGCTGTCGTCGAATTTCATTCGCGTGTTTTTCGCGCTGATGGTGTGCGGAATTATCGGGGGAATTATCTGGGAACTGCGGCAGAAGGAGCCGGTCGTCGATTTGAAGATGTTGAAAGACCGGAATTTTGCGATTTCGACGATGGCGATGTTTTTTCTGGGATTCGTGCTGTACGCCAGCACGGTGCTGATCCCGCAATTTTTGCAGGAGCTGCTGGGATATACGGCGCAGCTGGCGGGGATGGCGCTGTCGCCGGGCGGCGCGGTGATCATGTGCATGATGCCGGTGGTGGGGATATTGGTGTCGAGAGTGGACACGCGAATTCTGATTACGTTTGGGTGCATCGTGTCGGCGACGGCGCTGTTCGTGATGGCGGGTTGGGACTTGCAACTGGATTACGGGCACGCGGTGCGCGCGCGCATGTTGCAAAGCTTTGGGCTGGCGTTTCTGTTTATCCCGATCAATGTGGCGGCGTTCGCGTATGTGCCGCGAGAAAAAACGAATATGGGCACGGGGATTATCAATTTGGCTCGGAACATCGGGGCCAGCGTGGGGATCGCGACGGTGACGACGATGCTGGACCGACGCGCGCAGTTTCATCAATCGCGGATGATGGAGAACGTCAACGATTACAGCGCGTCGTATCACAACATGCTGAACGGGCTGCAAGCGAAACTGGTGGCGGCGGGCTCGACGACGGCGCACGCGAGCGCGCAGGCACACGCAATGATTTACGGAACGGTGCAACGGCAGGCGGTGATGCTGGCGTTTATCGACAATTTCAAGATGCTGGGGGTCGTGTTTTTTTCGCTCATTCCGATTTTGCTGCTGATGAAGAAGCCGCGAGTCGGGGCGGGCACAGCGCCGGTGCACTAAGAGGGGGCAGGGGATTCCGGCAACGAGTTTAGAAAATGGAATGGGGGGTAACACCATGGCAACGCAAGTGGCAGTGGGGATACAACCGAACGAAGACAAGCTGATCCGAGCCGGTCAGCGGGGCGACCATCAAGCAGTGGAAACACTCTTCCGGCGTTACCAGCGGCCGTTGTTTCAGACGGCGTTGCGAGTGCTGGGAAACACGGAAGACGCGGAAGACGCGCTGCAGGACGGGATGCTCTCGGCGTACCGCAACCTGAAGAGGTGCGAGGGGCGCTCGCAGTTTTCGACGTGGCTGACGCGCATCGTGATCAACGCGGCGCTGATGCGGCGGCGGAGCGCGAAGGCGCGTCCGGCAGTTTCGCTGGATGAATCGCCGCGCGAGGACGAGCTTCCGCCGGCGGAGCGCTTCGCGGATGACGGGCCGGATCCCGAGCAGGTGTTTGCGAGCACAGAGATCCGGGAGATGATCAGCGAAAATCTGGACGAGCTGTCGCCGCTGCTGCGCACGGCATTCGTGCTGCGCGAAGTGCAGGGCTATTCGACAGGCGAAGCGGCGAAGAAGCTCGGGGTTACAGAGAACACGCTGAAGGCGCGGTTGTGGCGTGCGCGGCACCAGCTTGCCGAGAGGCTCGGACGGCGCCTGCGGCGCATGAAGGACGGCATGGCGGGCGGCATGGGCGATCCGGAGTGCAGCTACTGCTGATGACTGGCCAGAACAAGAAATAATAAAGTGAGTCAGGGCAACGAAGGCCGGCGGAGACGCCGGCCTCGTCGTTTCTTAGTCAGTTTTTTGATGGAAAGCGACTAGCGTGAGGCCGCGACGTAGCGGCCGAGGACGCGCAGTTCGCTGGTGGCGCTGCGGGCTTCGCTGAGAGCTTGATCGAGGCGGGCGGCGTCATCGCATTCGACGTCGATGAAGAATTGATATTCCCAGGGGCGGCCGTGGATGGGGCGGCTTTCGATCTTGAGAAGATTCACGCTGTGTTTGGTGAAGGGTTGCAGAGAAGCGAGGAGCGCGCCGGGACGATGTGCCAGACGCAGAGCGATGGAGATTTTGCGCGCCACGGGCGAGACCCACGCCGTGGCTTGCTGTTCCGGAACCAGAAGAACGAAGCGCGTGAAGTTCTCGGCGTTGTCCTGTATTCCTTCGGCGAGAATGACGCCACGGTAATGTTCGGCGGCACGGCGGCCGGCAATCGCGGCCCCGGATTTGTCCCCGCGCGCGAGCACTTCGCGGACGCTGCCGGCGGTGTCCTCGGCGGGCACGCGCTTCAAATCCGGATGGGTGGAGAAGAAGCGCTCGCATTGCGCGAGAGCCATGGGATGGGAGGCCGCGGAACGAATACCCTGGAGAGTCGCACCGGGACAAGCAATGAGATGGTGCTCGATGGGGAGGATCGTTTCCGCGACGATGGCCAGCCGGTTTTGCAACAGGAGGTCATAGACGCGGACGACGGAACCGGCGAGGGTGTTTTCGACGGGGGCCAGCAGGGCATCGGCGGCGCCTTCGTCAATCGAGCGGAAAGCGGCGTCGAAGGTGGCGCGCGGAACGGTGGAAATGGCGTCGCCGAGGAGCTGGATGGCGGCGGCTTCGCTGAAAGCGCCGGGCTCGCCTTGAAAGGCGACGCGCGTGGTTTTGCGATCGGAAGTGCTCATGGGCTGGCGCTATCTTGCATGAAGGAGCGCAAAACAAAAAGCGGAGAATCTTCTCTGAAAAAAATCATTGAGACGAATGCCTTGAGAGCGCGGCTGTCCAATTCTTGATTTTTCGCGACGCGAGTGCCAGATCTGCGGTCAGTCGAGTTCGAAGTGTTCTCGGGTTCCATCCGGCGTATAATTCGAGGCCAAGAATTGAGGAGTCCCCGTGAAGAGACCCGAGCCGACGGAGTATGCCGATTTTTACGCGAATTACATTTCGCAAGTCCCCGGAAGTGACGCGCTAAGTGTTCTCGAAGCCCAGCGCGTGCAGATGCTGCAGTTATTTGCGGGGCGGAGCGAGAGAGACGGAAGTTTTCGCTATGCGCCGGGAAAATGGACGGTGAAGGAAGTTCTGGGACATATCACGGATGCCGAGCGCATCTTTACTTACCGGGCGCTACGCATCGGGCGCGGAGACCAAACACCGCTGGCCTCTTTCGAACAGGATGACTTCGTGAAGAACGGCGAGTTTGGGAAACGGACGCTCTCCGGACTCGTCGAGGAATTTGCGGCGGTGCGCGGGGCGAGTCTGGCCCTGTTCCGATCGTTCCAGGAAGAAGCCTGGCCGCGGCGCGGCGTCGCCAGCCAGAAGGAAGTGACGGTGCGCGCGCTGGCATTTATTACCGCGGGTCACCAGATACACCACCGCACCATCCTGGAAGAGCGGTATTTTCCCGCCATACCGCGCGCCTAGAACACGGGCTGATTTCAAGGCCGGATGCGCGAGTGATCCACGTACACGCGTTGATAGACTAAGTCCTTGCGAGCATCGTCTTGCGGCGCATCCAAGGCAATCTCCTCCACGTCCACGAATTCCTGCTCGGGATGCGGGCGCTCTCTGCCCATCCTGCGAGGTTCGCCCCTTGGCTTGACCAGGTAATAGAGCAGGATGGTCGCGAGGGCGATGCTAAACGCTCCGAAGATCAAGGCAGCGGCCTGCGCGGCGAGCGGATCCGCGAAAGCGTCCTCGAGAATGTAGATTCCGGAACAAAGAAAGGTCAGGACGAGGAAGGTGGCCAGGCCGCCGAACGTGCGCACGAGGCCTCCCCGAACCGCAAGGGATCTGGGAGCGTGCTGTGGCGGGGGGCGGTGCAGGGCTTCAAGGCGCATGGCTCAGTCCTCCCGCGAAATGCGCCCGGAGACTGCCGGCTCGTCGATATGGAGAAAATCGAGGTAACGAAAGACGGGCGGAGAATAGTTTTTCTTGAAGACGCTGCCGCAGGCGCAGCGGGGATTCTCCCCCTCCACTTGGCCGTTGATTTCAACAAAAATGCTGCAACCGCACGCTGGATTGGTGCAATGCCAGCGCTCTCCCGACCTCATATTCATGGCCCATGGCCTCCCTTCGCAAGAGCGGCTGGGATGTCCGCAAAAGGCGATCTCCGGTTGGGCCCGTGATAAACGGTAGGAGAATGTATTCATGAGTAAACTAAAAAGCAAGAAGTATTTTCAAGTATTAGAGACGTATCCAACTAGTACTCAGCGTAGTTCCATTCCGGGAACGTGGCGCTCAGCCCAGCAACCCTGCACGGGGAATTCAGGTCACTAACATTGGTCTTGACAAGAGGGTTATGGGTCTAGTAGACTTATCCCCGTAGGAAACTACGCCTTGGCCTTTGGCCGGGGCTTTTTCTTTTTCACCCGGCATTTGTCATCCCGAGTCCCCGCGCTTTTGGCAGGGTGAGGGATCTGCTTTTCCTCTCCTCTTTGGATCCCAAACCATGAAAAACAATAAACCTGACGCCGAACTTCTCTGGAAACGGCTCGAAGATGATCTCGTGCCGCGCCTGGGCCTCAATCTTACGGAGCGCGTGGTCTACGCCCATCTCCTGCGGCATAGCCGTCTCGCAGGCCAGCGCCAGCTCCGTTTTTCGATTCCCTGTTTCGCCCGCAGTGTTCACCTCTCGGACCAAACCACTCGCCAGGCCGTGCGCAGTCTCGCTGCCAAGGGCGCCCTGCGCTTGGTCGACCGCACCCAGGCTGGCCACCTGGCCGAAGTCTTTTTGCCGGAGGAGATACACGCCGCGCCGCCCGAGCGCCCAGTCCCCGTCTGCCTCGCCCGGCGGCTCCGCAGCGGCGACTTCGAGGAGATGGATTTCTTGCAGGTGAGCAGCCGCCGCGAGACCATTCATGTGCGCGAGCGCGGCCAGTGCTTTTATTGCCTGCGGCGGTTCACCATGCGCGGGCGAGTCCTCGATCATGTCGTCCCGCTTGCCCGCGGAGGAAGCAATTCCTACCGCAATTTGGTCTCCTGCTGCGTCGAATGCAATTCCCAGAAGGGAGAAACTGCCGCCGAAGATTTTCTGCGCACCCTCTATCGACTGCGCCGCATAACCTCCGCCGAACTCGAAGCCCGCCTGCGCGCCCTGGAAGCCCTCGCCGCCGGCCAGCTCCGCCCGATCCTCGCCCCGCCCGCCGTCGTGATCAGAAAGCAAAGAGAATCCTAGGAGGAGGGAAGCTTGTTTGCCCTGCCTACCGCAGGCAGGCGCAGGCAAGCTCCAAAATCGACAAATCAGATAGAAGACCCAAACCCGCACCCTGAAAACCGTAGGGATGCGGCACCCAACGGCGTTTTTCGGAATTAGGACGCAGCCACCCGCCCAACCCGCCCGTGTGAAGTGGTAATCTTCACTTAATGGGTCTTCCGGCAAATTGGGAACCGCGAGAAGAGACTGTCCGGCTCAATTCTGTAGCGGATAAGGTGTTGTTTTGGGGCATTTTAGGCGCGACTGTCAGCGCCGGTCTGGCCCTGTGGGACTCCAAGGCCATTTGGCCCACTTCCGACTTAAGTGAGCTTCGAGATTTCCTCGCCCGCACCGCCGCATACGCTCTTTGCTTAGTGCTGCTGCGCTGGCCCAATGTTCGAGCCCGGGGTTTTGGCGCCGGGCTGGCGTGTTTAACAGCCGTGCTTCGAGCGATTCACCTGGGCTATTGGCTCGTGTTTTGGTCCATGATGATTATTTTTGCTGGTGGCCTTTACTCTCCGACACTCCTCGGTTTGACTTTTCTCATCGTATTTTCTCTTGCGAGCAATCTACTGGTGTTCTGTGTCGCCGTGTATCAGAGTCGCTCTCACTCTGGTGCGTCTCGGTTTTTCGGATTAGGTGTACTGCTCGCGGTAGTGTGCATACCCCTCAGTTGCCATGGCCCAAAATTCCCGCCATGACAATCTCATCGTGTCTCAGCCTGTTAAGCATGCGCCACCCGCCTTGCCGCCGTCGTCATCCGGAACCACAGAAAATCCTGACGCCTTCTTCTTCTCCGTGCCGAATGTAGGGCATTCACCAAGTAGATGGCTTGTGGAATTGCCCTTTGGCATCGGTCATCGGATTAGGGAACTGACAGGCAGCCACATCAGCCTGCCTAATCCTCTTGATGAAAGCCGTGCCCATGCACCGCCCGCTTGCCAACAACAGCGACGGCCTTCGAGGTTTCGAGATCAACGACAATAGCGGGTATGTGATCTTCTTCGGACGGCCGCTAAACTCCTAGCGTAGTGGTGCCGCGCCCTCTTGCGCTGACCGAGGCGAATAGGCCACTGGTTTTGCTCCGCCTGCGGTAGTGCGTCAGTTTCCGATTATCCGACTTACCAGGAGTTAGCGGCGTTTCCGACGTATCAGTGGTACAACATAGCCTGAAGCGGTCCCTCCTGGAGGCTATGAATGATGGGACGGATTGCAGAAGCGTCGCCGCGTTCAAAGGCCAGGATTGCCGGTGTCCTTTCTTTGCTCAGCTTACTGGCGGCAGTATTCGGCGAGTTTGTCGTTCGCAGGTTTGAAATCGCAGGGGATCTCATCGCGGTTTCGGGCAATATCGTTGTGACGTTGCTCCTGTTTGGCATCTTCAAGCCCGTGAACAGGGACCTCTCTTTGCTCGCGGCGTCCTTCAACCTCGTGGGACTCACCTGTGGGGCTCTTCGATGGAATCCTCGGGGCGTAGACATCCCCGTGGTATTTGACGGATTCTATTGCCTTCTAATCGGCTACCTCATTTTCAGGTCGACGTTTCTGCCTCGAATACTGGGCGCGCTAATGGCAATCGCGGGTTTGGGTTGGCTGACCTATCTCTCACCCCCGCTAGTAAAATCTCTATCCCCCTACAATCTGGCCCTTGGCATCCTCGGACAAGAATCGCTAATGTTGTGGCTCCTCGTGATGGGCGTAAACGAACAACGATGGAAGGAGCAGGCCAGCCCAGCGGTGGAGTGACGAACCGCTCGAAGTAAGCAACGCGCCTGATTAACGCACTCACCGAACAAGTGGCTGATAGTATCCACGTGCACGGTTGGCGAATGCGCAGACTTGATTTAACGGATGCAGATATGCTCCCCTATCGACAAGATGGAACCAGAATGGTCTGTTAGGTCGAGGAAGAACGCTTGGGTTTTTGTCCGCGAGACACTCGTCTATGGGTTCATCATTTTTGTTCTTATCGCTTGCATACGTTGGCTGTGGCATCTCAGTTTTGCGACTAACCTCTTCGAGATTTGGGCGGTCAGCACAATCGTATTTGCTCCGCTGCTCTATGCAGTAAAACACTTAGTGGTAGACGCTTTTAAGTGGTGAAGACGCACGGGCTGGTCATTCCCGCCGGTCAACTCCTGATAAACGCGGTAACCGGAAACTGGCCCACTACCCTCCTCCCGTCGGGTTGCGAGTGGCGCGTACCGCTGCTAAAATTCAATGTTTGCTGGGACGCAGCCGTCTGTGCCGTAAAGCGCGGGCGGCTTTTTGTACGTTTGGAACGGCGTTCGTAAGACCGGGCTTCTGCGGAAGGGAGACTACGCGTGGCAAAGTACGATGTAGCGATTATCGGGAGCGGTCCCGGCGGTTACGTTGCGGCCATCCGGGCGGGCGAACTCGGCCTCAAGACGGTGGTCGTGGAGAAAGATCCGTTTCTCGGCGGAACCTGCTTGCACGTCGGATGCATTCCCACCAAGGTGCTGTTGCACCATGCCGAAGTTTATGATCATTTCAAAAATGGCGCGGAGCTGGGATTTGAAGTCAGCGGGCTGAAAATCAACTGGGCAAATGTGCTGGCGCGCAAGGACAAAATCGTCAAGAAGCATGCCAAGGGCATCGAGTTCCTGTTCAAAAAGAACAAAGTGGAATGGGTGCAGGGATGGGGACGGTACGAAGGGCCGGGAAAGATCAGCGTGGAGAAGGACGGCAAGAAGACGACGATTGAAGCTTCGAACGTCCTGATGGTGAGCGGTTCGGAAGCGAAGTCGCTGCCCGGGATTGAGCCGGACCACAAAACCATTCTCACCAACCGTTCGATCATTGAGCTCCCGGAGATTCCGAAAACACTGATTGTGGTGGGCGCGGGGGCAGTGGGAGTGGAGTTCGCGTCGATTTATAACTCGTTCGGGACCCAAGTCACCATTCTCGAGGCGCTGCCGCGCGTTGTGCCGGTGGAAGACGAAGAGATTTCCGTGGAGTTGACGAAGGCCTTCCAAAAGAAGGGCATCCAGGTGTTCACCAGTTGCGCGGTGGAATCGGTGAAAAAGGATGCGAAAGGCGTTACGGTTTCGTTCAAGGACAAGGATGGGAAGGCGCAGACGCTGCAGGCGGAGAAGCTCCTGCTGGCGGTGGGGCGCAAGCCGATGACGGACGGCTGCGGGCTGGAGAAATCGAAAGCCAAGCTGGACCGAGGGTTCGTGCAGGTTGGGGATTACATGGAAACGGCGGAGAAGGGGTTGTACGCAATCGGGGACATTGTCGCCGGGCTTCCGCAACTGGCGCATGCGGCCATGATGGAAGGAATCATTGCGGTCACGCACATTGCGGGAAAACCGGCGCACCAGATTGTGAAGACACGGATTCCGAATGCGACGTATTGCGAACCGCAGATCGGGTCGATTGGATTGGCGGAAAAGCAGGCGCGCGACGCCGGTTACGCCGTGAAGGTAGGCAAATTTCCGTTTGTGGGGAACAGCAAGGCGACGATTCTCGGGAATCACGGCGGATTCATCAAGGTGGTTTCGGAGGAGAAGTACGGCGAGGTGCTGGGGATTCACATTATCGGGCCGTTGGCAACGGAGATTCTGGCGGAAGCGGCGGCGGTGCTGAACCTCGAGGGCACCATCGACGACATGATGAACATGGTGCACGCGCATCCGACGGTGTGGGAAGGGATGGGCGATGCGTTTGCGAGCGTGCGTGGACTGCAGATTAACGTCTAGCGGCGATTCGTGATTGGTGACTGGTGAAAATCTGCCACATTGTCGATTTGGGATTGATGGGTTACGCGGAAGCCTGGGCGCTGCAGAAGCGCGTGGTGGCGGCGCGCAAGGCTGGGGCGATCGAGGATGTGCTGCTGTTGTGCGAGCATCCGCATGTGATTACGCAGGGGCGGAGCGGGAGGCGGGAGAATTTGCTGGCTTCGGAGCATGTTTTGAAACAGAAGGGCGTGGAGTTTCATGCCACGGACCGCGGCGGCGACATTACATATCATGGGCCGGGGCAGATTGTGGGATATCCGATATTGAATTTGGGGGCGATCCGGCGCGACGTGGTGTGGTATGTGCGCATGCTCGAAGAAGCAATGATTCGTGCGACGGCGGAATTTGGAATTGCCGCGGAGCGTGTTGCGGGAAAGACGGGAATCTGGGTGAAGAGCGAAAGCAACGAAGAAAAGCTGGCGGCGATTGGCGTGCACATCAGCCGCTGGGTGACTTCGCACGGATTTGCGTACAACGTTTCGACGGATTTGCGGTTTTTCGATTTGATTGTGCCGTGCGGGATCGCGGATCGCAAGGCGACGTCACTGGAAAAATTGCTGGGACGGCGCGTGGAGACAAAAGAAGTCGCGCCCCGAATCGCCCATCATTTGGGTGAAGTGTTCGGCCTGGAAATGAAAGAGGCATCGCGGTTCGAATTGCTGGAAAAACTGCAGGAAGCGGAGCAGCCCGTGGCGGCCTCGGCATGAGGGTCCGGAGCAAGCGATGAAGAAGGAATTGACGCGGCAGCAGTATCTGGATCTCTACTTCTACATGAGGCTGAACCGCGCCGTGGAAGACACCATGGTGAAGCTCTTCCGGCAGAACAAAATTGTCGGAGGGCTTTACTCCAGCCTGGGGCAGGAAGCGATTTCCGTGGGATCGGCGTACGCGCTGGAAAAGAAGGACTGGCTGGCGCCGATGATCCGCAATATCGGGGCATTGCTGGTGAAGGGCGTGCCGCCGCGCGACATTTTCATGCAGCACATGGCCAAATACGATTCGCCCACAAAAGGAAAGGACGGCACCAGCCATTTCGGCGACCTGGATAATCTGCACATTGTTTCGCCGATTTCCATGCTGGGCGATCTGATTCCGGTGATGACCGGAGTGGCCATGGCGGGGCGCTATCTGGGGCAGAAGATTGTAGCCATGACGTGGATCGGTGACGGCGGCAGCTCTACGGGCGTCTTTCATGAAGGGCTGAATTTTGCGGCCACGCAGAAGGCGCCGTTCGTGTTGATCCTGGAAAATAATTTGTGGGCGTATTCGACGCCGGTGCGCAAGCAGGTGCCGCTCGAAAATCTGGCGGACCGCGCGAAAGCCTATGGAATCGACAGCTATATCGTGGACGGCAACGACGTGGTGGCCATGTATTCGACGGCGAAGGAAGCGGTCACGCGGGCGCGCGCGGGCCAAGGACCGATTTTGATCGAAGCGAAGACGTTCCGGCGGCTGGGCCACGCGCAGCACGATCCGGCGGAGTATGTGCCCAAGGAGATGCGCGCCTATTGGGAAGCGCGCGATCCCATCGCGCTGTATGAAAAATATCTAACCGGTGAAAAACTTCTCGACGCCAAGGGCAAGAAAGAGATTGACGAGAAACTGGATACGCTGCTCGCGGCGGAACGCGAGTTTGCGGAGAATTCGCCGATGCCACCGGCGGAGCTGGCCGAGGAAGGCGTTTACTGCACCGGCGACGAGTGCCACAAGATTCGCGCGAAATGGGAGCGGCCCGTCGCGGAGGTAACGCCGCCGAAATCGAGTGTCGAAGCAGTGTGGACGGTACCGGAATTCGGAGCGGGGAAAAGCTCCGGCGGCGCAAACGCTCCGATTCATTTTGGCGATACGACGCCTGCGGCGGAGAAGTCCGCGACTGAAGGGAAGCCGGCAGCCAAGATTGCCGTGAAAGCCGCCGCGAAGAAAACGGTGAAAGCTGCGCCGGCACGCGCATCGAGAAAGGCGCGGAGATAGCCATGGCGGGCGGCAAACCAAACGGCCAAGGAAACGGAAATGGCGGCGGCGCGCCGGTGACGTTTCTCGAAGCCATCAAGCAGGCCATGTTCGAGGAGATGGAACGCGATCCGGCCGTGGTGCTGCTGGGCGAAGACGTGGGCGTTTACGGCGGAGCGTTCAAAACCAGTGAAGGGCTGCTGGCGCGGTTCGGATGGGAGCGCGTGATCGACACTCCCATCAGCGAGAGCGCCATCATCGGCGCGGCCTGCGGGATGAGCTATGTCGGATTGCGGCCGATTGTGGAGATGCAATTCATCGACTTCATCGTTTGCGCCTTCAATCAGATTACGAATTTCGTGGCCAAGGGGCATTACCTGTGGAATGCGCCGGCGCCGATGGTGATTCGCGGGCCTTCGGGCGGCGGCGTGCATGGCGGGCCGTTTCATTCGGCAAACCCGGAAATGTATTTCGTGCACACGCCGGGATTGAAGGTGATTTATCCTTCGACGCCGTATGATGCCAAGGGATTATTGAAAGCCGCGGTGCGCGACAATAATCCGGTCCTCTTTTTCGAGCACAAGTTTCTCTACCGGCGCATCAAGGAAGAGCTGCCCACAGAGGACTACACCGTGCCGATCGGCAAAGCCGTGGTGCGCCGCGAGGGGAAACACCTGACCATCCTTTCTTATGCTGCGATGATGCACATATCGCTCGAAGCAGCCGACGCGCTGGCGAAAGAAGGGATTGAAGCCGAAGTGATCGATCTGCGAACGCTGCTGCCGCTGGATGAAGAAACGATTCTGCAATCGGTGAAGAAGACCAATAAATGCCTGGTGGTGCATGAAGATACGAAAACGGGCGGAATCGCGGGAGAGATTGCGGCGATTCTGTGCGAGAAGGCATTCGGGGATCTGGATGGGCCGCTGATGCGCGTGGCATCGCTGGATACGCCCGTGCCCTATGCGCCGACGCTGGAAGATCATTTTCTGCCGAACGCGAAAAAGATTTTCACTGCCGCCAAGGAATTGGCGCGGTATTAGGATTCGAACGAGTAGAGGAGAGCGATCATGGCCGTAGACATCGTAATGCCCCAGATGGGCGAAAGCATTTTTGAGGGAACCATCACCAAGTGGCTGAAGAAGCCGGGTGACAAGGTGGAGCGCGACGAGCCGCTGTTCGAGATTTCCACGGACAAAGTGGATGCGGAGATTCCGTCGCCTTCGGCGGGCGTGCTCAAGGAGATCAAGGTCGGCGAAGGACAGACCGTGCCCATTCAGACGATTGTGGGCGTAATTGACGCCGCGGGTTCGGCCGCGGTCGCGCCAGCTCCTGCGAAGGCGGAAGCGCCGGCCCCAGCAAAGGCTCCTGCCGCGGCTGCACCAGCGCCACCGCCTGCGGCGAGGCCTGCTCCTCCCGCTGCGGCTCCGGTTAGTACTCAAGCCGCGCCTGCGCCCTCGAGTGGGACAGGCGAGCGGATTCACAGCTCGCCGCTGGTCCGCCGCATGGCCGCAGAACACGGCATCGACCTTTCCACTGTCCCCGGCACCGGCGCCGGCGGACGCATCAGCAAGCAGGACATTGAAGCGCTGATTGCGGCGGGCGGCGCGCCCGCTGCAGCGCCTCCCGCTTCCGCGGCCTCGGCCGCGTCTTCGCGGCCAGCACCACCACCACCACCTCCCGCCGCCGCTCCGGCACCCGCGGGCGTTTCCGGCGGGCAGGCACACGTGGCCCTCGAGACCGCCGTGCCGCGCGAAAAAATGTACTTCGGCCATTACGAAGTGCAGCCCATGAGCGCGATGCGTCAGCGCATCGCCGAGCACATGGTGGCTTCGAAGCGCGTCTCGGCGCACGTGTATTCGGTGGATGAAATCGACATGACGAAAATCGCGTCGCTGCGCGCCAAGTCCAAGGACGAGTTCGAAAAGCGCTACGAGACCAAGCTCACGTTCATGCCGTTTTTCGTGAAGGCCGCGGTCGCGGGCCTGCGCGCATTTCCGACGCTGAACGCTTCGCTCGACGGAACGAACATCGTCCTGCACAAGGAGATCAACATCGGCATCGCCGTGGCGCTTGATTGGGGGCTGCTCGTGCCGGTGGTGAAAAACGCCGACGAGAAAAACATCCTGGGAATCCAGCGCACGATGAACGATCTCGCGGAGCGCGCGCGATCAAAAAAACTAAAACCCGAAGAAGTGCAGGAAGGAACCTTCTCCATCACCAATCCGGGCGTTTTCGGCGGACTGTTTGGCCTGCCCGTGATCAGCCAGCCCAACGTCGGCATCCTGGGCCTGGGCGCCATCGAAAAGCGCCCCGTAGTCATCAATGATTCGATTGCCATCCGCTCGATGTGCTACGTGACGCTCAGCTACGACCACCGCGTGGTGGACGGCGCCATCGCGCACCAGTTCCTGCACAAGGTGAAGGAGACGCTGGAAAACTGGAACGAGCCCGTTCTGTAGGAGAGAGAACCCTTTCCTGAGAGGCGCAAGCACATTCCTTTGCTCTCAAGTGTCCGAAATGGGGACGACCGTTCCCGCAATTGGCCAAAGAGCGGAGCTTCCCTCTTCTTCGACATCCGGCATATCATTCATACCAAAGCCGTTATTTGCGTGCAGCTCTGGCTGCCTGGCTGCCTCCACTAGTCTGAGGCGGGATGGACTCCCGTACTTGGAGAAGCGAGGAGTGGCCAGCCATGGTGACCGCGACGCTTGAAATTCCATTGGACCGTGAAACGATGCAGCCACGAATTCTCATCGCCGATGACCAGCAAGACGTTCTGGACGCGCTGCGGCTATTGCTCAAGGGACACGGCTACACCATCGAAACGGTGAATTCGCCTGCGGACTTGCTGGCAGCGGTGGGACGCCAGGAATTCGACATTCTGCTCATCGATCTGAATTATGCGCGGGACACCACTTCCGGGCGGGAAGGCCTGGACTTGCTTAATCGGATCAAGGACATGGAAGACCCTCCGCCGGTGGTGGCCATGACCGGCTGGGCCACGGTGGGCCTGGCCGTCGAAACCATGCAATATGGGGTCAGCGACTTTGTGGAAAAGCCCTGGACCAATACACGGCTGCTGGAGATCCTGAGCAAGCAAATCAGCCTGGGACGCGACCGCCGCGAATCACGCCGCCGCGAAGCTGCGGAGGCCCGCGCGCGGAAGGAGGCGCTGCTTCATCAGCAGGAACAGGAACGGGAAATCGCCGAAGCCAAAGCCATCCAGGAAAAGCTGTTGCCGCGCGATATTCCGCAAATGCCGGGATATGAAATCGCCAGCGTGTGGCAGTCCGCGCGGGTGGTAGGGGGCGATTATTTCGACATTCTTCCCCTCGACGAGAAAACGTTTGGCCTGTGCATCGCCGACGTCGCGGGAAAAGGCATGCCCGCCGCGTTGCTGATGTCCAATCTGCAGGCGGCGGTGCGCGGACTTGCCACGGCCTCCCTGGCCCCGAATCTTCTCTGCAGCCGGCTGAATTCGCTCATCTACCGGAACACCGCCAGCGACCGCTTCATCACTTTTTTCTACGCGCAGCTGGAGGGCGCCGCGCGACGGTTGGACTACGTGAATGCCGGACACAACGCGCCGTTCGTGGTGCGTGCCGACGGCTCGCACGAGCGCTTGCGGGAGGGCGGCGCGGTGCTGGGCGTTTTCGACGGCAAGACTTACGAGCAAGGCTCGGTGCAGTTGTCCACCGGCGATCGCGTGGTTTTGTTCACCGATGGCATCACGGAAGCGTGCAACTCCGCGGACGAAGAGTTCGGCGAGGCGCGCTTGTTGGGGGTGCTGAAAGAGCACCGCGGCTTGTCCCCCGCGGAATTGCAATCGAAGATACTCGCGGTGGTGGCGGAGTTTAGTGGAAACCACTGGCAGGACGATGCCACGCTGCTGGTTCTGGCCGTGGGTTGCCCCTGACCGGGAAATCGTTCCAGCTTTCGGCGTCGTATCGTCCGGCTACATGTTTTTGTTCACCGTCATTGCAGCAAGGGTTTCAATTTGCCTACCCACACGGCAAATCCTTCCATCGCAACCGGCTCGATGCCCACGTCGCGCAGCGTGTCACGCACAAAACGGTGGCGACTGTCGCCGGCGTCCAGGGGCACGTCGGTGACCGCGGCGAATTCCGTTTTCAAGGAAGCCTTGGCGGTTATGCGTTCCACGGTGTAAGCCAGGAGCTTGGCATCCGCGGGCGCGCGTGTTACAGAAAGCGTTTGCACGAAACCGCGCGTGCCGTTGCGGCGGTAGCTGTAATCGAGGCGCATGGGATCGCCAGGGAAGGTGAATTCCTCGGCGCGCACCGATTTTTGCAAGCGGTCCCACAGCCGCGCCTGCCGGAAGACCTGCGAACAATAGGAGCGCATGGTGGCCCTGCTGCCGGGCGCGCCCACGCGGCCGGCGCTGCGTAGGGGCGCGACGTGATCGGCATACAGCCGTTCGAGCTCGACGTCCAGGTCCGTGGCGAAGACGCCTTTCTGCGGCGCCAGCTGCAGGGCGTTCGAAAGGGTTTCGTCCCATTTGGCCAGGAGCTGCAGCCAGTTCCCGCGGTGGCTCTTGCCGCCTTTTGCGCCCGCGGATTGAAAGCGGTCTTCGAGGTCGTCGCGCAAGGCCCGCAGCAGCACTTCATCCGCTTGCGGGTGCAAACGCCGGACGCGTTGGAACTCCTCCTGATCCTCGATCATGCGCAAACGGCGCTCTCCGGTGTCCGGATCGAAGAGCAGCACGCCGATGTTTACCCACTCGTCGCGGACGAGGTTCGGCGTGTAACGCAGGATGCGGTAAGCGCAGGAGCGTTCTGCGTCTTCCGTCTTGGCGCTTTGTTGTCCGGCAGAAGTTTCGTTCATAGTTCACATCCAGTTCGGGAACGGCTGGCGGTTGGTTCTCTTGGCCTCCAGGATCAGATCCGGCACGCGCGGGCGGCGGCGGTCGAGCTGCTCTAGCAGCCGCAGCAGCGTGTCGTAGTCATCCTCGTACCACACCGGTGGGACCTCCCGGCTGATTTCGTCAAGGACCCGCTCGGTCATGCGGTTTTCCACGAGCTCGAGCCACGGTGCGAACGATTCCATGCCCGTGACTCCCAAATAGACGCGATTGCGGGCGTACAGGCCGCGCAGAGGCGCGTCGGGAAAATTCCACTCTCCGGCGTTGAAACAAAAACCCTGATCGATCATGCGCGCTTGGTAGCGCGCCGCGGCCTCGCGCTGGTCATCGAAAAATACCGTTTGCCGGCCGTTGGTGTTACAGGTCCATTTGTCGAAGACCAGCATGCCCGCGAAGTCATGCAGGTTTTGCACTTCACGCAACTGTTCATCCGGCAGAAAATCATGCAGTGTCAGGTGCCGCGGGTCTCCGGGATAGCGCGAGCCAAACTGCAGCCCTGGCTGGCAGGGAATCCGCGCGCGCGGAAGCTCCATCGCCAGCTCCGGAGTCAGCCGGATCAATTCCTCGGATACGTCGACAATCGCCACCGGAACGGTAGGCAAGCCCAAGCGCGCCGCCAGCTTGGTTCCAAGCAGTTCATTGACCAGGATGCGGCGATGTTGTGGATTATTTTGGAATTTCACCACATAGTAGTGCTCGTCCGAGCAGCGCATCAGGTGCGACTGCGCGCCTCCCCGCATCCGCCGTATCTGCTCCAGCGCCCGTAACATACGGGGTAATGCTAGCGGCACTTAGCATTTTCGGCAAGTGCCAGGTGGGCGGTCCGGAAGAGAATTCCTGAATCGAGAGGGAAGACGTTCAAGATGGGAAAAACGCTTGCGCACGCTACTTCCCGTACCGGCACGCTCGATTCCTCAAAGTGAAGAGGCCGGGACACGAGTCCCGGCCTCTCCGGCAATAGATTCCTTCATGATCGAGACGCGCTTAGCGCCTCTTTTTCTTCTTCGAGGTCTTCTTGGCCCGCTTCTTCGCCGCCTTCTTTTTCGGTTTCGATTTCTTGGCGGCCTTCTTCTTGCGCGCGGGTTTTTTCTTTGCCGCCTTTTTGGCGCGCTTTTTGGCTGCCGGCTTGGCGGCTGGCCGCGCGGCGGGCGCCGCTTCTTCCGGCTCCTCGCCCACCATCACAAGTTCCTCTTCTGCTTCGACGATCTCTTCGGGTTCGCTCACCAGCTCCTCGTCGTCTTCCAGCCGTGACAGCTCGTTGTCGTCTTCCAGATGGTCCTTCTCGAAATCCATTCCGTCCTCCCCTGGGGGAATTTGCGGACCCCCTGTGTCGACAGCGGGCCCGTGCGTCGCTGTTCCGGCCGGAGCGCTCTAGAATCCTACCCCGCCCTTGCGCCGTTGTTACCGTACTCGCCGGGAGTTGTCAAGCATTCTGCGGATTTCTCTCGTTCGGGCATCCCCAAAGACGCGTTGCAGGCCTCCGGCAAAGCACCACGCGGAGGAACAGAGCTGGCGGAGATATCCTGTAAATAATTAAAAGTAAAAGAGTTAATTGTGGTTCGCGGCTACCGTTCCGGCCGCCGAGGCCTTTGCGGCCGGGCTGGTGGTTTTTTTCTTGGGCTTGGCGTGCGCCCGCGCCGGGGAAGCTTCGGGAGCGCCGCCCAGGGTGTAAATCCGCAACACCATCCCGCGGCCGACCTTGTTGGACTTCAAATGGTTCCACTTGCGAACGTCTTCGGAATCGACGCTGAAACGATCGGCAATTCCCAGCAGCGTATCTCCGCGCCGCACGCGGTAGCTGACCAGGCGGCGCTTGGTTTCCGATTGCGCCTGCGTTGCGGGAATGATCAGCTTCTCTCCCGCGTCGAGCGCGGCGTTGCGCTGCAGGTTATTGGCATCCGCGATGGCCGCCGCGGTCACACGGTATTTTCTTGCGATGGACGTCAGCGTTTCGCCTGACTCCACGCGGTGCCGCCGCCAGCTCACCCACTTGTCCGGAGGAATATCCGCAATCTCGGCGGAAAATTTTTCCGAGGTGCCTTGCGGCAAGTGCAATTCAAACGAAGGATCGTCCGGTGTAGCCATGCGCAGCAGCGAGGGATTCAGCGCGCGCAGCGTTTCCACATCGACATCGATGGTTTCTGCCACCAGCCGCAGGTCGATGGCCCGCCCGGTCTTCACAACGTCCGTAGGAATGGGCGCTTCCGGCTCCACTTGCACGTTGTAGTGCTCGGCATCCTTGGCGATCAAAGTGAGCGCCAGGATAATGGGAACGTAGTTCTTCGTTTCGCGCGGGAGAACCTTGCGCTTGTAGAGTTCCCAGAAATCCGCGTAGCCCGTGCGCTCGATGCCCTTCTGCACGTTGCCCGGGCCACAGTTGTACGCGGCCATCGCCAGGTACCAGTCGCCGAAAAGCTTGTACAAATCGCGCAGGTGCTGCGCGGCGGCGCGCGTGGCTTTTTCCGGATCCTGGCGCTCGTCGATCCACCAGGTGTGCCGGAGACCGTACTCCTGCCCACGGTAGGCCACAAACTGCCAGATGCCGCGGGCGCCCGCGCGCGAAAGCGCCAAGGGCTGAAACGCGCTTTCCGCCTGTGCCAGATAGATCAGGTCCTGCGGGACGCCTTCTTCGCGCAACACCCGCGAAATCATCTCGCGATAGCGGCCGGCGCGGCGCAAGCCGGTTTCCACGATGGCGCGGCCGCGTGGCGTCTGGAAGAAATTCAAGAACGAAAGTACTTCATCGTTGACCGTGAGTGGCAGGTCGTGGGAACTGTTTTTAGCCGCTTCTTCCGCGCGCTCTTTGAGGCGCGGGTCCACCGGAAAGGTCATCTCCGCCACTTCGTCAATCGCCGCCGGGACCGCGGGCGCTTCGCTGAATCCGTCGCCCGCGCGGAAGGCCTGCAACTCGTAGGCGTAGACGGTGTCCACCACGTGGTGAAACTGTTCGCTCAGCCGCGGGTCGCTCTCGGGGTCGTAGCCGCTCTCCAGCATCCAATCCACGGCGTCGTCAAAATCCTTGCGCGCGGCTTCCAGGTGCCCGGCCTTGAAGTTTTGCTCGCCGGAAGCAAATTTTTCCTGCACCTTCTGAATCAAGTAGTCTTTTCCGCTGGGGGCTTGCGGCAGCAAAGAGACCAGCGGCCGACCGGACGGATTCGTAAGTGGCAAGGCAGGAAGTTCCAGCGGAGCCTGCGCGGCAGCCGTGGCCTTCGTGGGCGAAAGCGCGGGAACGCGTGCCTGGACCGGCTTCTTCCCCGCGTCTTCGCAACCAAGTAAGGCCCCCGAAAGCAAAAGGGCGCCTGCGGCAATGTGCAGCCGTCGGTTCATCTCTACATGGTAAGGAGCGGCTCTGGCCGAGGTCAACGCTTTCCGCCGGACGGGGGGTGACGCTCCGAGTACACGCCGGGGCGGGCGCCGCTTCGTTCCCGTCGGCCGCGGTTTGGGATAAACTCGCCCGTCGAGGTGACTCCGTGAAACGCACCGTACTCCTTCCCAACCGAAATTCGCATCTATTCCTGACCGCTCGTTTGCTGCTCGCCTCACTGATGGCCGCATTCGGCTCCCCCGCCCAGCAGAAAACTGTGACTCCCGAAAAACGCGCGGAAATCGAGAAGGCCGTTTCCAGTTTCATGTCCGCCAACAGCGTCCCGGGAATCGGCGCAGCTGTCGTTCTGGACGGGGAACCCGTTTGGTCCGCGGGATTCGGTATGGCCGATCTGGAGAATTCTTCGCCCGCGACTTCGTCAACGCTCTTCCGGCTGGGCTCCATCTCCAAACCGATCACCGCCGTCGCCATTCTGCAGCTCAACGAACACGGCAAGCTAGACCTCGACGCACCCGTTCAGAAATATTGCCCGGCGTTCCCTCAAAAAGACTCGCCCATTACCACCCGCGAGCTGCTCGGCCATCTCGGCGGCATCCGCCACTACAACCCCGACGGCAAAGGAGATATCCCCGAAGACAGCGCGCGGCATTTCGCCACCATGGAGGAATCGCTGCAGATTTTTGCAAAAGACCCGCTGGTCGCCAAACCAGGCACGGCATTTCACTATTCCACGTACGGCTATACGCTCCTGGGTTGCGTGCTGGAAGGCGCCGCGTCCGAAAAATACGCGGACTATGTGCGCGAAAACATTTTCAAGCCCGCGGGAATGGCACAAACTCAGGCCGATGATTTCTTCGCCGTGATTCCCCACCGCACGCGCTGGTATCACAAGGACAAAGCCGGCTTGGTTCGCAACGCCGGCGTGCTGGACTCCAGCTACAAGATTCCCGGCGGCGGCTTGATCTCCTCCGCCGATGACATGGCGCGGTTCGAAGCCGCGATTCTTGCCGACAAACTCCTGCAACGCGCCACACGCGACCTGATGTGGACTTCGCTGAAGACGGCCGACGGCAAGATGACCGGCTACGGCCTTGGGTGGGGCCTAGTCGATAAGTTCGGCGTACACATCCTGGCTCACACCGGTGGACAGCAGGGCACCAGCACAGCCTTCGCAGTCGTCCCGGAACGGCGCGCGGGCGTCGTAGTCCTGGCGAACATGGATAACGTGGACTCCGGCAGTCTCGCGGACGAAATCTTGAAAATCGTCCTGAACCTCAAGGACAAAACTCCCTAGCTATTCTACGGATGCCTGCCGGACTCACACTTCGGCGCGCTTCAGAAGATATTGCGCGGCCAGCGGAAAGGCCGCTGCCAGGAAAACGGCGCGACCCAACGCCCCCCACGGAAACGCGATCGGCGTGACGCCGAACTGGTTGTTGTTCATCAACCAGATCAGCGGTCCTGTAAAGAGCGTTGGCAGATTGAGGTGCAGCGGGACAATGATAATCTGGCGAAGGATCGCATACACGATTACCGCCCCCGACGCATAGATCAGTCCGCCGCTCGCACTCCGCCGCAACGCGGTCATGAGCGTCGTCAGCCCCAGCACTGGCAATCCGACGATGACCATCATCCACGGAGCAGAGAATAGGAACGGGAAGTCCCAATGTTTCGTCAATGCTCCCAGTAATACCGCCGCAAGGTAGATGGGAACGACCGCCACTATGATCATTTCCGCAACGCAAACGCCCCAGTGCGTCCACGTCACCGAAGCTCGTGTCCGCGGTCGCGTCCACAGGTATTCAATCGTGCCAGGCTCGATTTCGCTTCCGGGGGCAGTCGCGCCCAGGAACACTGCCGAAAGAAATCCGCTGCACCACAGCACGCTGAGAATCATGGAAAACACCACGTGTGCCGTCGGCAAGGGATTGCTTATGTATTCACTCCGGTTGAAATGCCACCACCCGTCTTTTACCTCGATCCCTGGCTGTAGCGTGAACAGCAGAGCGGTCACGCTAAACAGGATCAAGAGAAAGAAGAAACGGGCACGGCTTTCGCGCCAGCATTTCCAGGCGTACATGGATCCTCCTTGCGTACCAAGTGCAGAAACAATTCCCGCAAACCGAGCGGGGAAATCTCCAGTATCGCCGCGCCCTGGCTGCGCAATTCCGCCGCAAACCGCTCCGCCTCCCGCGCCACGACGTAGCGCCGAAACCGCCCGTCGGTTGTTGCGGAGACGACATCCTTCGATGCCACATCCGGCAAGCCCTCACCGGAAGCAATCACCAGCCGGAATTCCTGGCGAATTTCTTCCAGCTGCGACTCAAGCAGCAATCGGCCCTCTTCGAGGATCCCCACCCAGTCGCAAATCTGTTCCACTTCGCCGAGATGATGGCTGGACACAAAAATTGTCCTCCCCTGGCTGACGTGATCTTCCACCAGTGTTCGTAAAATTTCGTCCACCATCACTGGATCAAGCCCGGCGGTAGGCTCGTCCAAAATCAGGACTTCCGCTCCCTGTGCCAGCGCCAGCAGCAGCGCCACCTTGCTCTGGTTTCCAATCGAAAGCTTCTTGAACGCCGTCTTCATCGGAATCTCCAGCCGCCTTGCCAGCTGCGCCGCCGCGTCGTCCGACCAGCGGGGAAAATACGCTTTGTTCATGCGCGCCAGTTCCGTGGGCGTGGCCCACCCATAGAGCTGTTTCCGCTGCGGCACAAACGCCACGCGTTCCAGGATGCGCAGCAACTCCGTCTCGTTCGTCGGATCGAACCCCAGCACCCGCGCACGGCCCTTCGTCGGACGCACCAGCCCCAGCAACATCCGCATCGTCGTCGTTTTCCCGGCGCCGTTGCGGCCCAGGAATCCATACACCGCGCCCGGCTGGATCCGCAGGTTCAACTGCGTGACGGCGGTTTGCGCCCCGAACGATTTGCTCAAGCCTTCCGTCAATATGGCCGCTTCGCTCATGGCTGGCCTCCCAGTTTGTCGAGCTCTTCTTCCAGCAGTTTCATGGTCTCCTCGCGCGTCAGCCGCAACTGCCGCCCTTCCACCGCCAGCTGCCGTGCGTGCGGCCGCAGCCGTTTCACTTTTTCGCTTTTCAGAAGTCCGGGCAGGCCGTCCGCCACAAACGTTCCGCCGCCCGGCACGCTCCGGGTCACGCCATCGCGCTCCAGGTCCTGGTAAGCGCGCGCCACGGTGTTGGGATTGATGCGCAGCTCGGCAGCCAGCTTGCGCGTGGAAGGCAGCGCTTCGCCCGTGCGCAGCGCGCCCGCGGCCACCGCCTGCTTCACCTGTGCTTCGAGCTGCAGGTAAACCGGGACGCCCGAGGACGCGTTGAGGTGCAAGAGCATACTGTACTAATACAATAGTACAGTTAGCGTGTCAAGAGTTTTTTTACGGTGTGCTATTTCGGCCAATCCGGGAACACCGCCTCGATCCCTCCGCCAAACCAGTAGTTGTAGAAACCCTCGTCGCAGGCATTCATCGTGTCTCCGTACTTGGAGACGTAGTGCCGGCCCCAGTGCGGGCGCGCGCCATCCGCGTCGCAGAATCCATACTCATCCGAGAGTCCCCACGAACTGAACACCCTGCCGGATTTTTTCATGACGTTTGCATCCCCGGCCAGCGCCGCGATGGCCCGCCCCGCATACAGCGGAGTCTCCGACGCGGCGTAGTTCGGATCTTTCTTGATGCGATCCCGCCAGTTCGCTTCCGTCACTCCGAATCGCTCCAGCATGATCTCCGAGCGCAGAAATCCCGGGGTCAACGCAATGGCCGCGACATTTTTCCGCCGCAATTCATACGACATCGCAAACGCCTGCCGGATCACCGTCGTCTTGATCAGGTCGAAAAAAACATTCCCCCGGTAGGTGTAGGAATCCCCGTCGCCAATCTCAACGATCAGCCCGCTCCTTTTCGATTCTTTCGCGCTCTCGATCAGCAGCGGCGCCGCGAAGTGGCTGGTGATCATGTGCGTGTGCACCGCGTTGCGGAGCAACGCGAATCCTCGCTCCAGGTCCACTTGCCAGAACGTTTTGCCGAATTCCTGCTCGGCGCTTTCCGAAATGTCGTTCACCAGCACATGCAGCTGCCCCTGCTCCTTGCGAATGCGCGCTATCAATTTTTCGACTTTCCCCGTCTCCAGATGGTCCACCACCACGGCGATCCCTTTTCCGCCGCGCGCGGTCACCAGCTCCGCCGTCTCTTCAATCGTCTCCGGCCGGTTCGCGTAGTACTTATCGGGCAGAGCTTTCTTGGCCGCCGCGGAATCCCGCCGCGCCGCCGCAGAACGCCGGTTCTTCTGCGCGCGCGTGCTGCGCCCCGTGCAGTACACCGTCGCGCCCGCTTCGCCCAGCGCCAGCGCCGTGCCGCGGCCCACCCCGCGCGTGGCCCCAGCCACCAGCGCGACCCGCCCGCGCAGATCGGGCGGCTGATAACTGGAATTCTCGGCCATGAGACACCTCCGGGAAGGAACAACGCATCAATACTAAACGTCCATTCACTAATGTCAAGTGGAAAATAAACGGCCATTCAGTTATTCTGGCCCAGCCGAGGCGCTCTGCTTTTGCGCCCGCGTGCAAGGAATCCCGCGAAAAAAAATGTCGCCCCGCCCCCGCGAAACCACCGACGAAGCCATCCTCGCCGCCACCGCCCGCGTCATGCAGCGCCGCAGCCCCGCCGACCTCACCCTCGCCGACGTCGCCAAGGAAGCCGGCGTCGTCCCCGCCACGCTCATCCAGCGCTTCGGCACCAAGCGCGCTCTCCTCCTCGCCACCGTGAAAACTGCTCCCGCCGCCGTCCCCGCGCAGTTCGCCGCCGCCCGCGCAAAATACGCTTCGCCCTTGCAAGCCCTCATCGAACTCTTCGCCGACTGCTCCGGCTTCGCCTCCACCCCCGAAGCTCTCGCCAACGGCCTCGCCTATCTCCAGATCGATCTCACCGATCCCGACTTCCGCGCCATCACTCTCGCGCAGTTCAAAGCCATCCGCCGCGAAACGCGCAAGCTCCTCGACGCCGCCGTCGCCGCCCGCGAACTCCTCCCCTGCGACACCGCCGAGCTTGCCCGCCTCATTCAGCAAGTCAATGGCGGCTCCATGATCGATTGGGCCGTCTTCCGCCAGGGCACTCTCTCCAACTGGGTCCGCCACGACCTCGAAACGCTTCTCCGGCCCCTCCGCACTTCGCAGCACCGCCGCCGCGCCGGCCGTTCTCGCCGCAAGCGCTAGCTCGTCGCCACCAGCATTGCGTTTTCTCCCCAAGTCACCACCCGACCCCGTGCCTTCCCCGACACACGAAGAATTCATTTGCCAAAAGTACCTATTCGTGGTACTCTGGTTTTGCGTTTGTTGCTCTTGTATCGCCTTTGGGTTGTAAAGCGGTCGCAAGGTCAAACTTGCGGCCTTTTTTTTGTGCCCTGCGCCTGCTTTGCGGGCGCCGGACACAAGGCTTGAAGACGGCCGAAGCTCTGAAGAGGGGCTCGGGACTTGAGGCATCAGATAGCTTAAAGAATCAATGTTCAGCCGTAACCCGGCTGACAGAAACGAGTACAGCAGTGAGTAAAGAACAAGGAACAGTGAAGTGGTTCAATGCCAGCAAGGGCTTCGGTTTCATCCAGCGCCAGAGTGGAGAGGACGTTTTCGTCCATTTCTCCGCGATCGTGGCTGATGGCTATAAGTCGTTGAATGATGGCCAGGCGGTTGAATTCGAAGTCACCAAGGGCCCCAAGGGCCTGCAGGCCTCGAACGTACAGCCCCTCTAATTTCACTTCACAAAAATACATTTCGGGCGGAGCGCTTCGGCGCCCCGCCCGTTTTTGTTTTTGCCGGGTGCCCCGGGGTGGACGCCGATCGGAAGGTTGGGGTGCCCCAGGTTTGGTTTCTAAACCTGGGTCTTGGGGTTTTCTTCCCTAACTATTTCCCAGCGTCCATTTGCACCAACACCTTAGCCGCCCCCGCGTAGAATCCCCAGCTGCTCCACGGCCACTCTTTCGGATGCCTCACCAGCTTGCGCTTCAGCGGATTCTCGTGCATGTAGTTCAACTTCTCGATCCTCTTCCCCTCGCTGTACACATTGAAATCATGGAATCGCGCCTGCCAGAATGCCCGCACCGGTTCTGTGCCTTCCTCGAACGGCAAACGCATCTGTCTCGGTTGCACGCTTCTTCCCCGCTTCCGCAGTTTCCAGGACACTCGCCGTTTCAACTTCTGCAGCAACGCCGAAGGTGTTCCTTTCTCCGGCTCGCTCACCAGCAGGTGTACGTGCTCCGGCATTACCACGTATCCTACGAGCCGAAATTCCAGTTCGTCGCGGAGCTTCGCCAGTTCTCGCACAAACACATCTCGCGCCCTCGCGCTCTTCAGCAGCGGCAACCGCCGGTAACAACTAAAGGTCATGAAATGCAGATCGCCTTTCCCGTAGTAACGTCGCAGTCCCGTCGGCATCGCCAACTCCGCGGAGCGAAAACCCACCCCAAGACCCAGGTTTACAAACCAAACCTGGGGCACCCCACTTCCCGTGCATTTTAACGCTGTAGTGAACTATAGAGGTGGTATTCTCTCGCCATGCTCGGCGCCCAAATCCCTGAAACGTTCCCGGATAACTACCCGGGCCACCCGCCCAGACCCTTCAATATTCACTGGCGTTTCTACGGACGGCAAGACGCCTATTCAATGGGGCAGCGACGCCGACACGTCTCTGACGAACATTCTTGGCAAGAAAAACTGAGCTACGAAGGGGAGTTGCTACTCAATGGACAAGGACCTGCCATCGCAGATCGCGTTTAAGAGATATGTTCTTGAGTGTTTATTCTCGTTGAATATCGCACTTTGTGTCAGACTAGCGAACGCGAGGACATCTTTTTCCAGTCTAGAACCAAGCCTAAAGTGGCGGATCAATAGTTTGCTCCATCTGCAGCCGCATAGCAGCGTCGGGGGCTATAGTGCCTTCTTTGCTGTCGCCTTGGCCCTCACCCTTGGCATGCTTGCGATCTTAAGACTCTGTTCCCGTGCCGTTTTGGCCGAGAAGCTACTTCGCTCGGTGGCTGGTATCGCAAGCCTTGCCGCCTTACCTGTCTCTTGGCTGTATGTCACCCACACTATTCCGGTGGTCCCCCCGGGGAATCTACAATCAGCCTGGCCGCTCCTAGAGTTGGGGGTAGCCATCGGCTGCATGGTGCTTTACTTGATCATGAGGTGGCCGTTTCCCCATTGGATTAGCATCTTGTTCCTTGCGCTACATTTCGGTTTTTGGACTTGGTTGTCCCTTGGTGGCCTCTACTTTTGGCGAGCGCCCATCGAACTCGTCTTTCCGACGGCAGGCTTTTGTGCCTGCCTGGCTTGGGGCAGATACGTGGCACACCTATCCCCTTTCCCCTCAATCCCTTAATAATTTTCCTTGACGAGTACGGTACTCATCCAGTAACATGAGTCGTGATCGCCAGCCACCACCCCCGACCAGCCTCCCTGTCTCGTCGCCGCGACAAAAATCCTGTCATCGTAACTCCTTTGGTCTCACATCCTTACAAATGCCCCCTCCCGCAAACCCTTTCGTTTGTCATCTTTACAAATGCCCGGGGGGTATACTCCCACGCTTCCCATTCTGGGAATTGTTCACATTTCGCAACGCCCGAACGACCGCTTTTTCAGCGCTTCCTTTTCAAAGGCTTGCGCACTCTTCCAAGTTACGTATGCCGTAAGTCCTTTGCTTGCCACTCTTACGAAAACTGCCGGGTGTATATCAACAATTCCCATTCTGGAACTCGCCCTCCAGCCCGCCGCGCCTTCAGCTCCGGAGGTTCCCAACCTTCAAACCTGCAACGTTCAAACGTGCCAACGTTCCCCTCCGCCCCGCGGTTACTTCCTATCCATCTAGACCGGGCGTTACCCGGTAACGATTCGCAGGCCACATGCGCTACCATACCAAGCCGTGGGTTCACTTCCTCCCAACGAACATCTGAAGGAATTGCGCGCGCGCTTGGGCATCACCACGCGCGACGTCTCCGAATTCAGCCAGAAAATCGCCGAAGCCGAGGGCAATCCGGAATTCCAGATCTCCAACGCCTGGCTCACGCAAATCGAAAATTCCGACTCCGTCCCCAGCATCTTCAAGCTCTACAGCTTGAGCGCCATCTACCGCATGAAATTCACCGACCTGCTGCTGCTCTACGGCCTCGACATGCAGAAGCTGAACCTGCATCAGCTCGCCGCGCCGCTCCCCAATACCCACCTCACCACTCTCGAAGTCTACGACGCGGAGCGCACCGTTTCTTTTCCCGTGCGGTTCGACAGGTCCTTCGAGATGGGCAGCACCAATTTGCTCTCGCGCATGGTGGAACTCTGGGGAGAAATTCCCATCGCGCTGATCCAGCACATGGACATTCGCCACAGCCAGTACGGATTTATCGGCCTCGAAGATTTCACCTTGTACCCGCTGCTGCGGCCGGGCTCCTTCGTGCAGATCGATTCGCGCGTGCGCAAAGTCCAACCGATGCGCTGGCGCACGGAATTCGATCGCCCGATTTATTTTGTCGAGCTTCGCGACGGCTACGCCTGTTCCTGGTGCGATTTGCTGGACGGCCAGCTGCTCCTGCTGCCGCATCCGCTCTCGCCGTGCAGCGCGCGAAAATTTAATTATGGAACCGACGCGGAAATCGTCGGCCAGGTAACAGCGGTGGCGATGCGGCTTACGGACGGGACGGAAGCGGCTCCCGACGGAACCGCAAAATTGCCAAGGCGAGTCTGAGGTTGGACATAAAAAGCCGCGCGACCGTAGCATTCACTTCCGTCGGCACCGCAATTCGATACGGTTCCAATTTCTGCCAGGTGCGCACAACTTCTTCCGGACTTTCGTTCGAAGACTTCAGGTAAACGTCCAGCTCGCTCACCAGGTCTTCCAGCGAAATGGCGGCGACGAGATGAAAGACCTGACGGTGCGCCACTTCCAGCGCCTTGCGCGCCGCGTCTTCGTGAAAGCGCGCCGCCAGCCCTTCATGATGATACGTGCCCGAATTGTAGTCCCGCGTGGAAGCCAGATAAATGAGGCGGCCCAGGTTGCAAGGTATCCGCGAAAGCGTGCGACGCAATAAATCGTCGTAGGCGTCCTGCACCGGCACGAGTTTGACGCTGGCGCTCATTCGTTGAAACTTTCCTTGCCGGAAGCAACCTTCCGCTCTCGGTCTTTTCGTTCCGCGCGATGTCTGCGTTTACCGCGCGGAATCAAGCTCTAACTGGGCGTGGCCGAGTTGCTGGGTGAGCTCCTGCGCATACAGCGCGACTCCGCGCATTTTTTGCGGCCCCACCAGGCCAATCGAAATAAAGAGAATTCCGCAAAGGAATCGTAGTTGGGCGTATTGGGCGAAGATTTTCGCTTCCGTCGCGACGTGTAGGTCCTTGCTGCGCCGGCTGGTTTCCAGGTGCTGGCGCATGATTCCGCGGATGTGCATGGTAGTTTGCTGAACCCAGAGGAGCGCGACGGCGTTGCGCTCGCGGCGGAAATACTTTTGAAGCTTGGGCGAATCGAATCGCGAAATAAATTTTAGATCATCACCCTCAAAGATTCTTGAAACGAATTCTTGCGGACAAGCCTCCAAACCTTCACTTTCGTGATCCAACAGCCCTTCCTGATTCGAGAGATCGTCACGTTGCGCCAGACTGGCGCGAAGCCACACGAGGATCAGAAAGAGAAGCAAGACGCCGACAGACAAAGCTCCGTAGGCGCCGATCATGGGCGTACCGCCTTGGCGATATAGCCGCGTGCTTCTCGCAACCGGTGGCTGGTGGCGGAGGCCAGCCGTTGATACTGCGCCTCCAGCTGCACCGATTTTTTCGGCTCGGGATTTGCGCGATAGGACCACAAATGCACGGCCCACACAGCAAGGACAGCGAAGTAAGAGCCAGGGCTGACGTAGGACCAGAATTCATTAAATCTGCTGTTGCCGTTGGTCACAAACGTCAGTTGAATCACGCTGGCGGCCACGAAGAGCCCGTACCCCAAAAGGATGCCGCGGAGGTTTCTGCCAAACGGGATGGAATAAGAGAGGAAGAGGAGAACTAGGGCAAGGATTGCGAATGCTTGCACGATGCGCAGCGAACGCTCGACGTCCACATTCGAAACGATCCACAGCCAGTGAGGATCGTTCCAGGTATTCACGAGCGCTTTCGTCAGCGCCATAACGAATACGAAGGCAAGCACGTTTCGTGCCATGCGCGCAGTCCCCGGATAGGCGCGCAGACCGACGCGATAAACTTCGAAGACCACCGCACAGCCGATCAAGACGCCTAAAGCCTGAGTAATCCAGTAGACCGGTACATATAGTTGCGGGCGCCAATGATAAATGGAAAAGCGCAGGAGGGACTGCAGCCATACGAAAGTGATGTAACCGTAGAAAACAGGGTAGCGAGCAAGGAGCCGCCCTCGAAGAGCGCGAATGAGAAGCAGCGACTCGAGTAGTATGCTGCCCCACCAAATGGCTTGGCCCAGCATTTTGCTCCGCAGCGGACCTAGGAAGGCCGCTGGGCACAAATGCTAGCATGAGCGGGGGAAGAGCGTGTGCGTCATCCCCCCCACCTCTCAGGCTTTTTCCTAAGCCGCCGCCACGAGCCAGGGGAATGGGCTCGGTTTCGGTTGAGGATCACCACCGTCGGCGGTCAATATCCCCGCATTCTGATGATGCATTGCCGGAAGATTATTTTGACCTGCGCTCGAGAACGGAACCTGGACGACCCCCGAGAAAACCGCCACAGCAGCGAGCAAAATGACAAGGGAGAGGATAAAAGGCACTTTCATTCTGGACATGATTGCCTCCGTAAAGAAATTGGGAACGGGGGAGATTGGAATCGTAACGCCCCAATTACGACCCCGCGCTAGCCTAGGAGACAAATCAAAAAGACCGGGTTTTAATTGAAGTGTGGTTGGTATTCCAAGCAGAACGGACTTGGAGCTCAACCGCGCCCGAATCTTATTTGGCAGACAGCTAAAGTGCGGCGTACATCCACGAACACGCTGACAAACAAAGCAATGCAGCCCAGGTATAGGTTGGCAAACCAATTTCCGCAGTGAAGAGCTTCCCCCGGGGTAATTGCAAGAAGAATTGAACTTTGTTGCATCCTTCCCTGCAATTTCAACAAATTTGTCAGCATTGGGAGCGGGCCCCCTCGGCTTATCCGCCTTTTCCAACCAGCATCTGGATGCACTGAGGAGCATTGACGGAAGAGGCTGCCCTGGAACGGGCACTCCGCAAGTCGCAGCGGCTGCCTACGGGACGCCGCCGACTGGTTGCGATCCCAAACTGGGCACAAATTCCCGACGTCTCACCGCGGAGGAGGCCGAATACTTACCTTCGATTGTAAACGGTTATGCGCGGCCACTCATGCATTCATCGCCAGCCCCATGCATACCCTTCGATTTCTGGTTCAGGGTTCGCGCGTTCAGGCAAGTCAAACTCTTGAACCGGACGGGAGATCATCGTAGGGATGCGAAAAGAAGAGAGGTGGCGTTGCCAGAACCCTTTCTTCTCCAGCGAAATCCTGGTGATGTCTTCGAGCGAGGTGGAGGGAGGCACGAACCCGCGATGCTCCTGTTGCAGCTTTATGAAAAAGCCTTATGTCCGCCGGTACTGAGATCTTTTCCATCTACGGAGGATGCAAGACTGCTGTTTGATTTGCCGGAAAGCCAGCACGAGGTCCGCCCTTGACCGGCCGCAGCATGCGGAGCGGGGACTGAGCGAACTTATCGCCAAGGGGTACTGACGCAATGAGATTCTTCAGAGGATTAGGGATTCTCCTGGCCGCTATTTTCATTTCCATCGGAATATTCATGCTGTACGAACCGGTTTCGCATCAGCGAGCTCCCGCTTCGGATCAGGTGATTGTTGGCGCGGTGTTCTGTGCACTGGCTCTCGCGCTGGTCTATTTCGTGTCAAGGCCGATTGTGAAATGAAAGAGTCAAAACAAACAAAAATCCCGACTCCGGACGATGCTTCCGTGAAGACGGATTGCCGCGCCGAGTTTATTTTCTATGCGCAGACTCCAACCAGCAAAGTGCGGCCGGTAAAAATCCTCGGCGAATATGGCTGCGATTGCCGAAGGCCCGACTGGGAACATCGATGGAAAACCTGGGATGCCCGACAGGATCCCTACTTGCACCTTTTCTTGTGCCAGGAACATGCCAGAAAACTGGGCCTCATGGAGTGACGGCCGCCGCCGGTTTGAGCCGACGCGCGAGCAAGACTATTCGAGCGCCTGTTTCAAATCCTCGATCAAATCTTCCTTATCTTCGAGACCCAGTGAAACGCGCACCGTTCCGGGACTGACGCCGGCGCGCCGCAGCTCTTCAATGCTCATATTGTAGTGCGAGCTGTAAAGGGGAAGAATTACCAGCGATTCCACTCCACCGAGACTGGCGGCCATCAGGAACAACCGCACGCGATCGCAGAAGCGCCGCGCCGCGGGGAGTCCGCCCTTCAGGTCGAACGCCAGCATTCCGCCAAAACCGCGCATTTGCTTTTTCGCAAGGGCGTGATCCGCATGCGATTTCAAGCCGGGATAATGCACGCGTGCGACCTTCGGATGTTTTTCCAGGAACTTAGCGACGGCCATGGCGTTTTCACACTGGCGCTCCACGCGCACGCCCAGAGTTTTGATGCCACGGATAAGGAGATAGGCGGCGCCGGGATCCATCGACCCGCCGAGATAGATGATCATCTGGCGCACGCGCTCCATCCACATGGCGTTGCCGACGGAGACGCCGGCGATGATGTCGGAGTGGCCGGCGAGAGCTTTTGTCGCGCTGTGAACCACCATGTCGTAACCGAGGGCGATGGGATTCTGCAGGACGGGCGTGGCGAACGTATTGTCGATGATGGAGACGAGTTTGTGTTTTTTCGCGAACGCCACGGCTTTGTGGATATCCACGAGTCGCAGGGTGGGATTCGTGGGTGTTTCGACGTAGAGAACTTTCGTGCGCGCATTCACGAGAGTCTCCAGGCCAGCGAGGTCGGTGCCGACCTGATGAACCTTGATGCCCATGTTGGGGAAGATGTCGCGCATCAGGCGGTAGGAGCCGCCGTAGAGTTGCGCGGTGGAAATGACTTCATCACCTGCCTTGAGGGCCGCTAGCAAACTGGAGGAAATCGCGGCCATTCCGGAAGAGGTGACGATAGCGGCTTCCGCACCTTCAAGCGCCGCGATCTTTTTCTGAGCGACGGTGAGCGTGGGGTTGCCGTAACGTGTGTAGATATACGCTTTGTTCTTGCCCTCGGCCCACAGCTTCATCTCCTCCGTGGAAGAAAAGGTGAAGGTGGAAGAGCGGATGATTTCGGTGACGATGGGACCATTGACGCCGCGACGGTTGGGTTCGCCGCCGTGAATGGCCCGTGTTTGAGGGCCGAGCTTCCGTGGGGATTTGTTTTTCATAGCATCCACTATTTGGCGGCAGATCGGTTCCAGGCAAGCACCAAATTGGCGGAATCCATCCTACCTTAGACAATTCGGGGCAGCTGATGTGTCATAGGAAGAGATGATGGTACAGCCGGGACGGCGCATTTGCTCGAACGAGTACTGAGCGCGGAGGACGTGCGGGTGCTCTATGACAAGCATGGCCCCGCGCTGGTGGCTTACGCGTGCTCGTTCGTTACGGATGCAGGGGCAGCGGAAGATGTGGTGCATCAGGTGTTTTTACGTTTGCTGAGTGGGCCGGTTCAAACGCCGGATGTGCCGGTGGCGTATGTATATCGCGCGGTTCGAAACGCGGCCTTGAACGAGCGCAGAAGCGGGCAGAAGGATGCGCCGCTCGATTTAGACAGCAGCGTGTTTAAACGCGGCGACGGAAACCGGGAAGCAGCGTTAGCGCTCCAGCATGCTTTGGCGGAATTGCCGGAAGAGCAGCGCGAAGTGGTGGTGATGCGCGTATGGAGTGGAATGACACTGGAGGAAGTAGCCGCAGCAACGGGAGCGCCGCTTAACACCGTGGCATCGCGATATCGCTACGCGCTGGGGAAACTGCGAGAAAAGTTGCAGCCCTATCGCAAGAAGTGAAGGGGAATAGCGTGGAAAATCACGACGAGCAATTTGAAAAGTATTTGAGCGAATTCGAGCCGCGCAGGCCACGTGCCTTGCCGCAGCCTGCAATCGATCGCCAGACTCGGCTGCGACGCTTTGCAGCTGCGGCAGCGATCGGAGCCTTCCTGGGAGCTTCGGTCTGGTTCGCGTGGAAAGAACAGGCCGGTCAGAAAGCTGCAAATATCGCAAACAACGGGACTGTTGCGTCGAGAGAGCAAACTCCCCGGCGTGCGCTGTCCACCGTGGAGTTGACGCGCCTCGCCGTCGAGAATCCATCGGGGTTGGATGCTGCGCTTGAGGCAGCTCAGGAAAACCGTTTGCCGCGTTTCGACCGTAAGGATAGCGTTTTGCGTATTCTCGCTGAGAATGACTTGGGAGGAGAGAAAGAAAAATGATACCTTCGAAGAAAATCGCGGTTACTGCCTTGCTTGTTCTCACAAGCGCCGTTGTTACCTTTGGACAGATCAAGCTCCCGCCCGAGACAAAAAACGCAGCGCTTCGCTACTGGATGGCCTTTGCCGAACTGCACGACGCCAGCGGCGACAAATCCACCGCAAATCTGCTGGAGAAAATAATGGGTGGCGAAGGACCATGGGATGAAACCAAGCTCGGCCCCATTGTAGATGCAAACATGGAGTCCATTGGGATCATGCAGCGCGCCACGAAGCTTCCTGAATGTGACTGGGGGCTCGAATATAGCCTGGGGCCGAGCACACCGATTCCCTTTACGCAGATGTCCACGCGCGCACTGGGGAAATTGAACACGCTTTACGGCATACGGCTCGCAGCAAGGGGCGACACCCAAAAGGCTGTGGATACTTGGCTTGCGGGAATTCGATTTTCACAGCATCTGGCTAGAGGCGGCAGTCTGCTTGCAACGCTTGTTGCGAACGCCGTGCTGTCCGACGAACTGCGACCGCTAACCAAAGCCGCCCAGAGCGGCGCCCTGGACGCGACGCAACGCAGCCAAGTGGCGGCCGCGATTCGCGCCCTTCCAGAAACCGGTTTCGACTGGGGACAGGCCATGTGGTATGAGCAAGTTTCTGGCGAAGTTGTCTTAAGAGAGATGGGAAATGCGGCAAACCCGGAGGCCTACTACAAAGAACTAATAGGGACGCCAGCGCCAAACAATTTTACGATGCCCAATACTATGGAGATTGCTGCGTTTCGCAAATTGATGAACTCGGTGGAGGCAGCCCTGAGATTGCCGCCGGATGCGGCGGGTGAAAGGCTGAATACACTCCAGGACTCTGTGAAGACGCTGCATCCGTTTTTTCGGGATTCGATCCCGTCGCTGACGCGAATCAATGACACGCGAACGCAAACGCAAGCGGCGTTGGCGCAACTCCTGAAGGCGGTCGCCGCCAAGCAGAACTGATTCCCTGCCACCACATCGGCCACGCGTTCCGAGAGAATCGCGTGGCTTTTCTGTTTGCTGCTAGAATCGCGACTTGCGCATGAATAGTGCGACGCTATTCCCAATTGCCATCTGCTGCTGGCTGGTGTTCTTTGTCTACTTGGCGATTTCCGCATTGTCGTCCAAGGTGGCGAAGAAGACCGAGTCCGTTGTGGAGCGATTGCAGCGGATGGCTCCGCTGGCTGCTGCCTATTGGCTGCTTTTCTACAATGCAACTTCACTGGGATGGCTTAACAAACGGTTCGTGACGGATTCCTCCGCGGCAGCTGTAATCGGCGTCACGCTGACGGCTGCGGGAGTGGCGTTCGCGATCTGGGCGCGCTGGCACCTAGGCGCAAACTGGAGCGCTATCGTCAGCATCCGCGAGCAGCACGAATTGATTCGCACCGGCCCGTACCGGCGCGTGCGCCATCCAATCTATACGGGCCTGCTGGTGGCTATGGCGGGGACGGCGCTGGTGCTCGGCGAGGTGCGCGGCCTGCTGGCTTTCGCCATCACGCTGCTCGCGTTTTATTCGAAAGCACGCAAGGAAGAAGCTTGGCTGGGGCGCGAATTCGGAGAAAAATTCGAAGCACATGCACAAGAAACAGGAATGTTTTTGCCAAAGATCGGATAGCGAAGTCAGTCCTGCGACTTGCCCACAAGGCGCACGGCCGCGAGAATCAACGAACCCTGGCGGGCTCATCCTTCCCCGGACGCTCGGTTCCCGTTGCCAAATAGCGCATTGGCGTTGCACCAAGCTGTTTCCGAAACATCGAGATAAAGGCACTGGGGCTGTTGTACCCAGCCTCAAGAGCGGCTGCGATCACTTTTTCTCCCGAAGCGAGCAACTGCATGGAATGAAGGAGCCGAAGTTGCTGGCGCCACCTGCCAAAAGTCATCTGCGTTTCCTGCGTGAATAACCGCTCAACGGTTCTCTTGCTTGCGCCGCAATCCTTACACAACTTCTCTAAGGTTCTTTGATCGCCCGGATTCGCAAACAACGCTTGTGTAACTCTCATTGCCCGTGCGTCCGATGGATGCGGCAACTGCAAAGGGATGGACTGAACCGCTTGCAATTGATCCACGATGATTTCGATGATCCGTTTTTGCGCTGGAACTTTCCTTTTCAATTTTGGAAATTTGCAGGCGTGCAGGATCAACTCCCTCAGCAGCGGCGATACATTCAGGACAAAACACTTTTTGGGGAGCGCGCGGCCAAGTTTGGGCAGAAAGTACAGCGTCCTCATCGAAACCATCCCCGACATGGCCACCAGGTGCGGCGTTTTCGCTGGAATCCAAACCGCGCGCAGGGGCGGCACTACCCAAACGCCCTGCTTTGTGCGGACGGTCATCACGCCTCTCGAGGCGAAAATTAGTTGATCCTCCGGATGGAAGTGTTCGGGAATCACGTGGCCGTGTCGCAAATCCACAGACACGCTGGCGATCTCGGCGAGCGGGCGGCCGCGGCGATCCAAAAGTAGACTGTGGCACTTTTCCGACATTTCTTGTCACAATAGCGAAAGAAAATCCGCGCGGCAAGTGTTATTCCTTGGGTCGCGAAGAGCAGTCCGGGAGGCAAAGATGCTTGCTTCAAGCAAAATGGCTGGTTTTGTTCTTACCAAGGATTACGACAAAGCTCGAGCTTTTTACGAGGGTAAGATGGGATTTAAGTTCGTCAGCCTGGATCAGTTCGCATTGGTCATGAATACCGGCGCGAACAACATTCGAATTTCCAAGGTTCCGAATTTCACGCCACTTCAGAGCACCGTCCTGGGCTGGGCGGTGAATGACATCGAAGCCGTCGTGGCTTGGCTCACGAAACAAGGAGTAGCCACGGAGAAGTATCCCTTCGTCCAGGATCGCGAACGCGGAATCTGGGCCACTCCCAACGGGGACAAGGTAGCGTGGTTCAAGGACCCGGATGGCAATGTGCTATCCGTAAGCCAGCATCAGTAGTTCGCGGTTGGTTCGAATGCCAGCTAGGCTTCTTCTTCGACGAGTTGTTCGCCGTGGGCGGCCTTATGCGCGGAGATTACTTTTTCCGCGAGTTCGTTGGGCACGTAGTCGTAGTGCGAGAACTCCATCGAGTAGCTCGCGCGGCCCTGCGTCTTGGAGGTGAGGTCGTTGGCGTAAGAGAGCATTTCTGCCAGGGGCACCTGCGCCTTGATGATGACGTTGTGGCCGCGGACTTCGCTGCCGGCGATGCGTCCGCGTCGCGAGCTGAGGTCGCCCATGAGATCGCCCGAGTATTGATCCGGCGCATACACTTCCACGTGCATGACGGGTTCGAGGAGCGCGGGGCGGGCTTGCTTCATGGCTTCCTTAAATGCCAGCGAGCCTGCGATCTTAAACGCCATGTCGGACGAATCGACATCGTGATACTTGCCGTCGTAGAGCACGGCGCGGAAGTCAACGACGGGGAAACCTGCAAGATAACCGCGCGCGGCCGCGTCACGGATGCCTTTCTCCACGGATGGAATCCAGTTCCTCGGAATGGCGCCGCCGAAAACGTCGTCCACGAATTCCACGCCCTTGCCGCGCTCGATGGGCTCCATTTTGATGCGGCAGACGCCGAACTGTCCGTGGCCGCCGGACTGCTTCTTGTGCTTACCTTCGGCGTCGGCTTTGCCGCGAATGGTTTCGCGGTACGGAACCTTGGGCGGCTTCAGCGTGAGATCGACGTGGTAGCGCTTATGCAGCTTTGCGACGACGACTTCGATGTGCTGCTGGCCGGAACCGGCAAGCAGAAATTCTTTCGTTTGCGGATCGCGCATGAAGCGCAGCGCCGGATCTTCTTCCAGAATTTTATGAATGGAGACGCCGATTTTGTCTTCGTCGGCGCGCGTTTTCGGCTCGATCGCAAAGGTAATCGAAGGCTCCGGCAATCGCGCCGGCGTGTAGTAAATAGGCGAAGCCTTGTCGCCCAGCGTTTCACCGGTGGTGCTTTCCTTCAGTTTGGCGATCGCGCCGATATCCCCGGCGTGGAGATCGCCCAATTCGGTGAGCTGCTTGCCCTGCACGATCTGGATGTGCTGGAAGCGTTCCGGAATGTTGCGATTGAAATTGGTCAACGTGGCGTCATTTTTAAGCACGCCGCTTTTCACTTTGAAATAGTTGATGCGCCCGGCGAAAGGATCGGCCAGCGTTTTGAAAAAGAAGAGAGAGAGCGGCTGGCTGTCGTCATACTTGCGCTCGAGGCGGTCGCCTTTGCCGTCGGGATCCTTATAGCCGACTTGCGCGTGCTCATCGGGATGCGGAAACGCGTCGGTCAGAAAAGTGAGCAGGCTGGCAGTGCCGATATTGTGGAGCGAGGAAACCATCAGCACAGGGAAAATCTTTTCGGCGACGATGGCTTTGCGCACTGCGGGGATCAGGTCGTGGATCGGAATGGTGCCTTCGCGGAAGAACTCCTCCATCATTTCGTCGTCGCCTTCGGCGATCATCTCCACGAGCTTTTCGTGCGCTTCCTTGGCGTCGTCGGCCAACGCCGCAGGAATTTCTTCGATCGAAGGCTTGCCGTCGCCGTCGGGCTTGTAAATGTGCGCCTTCATGGCCACCAGATCGATCACGCCGCGGAATCCTCTTTCCGCACCGATCGGCAACTGAAGCGCCACGACGTTGCGGCCAAAAACCTGCTCCAGCGATTCCATGGAGCGTTCGAAACTCGCGAGATCGCGGTCCATCCACGTGAGCACAAATGCCCGCGGAATGTCGTACTCCGTGCAATAGTCCCAAACTTTTTCCGTGGTCACTTGCGAGCCGACATGCGCGTCCACGGTTATCAGCGCGGCGTCCGCCGCGATCAGCGAAGCTTTGGCTTCGGTGATGAACGTGGAGTAACCGGGAAGATCGATCAAATTGATTTTGACTCGTTCCGAGGAGCCGGAGGGAGTTGTCGGCGTGGCGGGCCATTCCGCATAGCAAAGGCCGGTTTGAATGGAAATCTTCCGCGCGATTTCTTCTTCGTCCCAGTCCGTTGTGGTGCTGCCTTCCGCAACTTTTCCCCATCGCGGCGTCATCCCCGCGGTGTAGAGCAACGACGACACCAGTTGCGTCTTTCCGGTGCCGCCGTGGCCGACAATGCCAACGTTTCGTATGTCCTTGGTGAGATAGCTCTTCATAAAGCCTCCTGGCTCTGGCGATCGCAGAGCGAACGACGCGGCGAGGTCCGTCGAGCGGAAGCGGGCGCGGGCCTGCGCCGGGCAAGTTAGAACTGAGGGAGGAGAACGTGGCCTCTGCACCTGGGTCCCCGTGGGGCGGGGGCGAAGGTCCTGCGAAAATTTCCCTGGTCCGATCTCCTGACGAGGCGGATGCTAGCACAGCACTTTGCTCAGGGCAATGCAATCGAGCCGCAGCCGGAGGTACTACATTTGTTGGGCGTTGGGACCGCCGCAATCACGATGCACGAGTTTAGGGTTGTACCTCGACCAGTTTCCAGCTCGGGTCGGGGTTGTATTCCGTCATTGCTGAGGCGAGTCTGGCGGTGTTCGGGCCAAGGTCTTTCTCATAGACGCGGCCCTGCTGATTGATGATGAAGGTCATCACGCCGGAATTGCCCCATTTGTCGGGGTAAGCCACCAAGGCGTAACCCGCGATCATGTTTCCGTTGATGACGTAGTTGTATTTCCCGCCCGGCGCATGCAAGCCCTGGCGGGTGAGGATTTTGAAATAGTAACCGTGATACGGCGCGCGATCGATCCCAGTTGCTTCCTTGTCTGAGCCGCCTTTTCCCGCAGCGTCCGTAGCGGAAGAGTCAGGGCCGTATCCTTCGGCTTGCGCGGCGGCAATCAGCTTTCCGAGCGGACTGGGATTGTCATCGTCGGCGGTTTCCCAGTACAGACCGTTGTGAGCACCAGGAGTGCTTAGGAATCGCTCCGCGTATTCGGCAACGCCATCGTGGTCCCAATCGCTTTCCGTGAAGTACTCCCACTGCGCCACCGCGTAGGCGCGGCAGGTGGTAATGGCGGAGAGTTCATCTTCTCCGACGCGGCGGTTGATCACTTCGTCGAGGCCGGCTTTTGTGTCGAAAAACCACTTTCCGTCCTTTTGCACCAGCGGAATGGCGGTGGGCCAATTATCTTTGCCGATAGCGACGGTGTACGTTGAATCGTCAACTTTCTGCAACTGAGCGGATTCGCCGGCCGCGGTGGCAAAGTCATCGAGATCCTTGGCGTCCTCGACCTCGTCGCCGGAAAGAAGCTGGTCGTAGTCTGGGCCGTAGACTTTCGCAAGGGTTTCGCGGTCCTTGGCCTTGGCAGCGGAAACAAGTGCCTGCAGGGCGTCATCGGCAGAAGAGAAAGTGCTTTGCGATGGCGCTTGGGCCTGAGCGGCCGGAGCGATGGCGAGAAGGGCTGCACCAAGGAATACCGCCACGGTCAGCAGTGCGCAGCATGTGAATACGACCTTGAGGTGCGTCATTTTCCGAGCTCCTTCCACGGATTTGATCACTCTACCCAGGAGATTCTTCATGGCTTCCTCTTTTCGCCACCCCGTGGCGCCGGCGCGGGCTTGTTCTGCGCTTTTGGTTGAGGGGTGGGACGGGACTGCGCTGTGGGCCGGGGCTGGGCCGCTTGCTGGCGGCTGTTCTGGCCGCGCTGGCTAGTTGCGCGCGGATCGAAATTGCCCTCGTTCGGGTTGAAGGTATGCGGAGTGGGCCGGGTCATTTCTGACCTGGGAGCCGGGCGCGCCTGAGGTGGCTGGCCTTGTCCGCGTGTCGGCGGCGATTGCGAGTTTGGACGGTTTTGAGCCGGCGCAGGCATGGGTCGCTGCGGCGCGACAGGCGGGCGGTCATTCCGATTGTTGTTGTCGCGTCCGCGGTGCTGGTCGATCTGCGGGTTGCCGCGGTCAATGTTGCGATCGATCATCTTGTTCGCCGGGGCGGGACGATCGTTGCCCACGGGTTGCGAGTTTGGGCGGCCATTGTTACCCGGTCCGTTTCCGGCTCTATTTCCGGGCCCGGCGTTGCCGTTGGGCCGATCGTTGGTTCCATTGTTTCCTCGCGCATTGCCGGCCCGGCCATTGTTGTCTGGTCCGTTTCCAGGTCTACTTCCAGCACCGATGTTGCCGTTGGGCCGGCCGTTGTTTCCATTATTTCCTCGTGCATTGCCAGGACGCCCGTTATTGGCGTTGTTTACGCGATTGGCGCGATTGTTGTTCACCTGAACGTTGTTGTAGTTGACGTTTTTGTGCACGGAATTGTAGCGATTGATGTTGTTCACATTCACGGTGCGGTTGACGACGTTCCTGTTCACAGTGACGTTGTTGTAGCGATTGTTGATGTAGACGCTGTTGTTGTAGTTGACGCGGCCGCGGCTGCGATTGATCCAGCCGCAATTCCAGCAACCATTACCCCAACCTCCCTGACGCCAACCCGTGTAATAGACGCCGCCCCATCCCCCGCCGTAGCCCCAGCGGAAGTCCAGGTTCAGCCAGGCGCCAATGGGGAATCCCACACCAAAGGTGATGGCCGGGCCGTAGTAAGGCCGGCGATAGTAAATGATGGCCGGATCATAGACCGGCACGTAGATGTACTCCGGCTGATACGGATTGATGGCAATGTAGTCGTCCTGCTCGAGAACTTCCTGCTGCGGAGAAGACTGCAAGTTTCCGGCAGTGCGAGCCATGTGACGGAGATGCTGCACCGATGATGCGACGTCGCTGGACTGGTTGACGTAGGCCTGCCCAAGCGAAGTGGTCCAGTCGATCTTGTCGGCCATCATGCCAATGACCGTCGGATAGTGCGCGACGGCCCGTACGCTGACATCCCAGTCCTGATCGTCGACGCCGTTCTGACCATAGGCGCGAACGTAGCGCGCCGCCTCTTCCACCTGATCCGGAAAGGTCGCGGCGACAAAGAGCTGCGCAAGCAGGGGGTCAGGATAGAGCGCGACGGGGGAGAGAAGGTTATCGAGTTGTTCGGTCGAAAAGTTCTCGTAAGCAGGTCCCTGGTCATCCTGCTGATACTGAGGCTGATCTTGAAAAAACATCCCAGCAGGAGCCGGGGCAGCTTGGAGGGAAGGGAGATGGAAGAAACAAAAGGCGAATAAGACGGCCAGAGCTCTAAGCATGAGTCAGAAGTCTCCTTTGGGACGAGCATACCGGGAGTCTCAAAAGGCTGAATGTCTCAAATGAGACACGGGAACTGGACATCGAATCCCAGTCTGTCGCGGGCGGTATAGGCATCATTTTGGGAGTGTGCAGCTGCCGCCAATTCGAGCAAGTCGTACTGCCCGCATGGAAATTGTGCTGGGACTAGTACCGTTCCACCGTCTACTAATTCCAACGAGCGAGTGGCTAGTTGTTGGCATTACAGAACTTAGCAGTGCCCCAGTATTCTGCCAGTCGGCACGACGATTGCCATTGGGGAAAGGGGCCAAGTGCGCCCCCGAGTGACGATAGCCAGTGGCAAAGCGAATTCGCGGCACATCCGCGCAGACAAGCAAAAGTAAGACTTTCCGCCCGAGGTGGGCGCGCCAAATTGGAGGAATCGAGATGGATGAATATCAAGAAACGAATCAGAACGGACACAAGGGGGAATCCTTGCGGCCGGGAGTAAGTCGGTGGATGGTGGTTGTCATGGTCGCGCTGGTAGTGGCTGCGGGGCTGGCCTTTGGCTATGGCTACCGGCAACAGCTCCTGGTTGGCCACCTGACGGCGCAGGAGTCGGTGGCGAATTCGACGATCAACCAGATGCAGGGGGAACTCAACACCTTGAACGCAAAATTGACCGACATGGCCGCGGCGCAGCAGGCTGCGAAGGATGCGGCAGCGGCCAACACCGCTCAGCAGGAGAAGAAGGTGGCCGCGACGGCGCACTCCAATGGCAAGCGAAGCCCCGCGGTGGATAAACGTTACAAGCAATTGCAAACCCAGCTGGAAGAGCAACAGAAGCAGTTGAAGGATACGCAAGACCAGGTGGCGAAGAACCGCTCGGACCTGGAAGGCAGCTTGAGCTCCACCCGCGACGAATTGAATGGTTCGATTGCGAAGACTCACGAGGAATTAGTGGCCCTTGCGAAGCGCGGTGAGCGCAGTTATTTTGAGTTTGACCTCACGAAATCGAAGCAGTTCCAGCGCGTGGGGCCGCTACCACTTTCGCTGCGGAAGGCGGATACCAAGCATAAGAGCTACGACGTGGAACTGATCGTGGATGACAACCAGCTGAGCAAGAAGAAGGTGAATCTCTACGAACCCATCTGGATCCACACGGAAAACGAATCGCAGCCGGTGCAAATCGTGGTGAACCGCATCGAGAAAAACCAGGTGCATGGCTACGTGAGCGCGCCAAAATACAAACCGTCGGAGCTGGCGGTGAGCAGCACAGGCGCCGCGGTCGTCACTCCCGTGGCCGCGCATCCGCAGGAGCAGCCGCAGGATCAGGATCCGCAAATTCCCAAACAACCAGAACAGTAGAAAAAATCGGTGCGTGAAACGGCAGGACATCCTCTCGGGTGTCTTGCCGTTTTGTTTCACGGACTTGGATCGAGAGTGGCCTTCAGCGAAACTTTGCTGGACTTGAGAACCTCGAGTGTGCGGCGCCATTCGCCATGGCCAGGGAATTTCAGCACGATGGCGTGGCTCCCCGCGGAAAGTTTCAGGGATGCCGGAGCGTTACCCAGAAACTTTTCATCCACGAAAATTTCTGCACCATCCGGTTCCGACGAAATCGTGACGGTGCCGACACCATCCGGAGTGGGCGGTACGAAGGCATTCAACGGCTGAGTCGAATCGCTGATTTCAGTTGCGGTCGCCGCGCCCGCGGCCGAAGCTGTTCTTTGCCTCAGGAGAGCGACGCCGGGATAAAAGCGGTGGAGCACTTCGAGGACGTCGGAAGAGCTGAGCGCAAAACCGATGCCGGTGACATTTTTCTTGATGAGTTTTTGCGTGTTGATGCCGATGACTTCGCCGCGCGCATTCAGCAGCGGCCCGCCGCTGTTGCCCGGATTGATGGGCGCATCGGTCTGAATCCAAGTGCCCTGGCCGGCATTCGGGAATTTTCCTACGGCGCTGACGATGCCTTTGGTAACGCTGAAGAGCATGGCGTCCCCGGGGTTGCCGATGGCCAGAACGGTTTCGCCTTGATGGACATTGGTGGCCGCGGTGAGCGCCAGATGCGGCAATTCGCCATTCGCGGCGGGGATTTGCACTTTCGCCAGAGCGATGTCCAGGTCCGCATCGATGTACACGACTTTGGCTTCCAGCTGCTGGCCGCCGGCAAGCAGTGCGAGTAGGCTTTCTTCGCCTCGCGCGACGTGCGCGTTGGTCACGATGACGCCGGTGCCCGTAACTAGAAACCCTGACCCGGATTTGTTCAGCCCTTTCAAATAGACGACCGCAGGCTTGGTCTGGCGCACCAGTTCCTCGAGAGAAAGTTCCGGCGAAAGGCCGCCCCCGGTATCGGAAACTTTAGCGACAATCTCGCCGGTGAAGGTTTCCCCGATCGGCAGCAGATTCACGTGGAAGTGGTCGGCCTTGAGGAGCCAATACTCACCCCGGTTGCGGCCATTCAGCGAAATCCAGTTCTGCGGCCCTTCGGTGAGGGTAAGTTCCTTAGTGGCGTACCCCGCGAGGCTGATGCGCGCCACCAGCGCGTGTTCGAGCCGCGCACCGTACGAAGTCCTGGTCTTACGGAAGTATCCGCCGGGAAATTCTTTTTCACACGGAGTGATGCCGATCGCCATGCCGTCGAGCTCCACGGTCGCGCCCGCCGGAGTGCTGGTGAACTGCAATTTATCAGCAAGGCCGCGCGCGGGGCACACGAGCAGCACCAGGATCGCGCCCATCAAAAGGTTTGTGCGGGACGCCACTCAAGGACCTCGCCGGATGAATGACCATTTGTAACTTACCACAAAGTGACGGTACCGCATATAGAAAATGCTATCAAGACGTTCGAACGGCAGGCGCTACTTTTTCTTGAAACCGTCGCAGGAAATCACCGGCAGGCGGGGATACTTAGTGAAGTGTGGGTCCGTGAAGGAGAGTTCGCAGAGATAGAAGACTGACCCTTGGGAAGACTCGATACGCCGCGCGTGCTGGCAGGCAGAGCATAGCCCCGCCTCAGGCCCACGCTTCACAGGGATGGCAGCGTCCGTCACACAACGAGAGTAGCGCACACCGCTCTATAGGAGAAAATAGGCTCGCATGCTCCGGTTCCGGGAATCCGGCCTAGTGGGCTTCTTTCGCCTTGGCTAGTCGGGTGCGTGCGTTTTTTACAAAACCGATGAACCGCCGCGCTAATTCATGAATCCGGTCCTCCTGGCGCAAATGGATGGCATCGCTCGGTATCAACTGCCCGCCCACCCCAATCGCACACGCTCCAGACAGGATAAAATTGACAGCGGTCTTTTGATTGACGCCTCCCGCGGCAATCAACCGTACCTGGGGGAAAGGCCTCTTCAGTGCCTTGATGTACGTTTCGCCGCCGACTTGCGAGCAGGGAAAGACTTTGACGAAGTCCGAACCGGCCTTCCATGCGGTAGTCACTTCCGTGGGCGTGAGTGCGCCCGCCAGGACCACAATGTCCTGCTTTCGCGCAAATTCCACAATCTCCAGGTCGAGTCCCGGGCTGGTCAGGAATCGCGCTCCGGCATTCACACACTGCCGCGCCGTTTCCGCGTCGAACAGCGTTCCCGCTCCCACAATCATCTCCGGACTGTTTTTTGCCACCTCGGAGATCAGTTCAATCGCTCCCGGCACGGTCATGCAGATTTCCACGATCGGAATTCCGCCCTGAGCGACGGCCTGGGTGGCAAACCGAGCATCCTCCGCCGAAGAAAGGCGGACCGCGGGGATAATCCCGATCTCTTCGATGCGTGCAATAACGTCTTCTTTCTTCATCGTTCCCGTGATTTCCGCCGTCAGCGCATTCCGAGCGCTTCACCACAAACAAAGACGATTACTGGCTCTCGTCAAACCCGGCTTCGGGTTCGGGGAGTTTATCGCGATTGCCCGCAAACCACACGTACAACGTCGGGAGCAAGAAAATGCTCAGAAGCAAGGCTCCAATCAGTCCGCCGACGATGACAATGGCGAAGGGCCGCTGCGAGTCCGAACCGATGCCGCGCGAAAGCGCTGCGGGCAGCAAGCCAAGCGTGGCAACGAGCATGGTCATCATAATGGGCCGAAGCCGGAGGACCGCTCCGTCGACGGCTGCGTCTTCAATGGTGTGGCCGCGCACGCGCAACTGGTTGATATATTCCAGCATGATGACTCCGGTTTGCACGGAGACTCCAAATAGCGCCAGGAATCCCACCCCCGAGGAGACGCTGAAGTGCGTCCCGGTCAGCAATAGGGCCAGTAATCCGCCAACGGGTGCCATGGCCACGTTGGCGAGAATCAACAAGGCCCACTTCGCGGAACTAAACATCGTATAAAGGATGACGAAGATCCCCAGGATGGTGAGCGGCAGCACGATCATCAGGCGCTTCTGCGAGCGCTTCTGGCTCTCGTATTCGCCGGCCCAGTCGATGTGATAGCCCATCGGGAGCTTGATCTGCGCATTGACCTTTTGGATGGCTTCTTCGACGGCGCCGCCGAGGTCGCGGCCGCGCACGCTGTATTTTATTGCTACGTAGCGCGAATTCTCTTCGCGGTAGATTTCCGAGGCGCCGTCTCGAGTCTCCACCTTCGAAAGCTGCGCGAGCGAAACACGCGCCCCGGCAGGCGATAGGAGCCGAATCCTCTCAATGGCTTCGCGGGTGTCGCGGTAAGGCGCCTGGTAGCGCAGGACCAGGTCATAGCGCTGTTCGCCCTGCAATACTTGACTGACGGCGCCGCCGCCCACGGCGGTTTGTATGGCATCCTGAACATCCGCGACGTTGATCTGGTAGCGCGCGGCTTCCTTTCGATCGACGATGAAATTAAGATTGGGCTGGCCGATGACACGAAACACTCCAAGATCTTCCACGCCGCGGACTTTGCGCATCACGCTTACGATTTGGTCGGCGGTCCCCTCGAGAAGCCGAAGATCATCCCCGTAGATTTTGACGGCCAGCTCTCCTTTGACGCCGCTGACCGCTTCTTCCATATTGTCGGAGATGGGCTGCGAGAAATTCCAGAGAACACCGGGAGTCTTGCTCAGCTCTCGATCCATGGCTCCGATCAACTCTTCTTTATCCTGGTGAAAGACAGAACGCCATTTCTCTTTGGGTTTGAGATCAACGAAATACTCTGTGTTGAAAAATCCCGTAGTGTCGGTGCCGTCATCCGGACGTCCGACCTGACTGGTCGCAACGGTCACCTCAGGGAACGAAGCAAGAATTACTCTCGCTTGGTTTGCAACACGGACACCCTCGCTCGGTCCCGTGCTCGGAGCCAGCGTGCCACGAACCCAAATCGCGCCTTCGTCGAGATGTGGCAAGAACTCTGAGCCGATCACTCCACCGAAGATCAGAAAAAGACCCACACAGAAGGCAAACCCGGCGGCTCCCACGGTCACCAGACGATTCTCAATGGTCCATCGGACCGAATTCCGGTAAGAGCGTTTCAGGTAGTCCATCACCGGGTTGTGCCATTCACTGACTCCCCTTTTAAAGAATACGCTTGCAAGGACCGGCGCGATGAGCATAGAGAACACGAGCGCGCCAAGGAGCGCGAACGCCACGGTCCAGGCCATCGGTTTGAACAAGCGCCCCTCAACCCGCTGCAGAGTGAAGATTGGCAAATAGGCGGTAATAATGATGGCGATCGCGTAGAAGACCGGGCGTTGTACTTCGAAGGCCGCATCGCGAATGCGCTCGATGGTCGTTTTCGTGGTGGCTTCGCTATGGCTCAAGTGGCGTACGATGTTTTCGACCATGACCACCGCGCCATCCACGACCATGCCAAAGTCTAGCGCGCCCAGGGACAGCAGATTGGCGGGTATTTCCTTGAGACTCAGGCAAATCGAGGCGAACAATAACGAGAACGGAATTGTCAGCGCAACGATCAGCGAGCCGCGCAGGTTGCCAAGAAAGAGAAATAGAATGATGGAGACAAGAACTATGCCCTCGGTGAGATTGCGTAGCACTGTATGCGTGGTGTAGTGCACCAGGTCGCTGCGATCCAGAAAAGGGACGATTTTCACACCGGGCGGAAGAATACGCTCATTCAGCTCTTTCACCTTGGCATGTATCCCTACCAGGGTATCGTCTGAATTTGCCCCTTTGCGGAGCAGCACAATTCCTTCCACGACGTCGTCGCTATCGACTACCGTGCCGTCCGCGCGGTGAATAGCTTTTCCATTTTGTCCAAGCCGGATCTTCGGTCCTTGCGCCACTGTCGCGATGTCTTTCACTCGGAGTGGGGTGCCATTTTTCGTCGTGATGATGGTCTGCTCGATGTCCGGCACATTGTTAAATAATCCAACAGCCCGAACGTTGATCTGCTGGAGCCCTGCCTCTAAGAAACTTCCACCTGCGTTGGTGTTATTGCTGGCGAGTTGCTGTTCGACTTGGGCGAGGCTTAGACCGTACGCAACGAGCTTGTTCGGATCGACGCGCACTTGGTATTCGCGCGTCATACCCCCCAAACTGGACACGTCCACAACGTTCGGAACGGACTTGAATTGTTTTTCGAGCGTCCAATCCTCTATCGATTTCAACTCCATCACGTCATATTTCGGGTTTGTGCTTTTCAGGGTATAGAAGTAAATCTGCCCCACCGGGCTCCAGTCCGTCCCCATCTGCGGCTGGAGACCGGCCGGCAGCGTGACCTGTGAAAGTCTCTCCAGAACTTTCTGCCGGTTCCAGTCATTTTCCGATTGGTCGTCGAAGATGAGCATCACGCTCGAAAGCCCGAACAGGGAGACCGAACGAAGATGTTCCAGGTGCGGCATTCCATTCATCTGGATTTCGATCGGCACGGTGACTTGCTGCTCCACTTCTTCTGCGGCACGCCCGGGCCATTGAGTGATGATCTGCACGTAGTTGTTGGCTACGTCGGGATAGGCTTCGACCGGGAGGTTGTGAAAAGAAATGGCGCCCCACAGCAGCAGGAGAATTGCGAGCGCCAGGATAATGAAACGATGGTCGAGCGCGTAGCTGACAAAGGCGCGAATCATCGGCTTGTCCTCAAATCGGCTTGACCGGTTCTCACTTATTGCTCCATGGTGTTCTGCAAGACCAGGGCGTTGCTCACTACCTGCTGCCCCGGCTTTATGCCGGACATGATCTCTTGCTGGTTGTTTGGCAGCGAGCCTCCGGCAATGACTTCCACGCGACGGAACTTCTTGCCCCCGGCCGGAACGTAGACCCAGTCACGGTCGTGCAAATGGAGGATGGCGGAAGCCGGAACGCTGGCGCGCGTCTCTTTTTTCAGTCCGTGAAATGTGGCAGTGACAAACATACCCACACGCATCAATCCTGGATTGCGCACTTCCACGCGAACCTTGGCCGTTCGCAGGCTCGGATCGAGCACCGGGCCCACGTTGCTGATACGCCCGGTGAATACTTTTTCGGGATATGCATTCAGGCGAATCTCCGCCGTTTGTCCTATCTGCACGCTGGCGAGATCATTCTCGTAAACATCGCAGAGGATCCACACGTTCGAAAGATCCGAGACCGTGAACGGATTCGGCGAGCTTAACCCGGCAACACCTCCGGCATTGGTAACCTGCTGGTCGGTGATCACCCCGGAAACCGGAGCGCGAATATCCACGATCGCGGCCGGATGGTCGATGTCGCCCCCCAGAACGCGAAGGCGCTCCCTCGTGTTCTCGACATCGACTTTGGCTTTTTCCTCTGCGTCTTCAGCTACTTCCAGGTCTTTCAATGGAACGGCGCCCTTGTCGTACAACAGTTTCGAACGCTCCCATTGCGTGCGCGCCAGCTGTTCGTCGGCCACCGCTTTCCGATAGTCGGAAAATGCGGCGGACAAGTCCGCGCTTTGCACCCGCAGCAAGAGTTGCCCTTTTTTCACCGTATCACCCAGGCGCGCGTGAATCTCCACGACGCGGCCCGTGGCAATCGAGATCACCGGCACGGTCCTCGAAATATCCGGGCTTACTGTGCCCGTCGCGGACAACTGGGTTGCGGACAGATGCTCCGCCGCGGCGGCCAGCGGAAATTGTTCGGGATGCTCCACCTGCACGACATTGACGTCTTCCTCGTGCTCAACCCTGGTCTGCGGTGGCGCTTCCGCTTTTGGATCGCCCTTGCTCTCCCCGCATCCCCAAAGAAAAAATCCGAGAGCGAAAACCAGGGCCGTCGTTCGAACGCCCTTGCAACTCATTGGATGACCTCACGTGCCACCATGAAATGTGTTCCGATAAAACCCTGAACCATGACCAGAAGTCATTTGCAGGGTTCCTATGCGTTTTTTGTGGAACAGCGGATTAAGAGGAAGACGCGCGGATCAGGCTGGTGAAGTCGGCGGTGCTCGGACGCAAAGGGATTTCCGGGAGATCCCATTGGTGAACGAGACTTGCAGGGATTCCAGAAGTTGTCTCGCGGCCGACAAATCAAAGGAAATGCGAGCGGGGGCAAAGAACAGAAGAAATGCAGGCGTTACGACCGGGTGAACCGTAACGCGCGACGGTGATGCACTCTCGATCGTGGCTCGTGACGACCTACTCTCCTCTACTGCCATCTGCTGGTCGTGCAAGTCGTCGGTCATGGAGATGACAAAAAACAGGATCACCACGGTACACGTCATCGCGATGATCTTCTGCCGATCGCTCGGCATCCGCGCTGAAAGCTCCGACGCACGTGAACGGTTCACAGCCAGCAGCGCAAATCCTGCAAGCGCCAGGCCTACCCAGGCGAGATTGAGCGCGAGTTCCATGGTCAACGATTATGGTATGTGTTCCCCTGGATGGGTGCAATAGACTTTCGACTGGCATATTGCAATCGCCGAGACCTGAAAATCAAGTAAGCGGCACGGGCGCGGCCTCCGCAGGAGGAGCCTGTGAAGTTGGGGGCGTGGCGGGCGGCTGCGCTTCCGGAGGAGCGGGCTTGGCAAAACGCGAGTCGTTGATTTGCGGATCGATTTCGATTTTGTCGGTCACCAGGTTTTGCTTGATCTCTGTGCCTGGGCTTCCTTGGTCGATCTGGAATGGGTATTTCAGCCCCTGAACATCGCGGTAGTCCGAAAAAATCGACTCCCAGGAGAATTCCTTGTCTTCGATCTTTCGAATGCCTTCCCACTTCATGAGAACGAAAGTGGATGCGTCAAAAATATAAAAGCGCACGTCACCGTTTTTGTTTGTCAGCTTCAAGCGATAAACGGGCTTGTCGTCGAACTGTTCCTTGCCGATCAGTTCGATCTGGCTCCCTTTGGCCTTGTAGTCCACTAGCGGCCCGTCAAAGTCGGACTCCTCCGAGATGCCTTTCAGCTCCTCCTCGGACATGGGCTGCACATCTTTATTTTCCGCAAACGGATTGATCGTCCAACCTGCCGACTTGCCATCGTAAACGCGGATGGCCTTTTGGCCCCCGAGATCGATCTCCAGGCGCATTTTCCGCGGACGCTTCAGTTCCAGCACAAACGTTCCTTCCATTTCTCCGGTAAACGCAATCCGTCCAGTGATGCGCTCGGAGTGCACCGCCTTAATTTTTTCAACGCCGCCGCGCGCAACCAGCGCTTTGTTGACGATTTCGTCGGCGGTCTGCGCGCCCGCAGCAGCCGGCAGAAAGACAAAAATGACGAGCCAAAATGCTTTGATTTTCATGGGTTATTGGTCGACCGCTGGCGGCGGATGGCTGTGATCCTCTTTCATCGTAAGAGCAGAAGCCGATGGCGTCAATTTCGTTGCCTGCCCGAAAATCGGCGCAACCTCGGCCGCCGGAAGTCGCAGCCCGAGAAGTTGCGCGAGAGTAGGTGCAATGGCGCGCATGTCGATGGAACCGAGTGAATGCGCCGCGGGAATGCCCGGCCCAAAAATAAAGAACGACGAGTTCATCGCCGGGAGATCGGGCCAGAATCCATGCATGCCTTTGGATTTGGAGGCGGTGACCAGATCTCCAGAGATGTTTTCCCCGATAAAATAGCCAGGACGAAAGGCGACCAGAAAAGCCGCCTCGGGAAATCCACCGCGGGCGCGCAGCTCAGCTTCGGAAACGATTCGCCCGATGCCGTTGGCGGGATCCGCCGCGAGCTTTGCGAGAAGTTCCGAAACTTTCTGTCTTGTTTCCAAATCCTGCGGATCTTTCAGAACGACCGCGGTACTGCCGCCGGCTTCCCAGATCATGGCTTTCCACGATTTGACCTTGTCTTTGTCATCGAACTTGATAAGCCCCGCGTTGCGGAAAGCCACGCCGATATTGAGCGCTTTATCCACGGGCACGAAGCCGTGGTCGGAAACTACGCACACTACCGCGCGCCCGCCGTACGCGCGCTTCACTGCGGCGAGAATTCCACCGAGCGCTGCGTCGATGCGCTCGAGCGTCGCATTGCTCTGCGGTGAAAACGGGCCCGAAGCATGCTCTTCCGTGTCCAGCGCCGTCAAATAAATCGTCGCAAAGTCCGGATGCTTCAGCTCCAGCAGGCGCGCGGCAAATTTTGTGCGATTTTCGTCGCCATCGGCCTCCTCGTTGATTCCGTCGGCGTATGGGCCCAGATCTTTCTCCAGCACATCGAGCAGACCGGGCGTTGCCAGCACGCGCAGGAGCTTGCGGTCTTCGGCCGTGCCAGCACGCCAATACTGCGGCAAATTCCAGGTGATGCGCGCCGCGACGCTCACTGGCCAGTGCACGTTAAGCGTGGTCAAATGCGCGTCAGTTGCAACGTCCCACAACGTCGGCACCTGGATGTCCTCGGCGTACCAATACCAACCGCCGGAATTCTTTTGCAGCGGATCGAATGTGGTGTTCGCGTGAATCCCGTGCTTCGCCGGCGAAACTCCTGTGAGGAGCGTCGTATGGCTGGGATACGTCACCGTGGGAACCACGCCGTGCACGCCCGTGGAGTACGCGCCTTCTTTTACGAAGCGCCGGAGATTCGGAATTTTCAGCCCATGCGCATCAGCTTCGAGTACGTACTCGGGCTTCATCCCATCGATGGAAATGAGAATGACCGGAGTAGGTGCCGGCCGTTCCTGTGCGGCGGGGGGTTGAAAAAAAAGGATTCCGCAAGCGGCGGCAATCCACAGTGAAAGCAAAACCGAAAGTCCGTGCGAAAACTTCATCAGCAAGTCCTGGGACGCACAATCAGGATATAGGAAAGGACCGTGCGTTGTCTTTTTGCCTTGTACAGAAGAATATCGTCCGGCTGCGTCGGCGTTGATGTGGTGAAGAAGATAAACTTACTTGTGCGGCTTGGCCCATACGATGTCGTACTTGCTGTCAAAAGTCACGAACATCAGGCAGGCGCTCTTCGATTGGCAAGTGAACCAGTGCATCGCTTTGCTGGGCATCATCGCGAACCCGCCCGGGCCGAGCGTTTGGTCACTCATGCCGTCCATCCCTGTCGACACATCGCCGCGCACCACGATCAATTGTTCTTCCGCGGTATGGTAGTGCGCGGGCACCACGCATCCCGGATCAGCTTCCAGTAGAAACGTGGATGGCCCGCTACTCGGATCACCATTTTCCAGTGCGCCCTTGAGGCAGGCCGGTTGCCCGTCCGATTCGAGCTTGACGCTCGCCAACGGCGCGACCACGCCGTGGTGCGCTGTTTGCCCGCGCGGCACTGCCGCCGCGGCCAGCACCATCGCCAGCGGCGCGAAACAGAAAAATGCCCTCACTGTTTTTTCAGAGATGCCGTTCATTTTTTTCATGGTTCCCTCACCGAAAAAGTAGCGAGCTAAATCCTATGAGGTTCCGCCGCCAGACCATCCACGTGTGCGCCCCCGGCGTCTCGACGTCCACGTGTTGGATGTTCTTTGACGTCAACCATGCACGGAATTTGCGATTGATGTCGATCAAGTGGTCGTCCGCGCCGCACGCCACCCACAGCAGGTGCAATCCTTCCGCGCTCTTGGCGTCCAGCCCGGGAAATTCTTTTTCAAATTCTTCCGTGATGCCTCCCGAGCTGAACGCTCCGACCCACGCAAATTTGTCCCGCGTGTTCAAGCCTGTCAGCAAAGATTCTGCCCCGCCCATGGAAAGCCCCGCAATGGCGCGGGAGTTGCGGTCCTTCACTACCAGGTAAGCCGCTTCCACGCGCGGGATCACTTCACCCAGTAACGTTGCGCGGAATTTATCGAAGTTCCGGTTCGTGATCGCGCGATCGCGGAACACGCCGGAGTTGGGAGCCAGCACCTCCGGCGCGCCGTAGCCCAGTGGCATCACGACGATCATGGGCTTAGCTTTCCCCTGCGCAATCAGGTTGTCCAGGATCACGTTGGCGCGGCCCACCTCCGTCCAGGCATTCGCGTCGTCGCTGAAGCCGTGCAGCAGGTAGAGCACCGGATACGTCTGCTTCCCGCGCGGATCGTAGCCCGGCGGCGTGTAAACAAAAAAACCGCGCTGGTCACCCACAATTCCCGACCTATAAAAATGATGATGAATTTCGCCGCGCGGAACGTCCGCAGTTTCCCAGGCAAGCGACCCTGGTCCCGATGCAGGCCCAGTCACGTGCACTTCGCTCGCCCGGTAAAGAAAATTCGGCTTGTGCGCGTAGTTTGAAGGATCGAAAAGCCCCACGCCGTCCGCGATAATCGTGTAGCCGTAATAATCCGGCGCCAGCGGCTCGGTCGTCACGCTCCATACGCCCTGCTCGTCCTTCTGCATCGGCAGGGGTTTCCCCATGCCTTCCAGCGCAACGGCCACTTCTTTGTCGTTCGGCGCGCGAAATCGGAAGGTCACGCGCCGGTCCGCGTGCACTTCCGGCGAAATCACCGGCGGGGGCTCCTGCGCCGCGGCTGTACTGGACAGCAACACACCCATCAGCAAGCTCTCGCGCAGAATGACAAACACCTTAAATGTTCGTTTCATGATTCCCCTCGCGACCAGCGCTTGTACGGTGCGCTCATTGAAGATCCGCTTTTCGAACCGACGCGCCGAGGGATGATACAACAGACAGTGTTGCCGGGCGAGGAATGTAAGCCCATGGCGTAGCGCAGGAGAATTTTGGGAAGACAGGTGCGGCACTAAAATCAAGTATTTTTTCGCGCAACTCGCTTCCGTTTGGCTCCTAAGTCTGTACTTTCAAGTGCGCAACATACTGCGCCGCGCTTCCCGTCATGCTGAACTGCCGCAATCGTTTGCTTTCGTCGAATCCTTCGTCAAGCGTCGCGCGCCCTGGCTTGCAGCTGCCGTCCGCACTGACCGTAACCTCTCCAATAAAGTCGTCGCTGCCGTGCCCCGGTTCGTCCGCATCGCTTTCCATAACCGTGATGGTCACGTCCGGCCAGCTCGCTCCATCCCAAATCAATTTCCCCGGATGAAGGGTCCTTCCCACCTCAAACTTTCCTACGTCGAACCGCGCTAGCTCGCGCCGGCTCGCCCCGCCGCCCGTTGTCACCACGCAATAGATTTCGTCCTCGTCGCTCTCCGTCTTCTTAATGCAACGCATGCCCTGCAATGTGACCTTCACGGTGTTCTCCCCCGAAGCTCATGGTCGAACGAAATCGTTAATAGGTTATCAAAACTCTACGCGCAGCCCCCTGTGATTCCGGTTCATCCAGTGTGGCCCCTGCGAGGGGACTCGGCCGCCTGCCCCGCTCCCGTCGGCGAGGTTGCCTCTCCTTGGAAGGACTCCTCTCGCCCGATGTCCCGGGCTTCTGCTAGCATTCCCCTCGCATGCTTGTTGTCATCATCCTCAGCATTCTGTTTACTTGGCTTCTCTGCGCCGGCGTCTGCGTGGGTATCGGATCATTGGTCCTACGAGTTGCAACTTTTGAACGATTCTCTCTCCAGGAATGTTTCTGGAGCGGGCTTGCGGTTATCGTCGCTAGTTTGCAGTTGGTTCACTTCTTCCGCCCCCTCGATGCGACTATCGTGATTGTCCTCTTCGTTCTCGCGTTGTCCGGCCCCTTCTCAATGTTCCGGCGTTTCGACATTCCGACATTCCGGCGTTCCGACGTTTTTCTGTTCTTGCTCGCTGTTGCGTTCATCGCTTTTCGATCCGCAGCCCCCACCGAACACTACGACACCGGCCTTTACGGTGCGCAAGCCATTCGCTGGTTCATCACCTACCCGCTGGTCCCCGGCCTTGGAAATCTGCTCGGCCAGCTGGGCTTCAACTCTTCCGTTTTTCTTTGCATCGCCGCGCTCACTCACGGCCCCTGGCGCGATCTCGCCCATCACGTGTTCAGCGGCTTTCTGCTCGCCGCATTTTTTGCTTCGATCGTGCCGGCCGCGCTGCGGATTCTCCGGGATAGAAATATTTCTTCCGCGGGGGCCTGCGGCGGCAACAATTCCGCCGACTGGTTTCTCACTTGTTTTTTTCTTCCCGCAGCCATATGGGCCGCTACGGGAAAACTTTCCGGCGCCAACACCGACCTCCCCACCACGATTGTCTGCCTCGTCGCCGCATTTTTTCTTTTCCGCGCGTTCCATGCTGCGAGCCCCGAGTCCGATCGGAAGGAATTTTCCTCTCCCCAACTATCTTTCTTCATCGCCATGCTGCTGTTTTCTCTCGCCGTCACGTTCAAACTTTCGAGCATAGTTTTCGCCCTCTCCGGCTGGATCGTTTCTTTTCTTGCGCTTAACTTCTCGGGCGCTGTATTTCCTTCCCAACGAAAACGTCCCACACTTACTGCTGTATTTCTCTCCGTCGTCATAGTTGTTCCGTGGATTTGCCGCGGATTCGTTCTCACCGGCTATCCTTTTTTCCCGAGCCCGGCGTTTGGAATCTCCGCGGACTGGACAGTGCCTGCCGCCAATGCACAGGCTCAAGCCGATTTTGCACGCTCTTTCGCCCGCATTCCGCAGATACCGCTTGCCGACACCAGCGGATACCGTTGGCTGCTCCCCTGGTTCCGCGAACTCATCCGCGAGAGGGAGGGTTTTCTCATCCCGGTTTTCTTCATGCTCGCCGGAGTCGTTTTTTTGGTCTTCAATTCCCAGCGGACAAAGCGTGTACAGCCTGCGCGATGGCTGTGGGTGCTGCTTCCAACGTTTGGGGGAATCGTGTTTTGGTTCTTCGAGGCGCCCGCGATCCGTTTCGGTGAACCCGTGTTGTGGACCGCCGCGGCGACGTTGGGAACCTTTGCCGCACTTTACCTTCTCGATTCACAAATCAAGAAACGTCTTTTTGTTTTTGCCGTGCTTCTCTGTACCGCGTGGGCCGCGCATCCGCGCCTACTCTGGAATTCGTATGTTCGTCCCAGCATCAGCGTGCGCGCCGTTCCGCCGCTCGCAGAGCCGCCGGTCGTGACGCATCAAACGTTTTCCGGCCTCACGATTTACGTTCCCGTCGAAACAAATCAGTGTTGGAACGCGCCGTTGCCATGCTCGCCATATTTCAACGACACGCTGCGGTTGCGCCGGCCCATTGAGCTGAGGAGTGGATTTGTCTCGAGCGGACCGGTTGTAGGAGAAAGAGTGCACTGACGCAATTGCGATTTGTGAAAAAAACGGGAAACAGTGCGCCATAGATCCCATCCTATACCACAGAATAATCTACTTGCTTAAGTAACTGCTGTAAGTTACCATTCATCCACGTTTAGCAGGCAGTATCTCGCCCCACGGGTCCCCAAGAGTCAACAGGAGGCCGTCCGCCATGTCTACCAGCCATCGTTCAGTGTCCCTTCTTAGAAGAGTCCAGCCTATTCGGATGTCCACGGAAATGACAATTCATTTAACTCCGTTCGATCAGAGAAAATACTGCGAACTGATCGAGGCGCGCGGTGAAACCCTGCGCCGCTCGCTCAACAAATTGAAGCCCGCGCTGAATCTTTCGAATGCGTTGGATGCGGGATGCGGCGTGGGTTTTTTCTCGGAAGTACTGGCCGAATGCGGGCTGGAGGCCTGCGGATTCGACGGGCGCGCGGAAAATGTTGTTGAGGCGAGCAACCGATTTCCCAGAATCCCGTTCGCGCAGGCGGACATTCAGGACCGCACGATTGTCGAGCTGGGAAGGTTCGATCTGGTGGTTTGTTTTGGACTGCTCTATCACTTGGAAAACCCCTTGCTGGCGATTCGAAACCTCAGAGAGCTGACGGAAAAGTGCTTGCTGGTTGAAAGCATGTGCCTGCCGGAGGACCGGCCATCGATGCTTCTGCGTACGGAACCGCGGCAGGAAGATCAGAGCCTGACGGATACAGCGTTTTATCCCAGTGAGGGGAGTCTGGTGAAGATGCTGTACCGCGCGGGATTTCGCGCGGTGTACTGAGTGATACCGCTGCCGGACCACGACGATTTCCGCGAGACGGCGGAGCATTCACGGCGGCGAACCGTGTTGCTGGCATCGTTCGAGCCAATCGACTTGCCAGGGTTCCGGCTTTTGCCGGAACCATTCGAAACCGAAGATCCGTGGACCAAGAATCCTGCTCCGCGCCCCACGCTGCCGCAGCGCATCGCGAGATTCATCGCCAGTCCGAGGCGCCGGAAATACATCACGGTGGCGCTGCGCGTACGCCGGGTATTCCCGGAGATGCCGATTCCGCTGCGGTTACCGTTCGGGGCGTGGTGGCTGGCGGAAAAAAGCGCAATGGACCACGAACTGATGTACGGGAAATTCGAAGCGACGGAAATGGGGTTCGTGCAAAAGATTCTTCGCCCGGGGATGACCGTGCTCGACGTGGGCGCCCACCACGGTTTGTACACGCTGCTACTGTCAAAGAAAGTTGGGCGAAAAGGACGTGTGATCGCGTTCGAACCGTCGCCACGGGAGTGCCAACGGCTGGAAAAACACTTGAGATTCAATCGCTGTTCGAACGTGCACCTGGAACGGTGTGCCGCGGGGAGCGAGCCCGGGGAAGCGGACCTGTTTCTTGTCGATGGATTTCAGGATTGGTGCAACAGCTTGCGGCCTCCCGCTTTGCCGGACCCCACGCACGCGGTAGCAGTACGGGTCCGGCGAATCGATGACGTGCTCACGGAACAGAGAGTGTCGAAGGTGGACTTTATCAAGCTCGATGTGGAGGGAGGGGAACTGGCGGCGCTGGAGGGAGCGCCCCGGCTGCTCTATGGAGAATCGCGGCCGGCGATTCTGGCGGAGGTGCAGGACATGCGAACGCGGCCGTGGGGTTATCCGGCGCGGGAGACGATTCAGTTCCTGATTCGAATGGACTATCGCTGGTTCGCAATCGCGGCGAAGGGCGCGCTGCTGCCGATCTGCTGCGATCAGGAAGAGTACGACTCCAACCTGGTAGCGCTGCCGGTGGAGCGCACCGAGGAGTTCCTCGGTCTCCTCGGACAGAAATAGAATTTGGATCGAACCGATATCCTGGGAGTTACTTCCGGTAGCCAGTGACTGAACCAGAACCGAGACCGCTCCCCACCTCATCGTTGGTACTATCGCCCTGTTAGCAACGTTGGAATGGAACCGTTGCATTCAACGCGGTGTCTATTAAGCATGAGAGCAGAGTAGCCAGGAGCGTCGTGGTGCTGTCCCTCGATGACTGTTATCCGTGGAAACCAGGTGGGTGTGAGTGGACTATCGGATACGTGTGGCGCTGGATGAGCTCATTAGGGCGTCTCGACGTCATCGTACTTGCGCTCATGCTCATCTACGTCTTTGCTGTCGTCATCTACGTTTCCTGCCGCTACTACTTAGCTCGCCGTGCGCGAGGGGTTGATAGCGCCAGCAAGAGGAAACTCGCCGCCGTCCTGAATATCGAGGTGGGCGGTCTCAAATCAATTGCCCTTACCGCCCCATACCTCGGGCTTGTGGGCACATGCGACGGCATTCTGAGCGCATTCGGGGGCATAGGCATGCAGAAGGACGCTGCCAGGGCAATGATTGCGATGAGAATGGCTCTAGCACTTATCCCAACAGCTGCGGGGATACCCCTAGCTATTCTGGCAACATATTCCTATAACTACCTCCGCACACGCATCGACTTGCTTGCGGGCGAAGTATTTGACGAGGGCCAGCAAAGGGGCCGACACTTTCGGGGCTCCCGAAGGTTTCCGCCAACGAAGCGATTCTCGGAACTCCCTGCATTCGGCCTAATCGCAGCGCCCGTACTGGCGATTGCCATAATGGGGTGTATGACGTTCTCTTCCTTTCATACGCCGACGGGCTTCTACGTCGAACTCGCCTCGGCCCGCTGCGAAGATGATGTCGTCGACCGACTCATCGTTCTGCACATAACCGACGCAGACAAACTGTTTCTCAATCAAGAGCAGGCAGACTGGAACACTCTGGCAGATCGCTTGTCGGAGATTTACAGCATGCGAGAGCACCGCACGCTTTATCTCCTTGCTGACTCCGGCGTTCCTTTTCAAACTGTCGCTCGTGCGCTTGACACCGTAGAAAGCGCCCCGGCTACGGTGGGGCGTCAGGCCGTTGGCAGGAGAATGGATAGGATAAACATCGAGGTTCGCTTGGTAACTCCGACGGCGTTGAACGCTGGTTGCCCCAAACCTGTCGTGACTGGTTCGGGCCACTACGTTTTAAGGTAGCTAGGGCAAAATCGCGATAGCACTCGTAGCCGCACAAATGGACCACCACCAGGAGGATAGTCGGCTACTCGGAAGTTGTGCTGGTTGGCTAATTGCCAGGAGGAGAGGCCGCGCTCGACGGGTTCTTGTGGTAGTTCGGATAGGGCGGCTTTTTGTGGGTGGGGACGGGATTCTTCGCGAGTTCGGAGAGCAGGAGTTCGACAGTTTTTTCGAGCTGGGGATCATGGCCCTCGCGTACGGCTTTGGGATCGAGTTCCACTTCGACGTCTGGAGCGATTCCGCGATTCTCAACTTCCCAATCGTTATTGGGGGTCCAGAAACCACGGCTTGGCGCGGTCACAACTCCTCCGTCCATCAGCGATTCGCCGGGGCCGAAAAAGCCCACTAGGCCGCCCCAAGTGCGCTTTCCGACGAGCGCGCCGACTTTTGCCTGGCGGAAATGCCAGGGCATGGCATCGCCGCCGGAGCCGGCGTATTCGTTGATGATCATGGCTTTGGGGCCCTGAATGAGGCTGACCGGAGTGGTCATATCTTCGCCGTCGCGCGTGGTGCGGTAGTTCATCAGTGTGCGGCGGAGGTAATCGAGGATGTAGTCGGTGTTGGTGCCGCCGCCGTTGAAGCGCTCATCGACGACCGCCCCTTGCTTGCCGGCTTGCGAAAAGAAATAGCGGTTGAAATAGGTGTAGCCTTCGCTGGCGGTGTCCGGCAAATAAATGTAAGCCAGTTTGCCTTTGCTGAGTTCGTCCACTTTGCGGCGGTTGCCTTCAATCCATGCGAGGTTGCGCAAAGCCATTTCGCTTTCGATGGGAACAACAGTGACTTCGCGAGAGCCCGCGCCCTTCGGATCGGAGCCGACTCGGAGAAGGACGGATTTGCTGGCGGTCTCTTCGAAGAAGCTGTAGACGTTGTCGGTGCCGCGGACTTCATGTCCGTTGACGGCCAACAGGTATTCGCCTTCCGCGACGTTCACGCCAGGTTGCGTGAGCGGGGCGTGCAATTGCGGGTTCCAATTCTCGCCGTCGTAAATTCGCGAAAAGCGGTAGCGCCCATTTTCGATTTTGTAGTCGGCGCCCAAGAGTCCGACGGGGATGCGCTTGACCTCGGGGCCATCACCGCCGCGGACAAAGAGATGTCCGACGGTGAGTTCGCCCATGGCTTCTTCGAAGATGTAGTTCAGGTCGGCGCGCGAGGCTACTCCCGGAAGGTACGCTGCGTATTTTTTCTCGGTGGCGGCCAGATCAAGACCGTGGAAGCGGGGATCGTAGAAGAAATCGCGTTCGAGACGGAATGCTTCATGGTACATCTCCTTCCATTCGGCTGCGGGTTCGACGCGCACTTCCATGGAGGAAAGATTCAGCGTTTTAGCGCCGGTCATGTGGGTGGATGCTTCCCCGGAAGATGCTCCGGGAGTTGGCGGAGGCGGGACTGGTGCGATGACCCAAATCTGCGGTGGCGCGGCTGTTCCCGCGGGCTGCGGTCCTCCGGCTTGCCGGTAGAGGAGTTTCTCGCCGTTCGCGGAGACGTGGAGCTCCAGAATGTTTTCCACCACTCGATCTGTCTTGCGCGTTTTCCATTCGAAGCGATGCGCGATCAGAGCGCTCGGGCCGTTTAAGGGCTCGACCAGCGGTCCTTCCACAAGAAAAAGGACGCCTTCCTTGCCCGGGATCAGATCGGAGTAGTTCCTCGCGGGGACGGGCATAGAGAGGATGCGCTGGCTGATTTTTTCGAAATCGACTTTTACGGGGGCTGGTGGCTTTTCTCTTTGTTTCTCTTTTTCGTTCTCTTGACTCTCGGTCTTTGCCGCGTCGGGCTTGGGGGCTTCGGACTTGGCTTCTGCCTCCTCATCGCTTTCAGGGGCCAATGGAGAAGGAAGATCCTTGCGCAGGACAACGACATAGACGTTGCTGGTCACAGGCCGAGCGTAACTCAGCATGGAAGTGTCCAGCGTCGGCCCGGCGTCGGTGCTGGCCAGAAGATAGAGATACTTGCCGTTCTTGTCGAAGACGGGCGAGAAAGAATCGCTCATGCCATCGGTGACGCGGCGGCTCTCGCCGGAATCGAGCGAATAGAGAAAGACCGAACGCATGTGGCTGACTTCCTGCTGTGTGTAGGCCAGCCATTTGCTGTCGGGCGACCAGGCGGCTTGAAATATTTGCTGCGGGCCGGTGAAACGGTCGTGGAAAACTTTTACGGGTGATTTCTTTTCGAGAGCGACGTACCAGAGATTCAAGCGTTTGTCGGTATAGGCGATCTTCTTGCTGTCGGGCGACCAGGTGGGGAAAAAGAAGAACGATCCCGGAGTTCCGAGATCGATTTTTTGCGCGTCGGCTCTGCCATTTTGATTTTTGATATAGAGGGAGATTTCGCCGGATTCATCCGAGAAATAGGCGATGCGGGTCCCGTCGGGCGACCAAGCAGGGTAGCGCTCATCCGCGCCGGGCGTGTTCGTGAGGTCGTGAATGTCGCCCTTCTCCGCGGGGACGGTGAGAATTTCGCCGCGGGCTTCGAAGGCGGCGCGCAAACCTGTGGGGGAGATGGCGGCGTTGCGGATTCGGCTGGCGACATTGATATAGCGGGGGCGCAATTGCGGGAGATCGCCGGCGATGCGGATATCCACTTTGTGGGCCGCGCCAGACTTGACGTCGTAAAGCCAGATGGCGCCAAACTGCTCGATGGCAATGGCGTCCGGGCCGGCGCTGGCATATTTGAAATCCAAAGAATCGTTCTTGAGCGCCAGAGTGACGACTTTTGTGCGGGTATCGTAGCTGAACAAAGACATGGGGCCATTGCGATCGGAGAGGAAAAAAACGCGATGGTCGATCCACATGGGATTGAAGTCATTCGAATTGTCCCGCGGAAGCTGGGTCACGCTGGAATCGGCAAGACGGGCAATCCACACGGGAGAGGTGCGGCCGCCGCGATAGCGTTTCCAAATCTCGAACGCATGGTCCAGCGGGACGTAAGCGAGTTCCTGGCCGTCGGGTGAATAAGACCCTTCGGCGGCGATGGGCAAGGGAAGCTCGGAAGGAAAGCCGCCGTCGCGCGAGATAGTGAAGAGGCGGGTGAAACGGGAGTTGCTTGCGCGGCTCGAAGCGAAGAGCACCTGCTTGCCGTCGCGCGTCCAGCCGATCACGGCATCCGCCGAGGGGTGATAGGTAAGCCGCCGCGGCGTGCCGCCGTTCGCGGGAAGCACGTAGACGTCGGCGTTGCCGTCGTAGTCGCCAGTGAAAGCGATCTCGGTGCCATCGGGGGAAAAGACCGGGCGCGACGCGGTGCCGTTTCCGGCGGTGAGGCGCCTGGCGTCGCCACCTTCGCGCGGAACGCTCCACAAATCTCCCGCGTAGACAAAGACGATTTGCGTGGCGCTGAGCGTGGGATGATGCAACAGAAGCGGAGGATGGTCCTCGGCGAAGCAAGCACCCGCAGCCACGAGAGCAAACAAGACGATTGCAGCACGATACATTTTTGCGGCTCCTCTTTCCGGTCAGTACGATAAGTTCGCCATCTTGAATGGCACATCTTACTGCAAGAGTGCTGGTCAAGGAATTGAGAGCGAGGTTCCGGCAGCTGCGCTCCCTTCCCTTGCGTGTCAGGGGTGGTTTTCTGGGGTTAGAATAGCTGTAGAGTGCTGGTATTCTTCTTGTGGGGCATCCACCTCTCGTTCCGCCCAGACGTGTTCGAGAAGAATGAGAAGGTCGGAAATGCTGACGTTTTTCACGACGGCGAAGCCTTTTCGCGGGCACAACGGCGTTATCCAGCGCAATGCGCTGAGAAGCTGGACGCTATTGCATCCAAACGTTGAGGTGATCCTGTTTGGTGAGGATGAGGGAGCAGCGGCAGCGGCAGGTGAATTGGGCATTCGCCACGAACCGTATACGGAAAAGAATAAGCTTGGTTCTAACCGGATGGATTACATGTTTTTGCGCGCGCAGGAGATAGCCCGACACGAACTCCTTTGTTACAGCAATTGCGACATTCTGTTGATGCAGGATTTTTGTGAGGCGCTGGACCGGGTGAAGGAAGCGCATTCGAAATTCCTGATGGTCGGCCGGCGATGGGACGCGGAGATTAACAAGCCGTTGCAGTTTGAGCGCGACGATTGGCGGGCGCAGCTCCACGAACAAGTCTTGCGCGAAGGCAAACAGCGCACACCCGATTACATCGACTACTTTGCTTTTTCGCGCGGCGTGCTTGGCGCGGAATTGCCGCCGCTCGTCGTGGGCCGCGTCTTCTGGGACAACTGGACGGTTTGGAAAGTGCGGGACGCGGGATATCCGGTCGTGGATGTTTCGGCGGCGGTGATGGCCGTACACCAAAACCACGATTATGGCCACGTGCAACTGGGGAAACAGGCTGTCTACTACGGCGACGAGGCTCGCAGGAATTATGAATTAGCGGGCGGATGGAAACATCTAAGAACGATCGCGGATGCCACCGAAGTGCTGCACGAGGAAGGCCTAAAGCCCAACCGTTTGCGGCGCTGGGCCGCCGTGAAGCGTTATGTGCGGCAGGGGTGGCGCGTTTTGTATCATGAGGTGATCCAGCGCGCGTGGTTTCTTGTGCTTGGGATTACGCGGCCTGCGCGCCGGGCGCTGGGATTGCACGCCGGGACGCTGCCGCGCTCGCGCGAGAAGGCTTAGCGGGCGTGGGAATGCGCGGATGAAAGCCCCTTTCTTTACCGTTCTGATCGATACTTACAATTACGGGCAATACATTGAGCAAGCCATCGCGAGCGTTTTGGCGCAGAATTTCCCTGTGGGAGAGCGGGAGATACTGGTTGTGGACGATGGGTCGACGGACGATACGCAGGAGCGCGTGCAGAAATTTGGAGACGCGATCCGGTATCTCCGCAAAGCAAACGGAGGGCAGGCCTCAGCTTTTAATTTTGGGTTCGAACACGCGCGTGGCGAAGTCATTGCGCTGCTGGATGCGGATGACCTCTGGTTGCCGGAGAAATTGGGCCGCGTGTATGAGGCATTCGAACGCCATCCAGCCGCAGGAATGGTCTATCACCGGACGCATTTGTGGAAGGGCGCGGAAGAAACTTCGGACGATGCCTTTTTCATTCCGGTTTCCGGGAAGATTCCGGAGAGCCGGCGCGCTTTGCTGCAATATCCGATGGTGGGCACGTCCTGTTTGGCTTTTCGGAGAAACGCGCTGAAAGAGTTGTTGCCGGTTCCGGAAACGTTGCGTTCGCAGGCGGATGCCTATCTGACGGCGTTGATCATTTTTGTTACGCCAGTCGCCGCGGTGCCGGAGTTTCTGGGCAAGTACCGGCTGCATGGCGCGAATCTGTTTCAGATGAACGGGGGTCAGGTTTCACGCAGCCAGGTGGAACACCGGATGGCGATGCGCGCGGCACTTCTCTCCAGCATTCAGGAGTGGCTGCGCAGTCATGGACATGCGATAGACTCGCCGGAGATTCGCGCATACCTGAAACAGTGGACCAAGGCTCAGGAACGGGATGGATTTGGGCTGAGCGCGCCGAGCCGCTGGAAATACTTCAAGCACCTGGTGGAGTTTCCAAGAATCTACAGAGAAATCATGACGGGGCGGCATCGGGCGAACAGTTATCTGCGCGCGTTCGCGGCATTCATCCTGGGCTATCATCATCTGCATCTGTTGGATGACGTTCGAATGGGGCGCAAGCGGCGGATGAACTCTTCCGGAGAGCTGGGCGGAGCGGCGGAGAAGGAAAAAGTATTGGCGGCCAAGGGCTGAGCATAACGATGGCTTCCCAAAGCGCGACGAACACGGGGGCAGTTCCAGCGGCGGAGACTGGACGAGTTCCCGGAACTGCGGCTGTTCCACGCTGTCCTGCTTGCGACGAAATTTCGCGAGACGCCGCCGTTGAGCGGTATGGGAAATACGAGCGCTTTGCATGTGGGGGCTGCGGACTCGAATATTGGGAACCGCGGAAGATGCCGGACGCGCGCTGGTACGAGCAAATGTATGGGGGCAGGGATGAAAACCTGCTGCCGCTGGAACCGGGGCATATGTACTTCCTCTCGGATCCACTGGCCCCCAGAGGCGGCGCGCTTTTGGACATTGGTTGCGGCACGGGAAATTTTCTTGCGGCGGCTCAGGAAGCGGGCTACCGCGTAACGGGTATCGAGCTGGACGGCAACGCCGCGCGATTCGCGAAGGAACGGCTGGGTCTGCAGAGAGTTCTTCCGCTGACGATTTCCGAGTTTGCAGCGCAGCAACAGCCCGAGCTATTTGATGTGGTTACATTTTTCGAAGTGCTGGAACATCAGGCCGCGCCGGTGGAATTCCTGCGAAATGTAAGAGCGTGCGTGCATTCGGGCGGAATGATCGCCCTGAGCGTGCCGAATCGCGAGCGGTGGCTGACGGGGCCGGACGTATTGGACTATCCGCCAAATCATTTCCTGCGGTGGAATGTTACGGCGCTGGAGAAGTTTCTGGACATGCAGGGATTCGAGGTCGTGTCCATTCGCGAGCAGTCCGCGGGCATCACGCACACGGCGCAGATGATTCACATGGCGTTGCGCACGGGGATGTCGCAACCCGCGACGGGAGAAACGCCGGCGAGTTTTCGAGACGTGATGCAAATGACACCCGAACAGGCGGACGCGGCTCTGCAGGCTAAACCAACCATGCGCCAACGAGTGATGCAAATGCTGGCGCGAATCAAATTTGCGGTGTGCTTCCCGCTGGCATTCGTGGCGTTTCCATACGTTCGAATGCGCGGCTACAAAGGAACATACCTGTATTGCCTGGCACGGAAGCGCGACTAGGGAGCTCAGGGAGTCCTAAATTGGCAAAACTTTTTGCCAGCATATTGATTGACACCTACAACCACGAACGCTTCATTGAACAGGCGATCAGGAGCGTGCTGGAGCAGGATTTTCCGGCTGCCGAACGGGAAATCATCGTGGTAGACGACGGCTCGACGGATCGCACCCCAGAGATCGTGCGAACATTTGAGCCGCGCGTGCGATTGTTGCGCAAGGAAAACGGCGGCCAGGCCTCCGCGTTTAATGCCGGCATTCCGGAGTGCCAGGGGGAGATCATCGCGTTTTTGGATGGCGACGACTGGTGGGCTCCGGGAAAGCTGCAGGCGGTCGCCAGCGCGCTGACGAATGATGCGGCCGTGGGTCTGGTGGGCCACGGGATTACGGAGGTTTTTTCGGACGGGCGGCAACATGCGGAACTTCTGCGCGAGGTTCCCCGATTTCGAATCGATTCCGAAGAGGGCGCGCGAGCCTTCCGCTTGAGAAAAAGTTTTTTGGGTACGAGCCGCATGACCTTTCGTACGGATCTGCTCCGGAGAATCGGGAAAGTTCCGGAGGCGCTGCGATTTGAGGCAGATGAGTATCTCTTTACGCTGGCGGGATTCTTTTCAGACGTGTTGATATTGAGAGAATCACTCACGTTCTACCGCCTGCACGATTCGAACGCGTTTCAAATTGCGGATGGAAACAAGGATGCGATTCGGCGGAAGCAGCGGGTACTCGAAACGCTCGCGAATTCGCTGCGTGAGAAACTTGCGGAGCACTGGACACCCAAAAAACTCGCAGACATCATCGTGGAGTGGATTGAAATAGAAGCGCAATCCCTTCGATTATCGCTGGATCCGGGATTTCCGTGGGAAACCCTGAAGGTTGAGCTGAAGAATTATGCAGTCATGTTCGGAAATGCTTCGGTACTGCAGTGGCTCTTCAAGGGCGCCACGCTCCTGCCAGCGTGCTTCATGAGCTCGCGAAGCTACTATTCGATGCGGCGGCGCTTTGCGCAGAACGGCACGTACCAAAAAGCGCGGGCGAAGTGGCTGCCGTTCCAGCAACCGGCACACGTAGACCGTTACCGGACAACGAGGCCCTGAGGGATGGAGCAGACAGCTTCACCGCAACAATCATTGAACATTTTGATGGGCTCCGGAGTTGCCAAGCGGCGCGAGGGCGGCGTGGCTGGCGTGATTTACAGCCTGGGGCGCGAGCTCGAGCGCATGGGCCATCACGTCACCTACATTTTTCAGGAGGATTTGATTGAGCCCGGAAGCGTGCCGCAGCGATTCAACGAACTCATTTTTTCATTGCGGCTCGGGCGGTATATCGCGGAAAACCGCAAGAAGTTTTCCATCGTTAACCTGCACGCGCCGACGGGGTTTCCTTACGGTTTGCGGCGGCGGTGGCAGCGCGCCGCGGGCTATCCGCCTTACGTGATGACCCTCCATGGTCTCGAAGAACGGCGCCTGTACGCGATGAGCCGGGAAGCCAAGAAGGGGCGCGCGTGGAATTTTTCGCTTAAGAACCGGCTTTGGCACCGCTTTTATCACATGCCGCGATTTCGATGGTCGATTCGAACGGCTGACGGTGCGCACACTTGTGCGCGCGAAGTCTGGTCAATGCTGCAACTGAAATACAAGCTGGATGCGGACCGCGTGGCGTACATCCCTCACGGTGTTGAATCACGTTTTTTTGTTCCGCGTGAATATCGTTCCGGCGAAAAGCTGCGGCTGCTGTATGCGGGCACATGGCTCGATCAACGGGGGATATTCTACATTCGAGATGCTCTGCGAAATGTCGCCCCAAAAATTCCCGGGTTGACGATGACGTTTGCCGGTTGCGGCGTACCGTCCGAAGAAATTCTGAGATTTTTCGGAACGGAGCTGGCCGGCCGGATCATCGTTCGCCCGATTGTTCCAGTGGAGCGCATGCCGGAGCTGTACGCTGAACATGACGTTTTTCTGTTTCCTTCCCTGGTGGAGGGTCTGCCGCTGGTACTGCTGGAAGCAATGGCTTCGGGCATGCCGGTGATCACTACGAACACGTGCGGGATGGCGGATGTGGTCGAGGATGAATTCAACGGCTTGTTGATCCCCCCGGCAAATGCGCGGGCGATGGAAGAAGCAATCCTGCTGCTAGCGCGATCGGTGGAATTGCGCAAGAAGCTGGGAGAAGCTGCGCGCGAGACTGTGAAGCGATATACGTGGGAGCGCGCGGCACGGCAACTCGAAGCGCTTTACCGGCATGTGCTCGCTGCGGAAGCTTGATCTTCTGCTTAAGGCAACTGGTGCGCGTAGAAGCCGGTTTTTGCCAGAGGAATCCAACCTTCGCTTGCCGCAAAGAACGGCGGATCCTTCGTAACGACAACTCTTGCTCCAGTGGAAGCAAACAGCTGAAACACTTTCCGTTTCGTTTCAGAATCGGCCGTCCAGAAAATGTTGCCGTCGCCAAGAGGAATCTCCGAAACGATCCTCACGCCAGCAAGACGCGCCCAATGTACATCGGCATTGAGAGAGAGGCAGGCGATCCTGTCGCCGGGATGCAGCCCGACGACGTGCAATCCTTCCGCAATTTGCCAGTTTGCATTTTCATTCTTGCCGAGAATGGCGGCTAGATCAGAGCTCATGGACTTCGCGACCCGCAAGCCTGTCACCGCCAGCACAGCGATAATCAACGCGAGTGCAATGCGACGGGGGAGTCCTAATCCCGCGCCCAAAAGACACGAGAAACCTGCGACCCAAAGAAGGAGAACAAAGGGTGCAACATATCTGTGTTCCACGAGTACGATAGCGTAATTCGCACAGGCAATGAGCGGCGGCACCCAGAGAAGTGATTGTCCCCGGAGGCGAGCGGCCCAGCCGGCATTTCGCCCGGCGAGCAATAGAAAGAAAACCAAAGCAAGTCCATATTCGATCTGCAGCATCCATATCTGAAAAAATGTTCCAGCCGATTGACGGAGAACCCGTAACAACCCGCGCAGATCAAAATGCGGGCGTGCTCCTTCCATCCAATAGGACATGTCGTAGGAAGGCGGATACGTCCCGCCCACCGGCGAAGCAAATTCGTAGAGGCGCGGCTTACTAAGCAGCTGGCGCACCGGGTGTTTCGGAGAACCTGTCCCGTTTTCTCCCTGCCAGAAAAAAGGCTGAGGAATATCATCCATGGTCATGGCGAAGGCAAGCTTGCCAACATCTCCGAAAGTGACGCGGTGTTTGGCGCGCGACAAGGTTGCGATCCAGGGTCCCGCGATAATCGCAAAGACGGCGCAACCGAGGGCGGCTTGCCTGAGCGTTTTTCGCGGGTTCCCCGTGGCCAGCCAAGCGGTCGGCAAAAAAATGAAAGTCATCGGAAAGTAAAAAGCCTTTGTAAGGTAAGCGCACCCGAGGGCGAAGCCCAAGGCGGCGAACAAGCCCCAGCTGCCGCCTTGCGTCCAAATGCGCAGGACCAGGCCGGCAACGAGACAGGTGAATGCCAGTACCCAAATGTCCGGCGTCGTGGACGTTACAGTCAGCACGAAGAGAGACGTCGAAAGAAAAAGTCCGTAACCAAGGGCCCACCATTCGAAATCGGAAAGTTTTTCTTCTCCGCCGTCAAGCTGGTCGAATTGTTTTTGCATTCCTAGAAAAGCGTGAAAGAAAAACTCGAAAGATCGAAGCGCTACAAGCAAGCCTAGAAGATTAAGTAAATGCAGAAGCGTGGACTCCCAGTAGGGGCCCGGCCGGAAAATCCAGAGACACAAAGCAAGGAGCCAGGAAAAGAATGGGCTCCAGTAGGCGTTGACGGCATGACTCCAATCGCCGTGCAGGTACGCGCTGGCCACATCCAAATAGTTGTTTCCGTCGGGACTGATCCAAAACCGCGCGGCCCAAGCCTGGAGGAAACCTGCGAAAGCCGTGATGAACCAGAAAACGGCGCGCAGAAGAGGAAGATTCTGGTTTGGCTCGGTGAGCTCGATCTGGAATGACAACTTTTCGCTGGCCATCAGGATTGGGCGCCGTCACCTTTCCAGAATCTTTTTATGAGATTGGGCGCAAGCGCGGAGCAAGCAGCTGTATTTCTCTCCGGAAGCAATTCACTATACCGTAGTCCGTGCGAAACAAGGTTGCGGCAGCGTATTCGACTCCCGCCGTCCCGGCACGCTACTATAGAATTCCCGGGCAGCAATGGAGAAAATCATTTTGCAAACGACACGGTTGTGCGGGGAAATCCGCGGAAGTGACTGACTCAGAATGCTGACTCTTGGAATTAACTATTCGCAGCTGCATGACTCTTCGGCTTGCATTGTGCGCGACGGAGAACTGCTTTTCGCCGTTGCGGAAGAGCGCATCAGCCGATTGAAACACGACGCGCGATTTCCCTCGAATGCCATCCGGGCGTGTCTGGATTTTACCGGCATTCGCGCGGAGCAACTGGATGAAGTTTGCTTTGGATGGCCAACGCCGGGATACGAATACCGCCACGACCTGAAGCTCTTTGCCACCGGACAGCGGCCCATTACGTATTTGGATGTACTCAATTCGACGCGGCATTTCCTGAGCATGTGGCATCAGAAAGTCGGCGCAAATCCGTTCCAGCAGCAGTTTGGACCGGTGCGTGCCCGAATGCGCTTCGTTCAGCATCATGTCGCCCATGCGCTCAGCGCCTACGCCTATTCCGGTTTTGAAGACGCAACTGTGGTCATCATGGACGGGCACGGCGCGACCGAAGCCACATCCATCTGGCATGGACGCAGCGGCCGCCTCGATCACATCCTGACCATCCAGTATCCGGATTCCCTCGGATTGTTCTACGGGGAATTCACCGAGTTTCTGGGCTTCCATCGCAACAGCGACGAGTGGAAAGTCATGGGACTTGCACCCTACGGCCAGCCGGGAATCGATCTGCATCCGTTCATTGACCCGGAGGCCAAGCCGTACCGCGTTGACACCGGGCGCGTCATTGGAAATGGATCGGATCCATTTTCCGGAATGACGCCAGTGCTCGGGCCTCCGCGCGCTGCCGAAAGCGAGATCGATGACCGGCACAAGAACATCGCTTTTGCCGTGCAGGACATGTGCGAGACGGCGATGATGAGCGTCGTGCGGATGGCTATCGAAAAGACGCGCTGCCGTAATGTTTGTCTGGCGGGAGGCGTGGCGCTGAATTCGAAAGCGAATGGAAGGATTCTCGCTTCCGGCCTGGTGGACAAATTCTTCGTGCAACCGGCAGCTTCAGATGATGGCGTGGCGCTGGGCGCGGCGCTCGTCCCTTATCTCGATAACGGCGGAAAAGTGCCCCTCAAAGCGATGCGGCACGGCTACTGGGGGCCTTCGTTCGACGACGCGGCCATCGAAAACAATTTGCGCACTTACAAGTTGCGCCACACTCGGCTGGCCGATCCCGCGGCCACTGCGGCGGAGCTGCTTGCACAGGGGAAGATTCTCGGATGGTATCAAGGGCGTATGGAGTTTGGCCCGCGTGCGCTGGGAAACCGGTCCATCCTCGCGGATCCTCGCGATCCGGAGATGAACGCCAAGGTCAATAATGCGGTGAAATTCCGCGAATGGTGGCGGCCGTTTGCGCCTTCGTTCAAGAAAGAGGCGGCGGGCGATTATCTGGAAAGCGCGACGGATTCGCCGTTCATGATTGTGACCGCTCAAGTGCGGCCGGAAAAACGCAGCGTGATCCCTTCAGTCACGCACGTGGACGGCAGTGCGCGGCCTCAGACGGTCGAAAAAGAGGTCAACCCGCTGTACTGGCGGTTGATCGATGAATTTGGAAAACGCACCGGCGTGCCGGTGATCATGAACACGTCGTTCAATTTGCGAGGCGAAGCCATTGTGAACACGCCCACCGACGCGATTCGCACTTTCTTCAGCTCCGGCATGGATGCGCTGGTGCTCGGCAGCTTCCTCGTTGAGAAATGAGCGATCCCAAGTGAGCGGGCAAAGGATTATCGCGCTCCTCGGGCGGCGCGACGCGCCAACCGACGCGGTGGAAGAGTACTGCCGGTATCTTGGCGAAGCGCTTCAGGAGCACGGCTACGATCTGAAAATTGAACGTGTCGTCTGGGAAGAGAGCGGATGGTCTGCAGCGCTGCGAAAACTTCGGCGTCACGCGAAAACGTGGAACGGCACGTGGGTGCTTGTGCAATACACCGCGCTGGCATGGTCCGCGAGGGGTTTTCCACGACGTTTCCTTCGTGTCTTAAAGACGCTCAACGCTACGGGTGCTCGCGTGGGTGTGGTGTACCACGACGTAGAACCGTATGAAGGTGGTCGTGTGATTGACCGGTTGCGTCGCCGCGCGCAATTGCGCGCGATGCGCGAGGCGCTCCGCGCTTCGGAAGTGGCGATCTTTACCGTGCCGATGGAAAAACTCTCCTGGTTTGAACACCAGCGAGGGACTCCATTTTTCATTCCCGTGGGAGCAAACCTTCCTTCTTCGAGACAAGCGACTTCGCCAAGACAGCACAATTCCACCGCTGACCAATTGACGATTGCCGTCTTTGGGATCACGGGAGGGAACACCGGTAAGAAAGAAATCGAAAATATCGCTGAGGCCGTGCGATTCGCATCGTCACGGGTGAAAAATTTGCGGCTCACTGTCCTGGGCCGGCACGCGCAAGATGCGGAGGACGGGCTGAGGAAGCTATTGAAGGGGACAACGGTCGAGCTTCACGTACTAGGTGTATTGCCCGCTGAAGATGTTGCGCGAACGCTTTCCGTTTCGGATGTGCTGCTCTTTGTGCGGGCGCCAATTTCCTCGCGGCGAGGGAGCGCCATCGCGGGGATCGCCTGCGGCTTGCCGGTGGTCGCGTTCGAAGGACCGGAGACGGCGCCTCCGATTAGCGAAGCTGGATTAGCGCTGTACTCGCCACAGCGAAAAGGCGACTTGGGCGATGCGCTGGTTCGCGTGCTTGAGGATGAGCACTATCGCACGACGCTGGCGCAGCGCAGCTGGCGGGCCCAGGCGCAGTATTTTTCCTGGCGCGCGATTGCCGAGCGATATGCGGAACTCCTGCAAAAGCGGCGATAGACCGCTCACCACAACAGGTCCTGCCGATCCGTTTACCAGCTCTTAGCTAAAGAACCTCTTCATCCTCAATTCACCTGGAAAACATCCCTTTCCAACTGCGAGACACACACAATTCCTCTTCTGCCACTACTTCCACCACATCACCGGCATAATGCTTCGATCAAAGTTTCTTTTTTCTTCTCCGCGAGCTGCGTAAGGGGATCGAGCGATGCAACGTAGCCGCCGACGGCGGCTGCGGCGAGAACCGCGAACGCTTCGGCGGGGAGCCACGGCTCTTCGGTCCAGCGTCCCATGAAAAAGATCACGGCGGAGCAGCCGCCCAAGATAATCTGCGAACCGAACGCGATTAGCACGGCCATGCCGGACTGGTTTCGGCCGCCCATCTTCCCAAACTCGAGTTTGCGCGGAAAACTGAGAGAGGACCAGTTGGCAATGGTCAGCTGGCCCACGACCGTAAAGACGATGGCCGCGAGGGTGGCAACCAGGCGCGGCGTGGCAGGCAAGCCCAGCCGCCAGGTCAGCATGCCCATGGCCAATGCGAATTCGAATGCTAGGACGGCGATAAGCACCAGGTTCTTTCCGAGAAAAACATCTCGAAAGCGCACCGGCGCGGTGAAAAAAGTCTGAATGCCCCGGCCCTCATACGCAAAGCTATTGTAGGCAGGCGCCATGAGAATCAGGATAAGATAGGCCATCATCCCCGGAAAAAATGTATCCACGGAAACTGCCTTAATCGGAACAGTCGGGTGCTTCCCAGCAAACTGCGAACTGAAGAGCAGCACCAGCAGCGGCGGCATCAAGAGCGAGAGAAACGTAAAGCCATTGCGCGTGAGGTAGCGAAACTCCTTGCGGACCACGGCCGCCACCTGGGGCGAGAGCAGGCTCAAGCCATCGGCGCCTTCGTCTTTTTTTGCAGTGTGCCGAATGCCAACCCGCGATGGCGCTGCCGTTTCGCTGAGCTCTTCCCCGCGGTATTGTGCGCCGAATCGCCGCCACATGAGCGCGCTGATAATGAGCACGTAAAGGAGAAGCCCGCCGGCACCCAGGAAGAAGCCTGCCGGTTGAAGCTGCGAAACTGCTGCGATAGCGCGGCCCGCGAGCGAAGGCGGAAGCCAGGAGGTGTACGGCAAGAGGCGTAGAAGCACAGGCCGCGCCGCCGCGCCATAGCGCTGAAGCAGCGGAGTCACAAAATTCAGCGAAATCATCGAGAGAACAAAAAGCCCCAGAAAGATCTCGCGCGTTCTACGCCGGGACAACAGTTTTTGCAGCCACGAGCCGATCAACCGTTCCAGAGTCACGTTAAACAGTACAAACATCGCGACAATCAACAGCATGGCCGGCAAAATCCCGGGCTTCGCCACTGTGGCTCCTGCGGTCATGGCCAAGAGCCAACAGAGCGAGGCAATCGCGGAGAAATCGGCGAGTCCATATGCCAAACCGATGATGTAAAACGCCTGGAGGCTCAGCGGAAAGCGGAGTAGCGTTCGAAACTCGAAACTTGCGCCGAATCCCACAACAAAAATGGGGATGCCTTGCCAGAAAACAAAAATGCCCCAGAACAGTGCCGCCATCCAGCCGGAGTGGCCCTTCGAAAGAAACTCGTACGCTCCGGCGTAAAAAGCAAAACATAATCCGAAAACGAGGACGCCGCCGAAGATCCCGGCAAAGAGCAAGCCGATCAGGTCGAGGCGATTGTTTTTCTTCCGCAGGCTGTTCCGCAAGATGCGCCAGCGGAGCCCGGCAATCAGGCGGATCTGTTCGAGGAGGCCCGCGGGAAGCGCTACATCAGCCACGAGAGTTCCTCCAGTTGCGCGCGTTCAGCGCCGCTCTGGCCGACGATCGATAGAAAAATCTCTTCCAGCGTCGTCTTGCTTCCTTCCTCACCGGAGATTCCTGCGCGCAACTCTTCCAGCGAGCCTTGCGCAACGAGCCGCCCCTTATGAATGATGGCCACGTGGCTGCAAAGCCGCTCCACAATTTCCAGCACGTGCGAAGTTAAGAAAATCGTCGTGCCGCGTTCCGTCATGCGCCCCAGCAGGGCTTTCAGGGCCCCGGCGGCGAGCGCATCGACGCCTTCGAACGGTTCGTCAAGAAACAGAATGCGCGGCCCGTGAATCACGGCTGCCGCCAGCGCCAGCTTCTTCTGCATCCCGTGCGAATAGTCCGCGATCATCGTCTTGGGCCGGTCGGCGAGTTGCATGAAGTCCAGCAACTCCTCCGAGCGGCGCCGCGTGGTGGGCCGATCGAGACCGTACATGCGGCCAACAAAATGCAAATACTCCGTTCCCGTCAATCGTTCGAAAAGGCCCATGCCTTCCGGCACGACCCCGATCTGCCGTTTTACTTCGACGGCATTCGTCGCGAAATCCAATCCCAGAAGCCGCATGCTGCCGGAAGTCGGAGCGAGCAGGCCGGTGAGCATTTTGATGGTCGTGGATTTTCCCGCGCCGTTGGGCCCGAGAAAGCCAAAGAATTGTCCCGCGGTGACCTGGAGATCGATGGACTCGACGGCAATTAAGTTTCCGAATTTCCGCGATAATTTTTGCGTCTGAATGGCGGTTTCCGGCATCGCATCTCCCAAGCCAAACGCGAATGGCAGCAGCAAAACTTTAACACGAGTTTCGCGGGCTTCCCGAGCGCACCTCCGCCGCGTGCATGGAGACCGGCGCGATCAAGACGGCTTTGGGGGGTTCGTCGAAGTGCCGGTGAGCTGCAATTCCTTGGCGGGGAAAGCGGCCAAAACGGCGGGGAGTTCCACGCGGAATACGGCTCCACCTTCCTGCCGGTTGTAGCAAAGAATCTTGCCGGCATGTTCCTGGATGATGCCGAAGCAAATGCTGAGGCCCAGCCCCGTGCCTTTGCCGACGGGCTTTGTCGTATAGAAAGGGTCGAAGACGCGCTGCGGATCCTTGAGGCCGGGACCAGTGTCCGAAAACAGGACGACCACGTTGGAGCGATCGCGAATCGTCTTGATGGTCAGAACTCCGCCCTTGGCCGCCTCCATGGCGTCCAATGCGTTGCTGATGATGTTGAAGAAAACCTGCATCAATTGATTTCCATCCCCACGAACACCCGGCAATACCGATTCAAGCTGCAGCTCCACGCGCGTCGTCCCTGAACGTAGGTCAAGCGCGCGCAGCTGAGCGGCATTGTTCACCACGGTGTTGATGTCCAAAAGCGTCCGCTCGGCGGGCACCTGCCGCGCAAAACTCAGCAAGTTACCGACCAGTGTTTTCGTGCGGCGCGCCTGGTCGCGTATTTTTGCGGCCGTCCCGCGGGCTTTTTCCGGAACGGTCGGATCGTCCGCGAGTAAGTCGGAAAATCCAAGGATTGCCGCCAAGGGATTGTTGATTTCATGCGCTGCGCCCGCAGCCAGCTGTCCAAGGGACACCAGCTTTTCCGATTGTACGAACTGCGCCTGCAGCCGTTTCAGGTTCTCGAGGGATTGCTGGGATTTAGCGAGAAGCCGTGAGCGATCCCGATCGGACAGATGCGTGCGCAGGAAAATCAGCAGCGCCAGCGGCAAAGCGGCGATGAGTGTAGTCATCAAGCGAAAATAGCGGACTTCCGGCGTCCAATCGGCACGTCGCATGGTGTAGATCGCAAACACCGGCAGGGAGATGACCGCAGCCATGGCTAGCCACGACGCCCACACGCTTCGCTCCTCGGCATTTGAATCTATTTCGGCGGCGTAGTAATCCCCGTTGGGAGCGTCGAGACTTTCTCGAAGCTGGTAGGCTATTACTCCAGAAAATGCAAACCAAAGAAAGGAAGAAATCATGGGAAGATCGTAGAGACTTCCTGTGTAGTACTCACCCCTGTCGGCGGCGACGTCCAGCACCAGCGAGATCAGCATGTACATCGTGGCGGCGCCGAAGAGATTGGCATAAACCGTCCGCCATGCCCCGCGCGCGTGCAGCCACAGAATACCTAATCCAGCGACAATTACCGCATTCTGAACGGTCATAACCACGTTGTAGTTGTGATTGTAATCGGGCAGGGAGGGTGTCGCGTACATCCAGGGCAGCACGATGAAAACGTAAAGAAACGTCCACCAAATCAAGAGCAGCACAAAATCCAGATACCCAAACCTCACATGCGCCTCTCCGTGCTTCCGGTGGGGCTGGAGGGCGAGTGCCGCCATCAGGGGAATGCCCTTGAAGAAGAAGATGATGTCACCCTGGTAGAGGCTTGGAAGGGGTTTATGAAGGTAGAGCTCGTAATAGGTCCACTGGAACTGCCCGACCATCCACAGGGTGCAGCTCAGGGCAAGCAGCATCCAAAACGCGTTTCTTCTCCAGTACGGCGTACCGGCATTCAGGAGCAGCCCGGCGTTGGCCAGGAGCGGCACGACACACTGCACCACGTTTCCAAACGTGGAAAGCGCCGGCGAGCCGCGGTGCAGCGACAGCGACATGGCCGTATAGATGACCAGGATGAGCAACCAAATTCCCAGCATCCAGGCGATTCTGCGGGAAGAAGACATAACTTGGCTATTTCCAGTTTAGGCGCGCGGGACGGGTTGCGTGCGGGCAATCGCTCCAGACTTGCCCAATCGTAAACGAATGTCAGATTTCACTTGCACGCTGAAAATGGCGTGCGGTTAGCAAAATCTGGCGGAGGAGGAGGGATTCGAACCCCCGAGACCCTTTCGGGTCTAACGGTTTTCAAGACCGCCGGTTTCAACCACTCACCCACTCCTCCGTTTTTAATTCTAGCGTATTCTGTGAGTTAGCGGCCACTTTGCTACACTTTGGGTTCGAACTGCTGCATTTTGGTGCAGCGGTGTAGCTGGATTGTAGCAGTTGCCCCCAACTCTCCCACTGCAACCGCCTTGGAAGCGAGATTTGAATGGGCCGGCGGTTTGGAAAACCGCACACTCGATTCGAGACTCAATGATTTGAAGATGGGCACCTCTACCTGGAAGTGCTCGTCAGTTTGCCACAGCATTCCGGGCGCTGAGGTAGTTCGGAACTATTCCAGCCACCGCCCAGCGCTTGAACCAGTGTCACCGCGTTTACCATGCGACGACCGAGAATATTTACGGCCGTCAATTCGTCGGAGAGCGCGGCGGTTTGAGCGGTTGTCACTTCCAGATAGCTGGTTACGCCGCCCTTGTAGCGAGTGGTCGCGAGTTCCAAATACTTCTGCGCTGCAACGACGGCTTTGTCCTGAACCTGAGCTTCGTGCTCGAGGATGCGCAAGGCCGCTACGTTGTCTTCGACCTGTTGAAAGCCGGTCAGCACGGTTTGGCGATAATTCGCGACCGTCTGATCGTACGCAGCGACGGCTTGGTCTGAAGCGGCACGCCGTCTCCCCACGTCGAAAACGGTAAACAGAGCGGATGGACCTGCTGACCACAAAACGCTCGGGCCGGATATCAATGTCGTGATGGCACTACTCTCAAATCCTCCAGTGGCCCCCAAGCTGATGTTGGGATAGTAGGCGGCCTTGGCCACTCCGATCTGAGCGTTCGCGGCGGCCATTTGGCGTTCCGCGGCAGCGATGTCGGGTCGCCGTTCGAGCAACTCCGAGGGCAGGCCCACGGGAATCGCTGGAGGTGGCATCGTCAGGGGAAGGGGAGCGAGACTGAAAGACGCTGGAGGCTTGCCAATCAAGACTCCAACCGCATGCTCGTACCGTGCGCGCGCAACTCCAACATCGATCGCCTGCGCGCGCGTTGTTTCCAGTTGAGTCTCGGCTTGCTGCACTTCCACATCGGAAGCAATGCCTCCCGCATAGCGGCTCTTGATCAATTCCAAAGCTTGCTCATACTGCGTCACCGTCGAGTTTAGAAGCTGCTCTTCGGCATCAAGCAGACGAGCCTGGAAATAATAGAGAGCCAATTGGGCGTGCATGGACAAATTCACGGCAGCTAGGTCGGCTGCGCTGGCTTGAGCTTGATCGCGAGAGGCTTCGACGGTACGGCGCACCCGTCCCCACAAGTCGATCTGGTAAGACAATTCGAAGGGAATTTGAAAGTCGTTGTACGTAATTCCATTGGCGACGGTGCTTGCAGGCCGGTGGTTCGAGATTCGATTTCGAGTTGCACTCGCGCCCGCGGTGATCGTGGGAAAAAAATCGGCGCGCTGGTAGCGTAGTTGCGCGCGAGCCTGCGTGTATTGGGCCTCGGCCGCCTTCAAGTTTTGGTTGGAGACGTTGACCTGCGATTCCAGGGTGTTCAGTTGAGGGTCCTGAAACACTTCCCACCAGTTGCCGCTGAGGCTCTGATCATTGGGCTGCGCAGGTTTCCAATCGCCAACCTCTTTATAGGTGGCGGGAACCTCCGCAGCCGGACGGCGGTAATTCGGACCCACGGTGCATCCGGCGAATAACAGCATGCTTAGGACACCGATACCGCCCGCGATGCCCGTCGAGAATCGAACTTTTGTAGTGCGGTGACGAAGGAAACTCATTGCGCGCCTCCAGGCGTGGTGGTTTGAGCGATCTGCACTTTTTCTCCGTTCACCACGGAATCCGGAGGGCTCACAATGACGGACTCATTGCCCTGCAGACCGGAAATGATTTCGATGGTGTCGCCGAAGTCGCGGCCGGCGGTTACGGGCAGTAGTTGTGCTTTGTTATCCTTCACAACGGTGACGCGCAGACCTTCCTTGCGAAACAACAGAGTCTCGGTCGGCAAAATGTAGGTAGAGACCTTCCCTGGCACTTTGAAGTGAACTTCAGCATAGGAGCCGGAGAGCAATTGTCCCGTCGGATTGGCGACATCCACTTCCGCCAGCAGCGTACGCGTTTCGAAGTTGATCGCCTCGGACGTTCGCACGAGTTTGCCGGCGAAGGTGTTTCCGGGAAACTCCGCCAATGTCAGTTGCGCGGCCAGTCCGGAAGTGGTCGCCTGCGAATATTCCTCCGGGACGTTGACATACACGCGCAGACGATCCACTTGAGAGAGATGGAACAGATCCGTTTTGACGCCACCACCGCTCCCAGAGTCTACGAGAGCGCCGACATCCGTGTTACGGGCGGTGATAATTCCGTCAAATGGAGCGTAGATCTTCTCGAACGATTGCAAAGCTTCCAGTTGTTTCACATTGGCTTGATCGGCTTCGACGATAGATTTATTCGCGTTGTAGGTACCGACGGCATTGTCCACGTCCTGCTGGGCTACAGCATGGGTCTTGAGCAGGTCTTCGTAACGATTCTTGGTGATCTCAGCAAGCCGGAGATTGGCCTGGGCGGTGGCAAGATTGCTGCGCGACTGTCCGAGTTGCTGGTCCACTTCGGGCGTGGCAATCACCGCCAACAGCTGCCCTTTCTTCACGTGTGCGCCGATGTCGAAATACCAGGCCTGCAAATATCCATTGGTGCGCGAGAAAATCGGGGCCGTGACATACGGTTGTACGTTTCCGGGCAACACGATTTCTTGCGCAGCCGCGGCGCGCTGCGGCGAAACGACCGAGACGGTCGGTACCGCCATCTGCGCGGTTTCTGCGCGCAACGCGGCACTGGTATGGACGCGCTCGAGAATCCCAGACACCAAGAGCGCTGCAAAGGCCAGGAAAATTGCAAGCGCGATGAGCCAGCCTCGCCGCGAGCGGCTGGCGCTTGGCGCTTGCTGTCCTTGTCCCTGTACGGGAACCTGTTGTGTTGTTTCTGGTTGCATTGGGATTACTCCTTCAGATTGCATTGTGAGAACTCCCCTGTGATTGTGTATTGCTCCCTGCCGGCCGAGTCCTCAGTCCGTGTAGAACACTGAAGACAGTCGGCACGAAGAGCAGCGTGGATACGGTGGCGAAAAGCAGCCCTCCGATGACCGCGCGGCCCAGAGGAGCGTTCTGTTCGCCGCCATCGCCGAGCCCCAAAGCCATCGGCAACATGCCGATGATCATGGCCAAAGCGGTCATCAACACGGGACGGAAGCGCGTGAATCCGGACTCAAGAGCGGCAGTGATGGGATCTTTGCCTTCGGCCATCTGCTCGGCAGCAAAGCTCACCACGAGGATGCTGTTCGCGGTCGCTACGCCCATGCACATGATGGTGCCCGTAAGGGCCGGCACGCTGAGCGTCGTGTGAGTTACGAACAGAATCCACGCGATTCCAGCCAGAGCGGCGGGCAGCGCGGAAATGATGATGAAAGGGTCGAGCCACGACTGAAAGTTCACAACAATCAGCAGGTAGACCAGGAGCACCGCAAAAAATAGCCCCGCTAAGAGACCTATATAGGAGGAGCGCATCGTCTGCGCTTGGCCCCGGAGAATGACTTGCGAGCCGCGCGGGAGCTGGTTGCGAGTTTGATCGAGAATGCGGGTGATCTCGCGCGAGACACCTCCAAGGTCGCGTCCCTGGACGGCGCCGAAGATATCGATCACCGGCTGGATGTTGTAGTGAGAAACCACCGCCGTTCCGCTGCCGCGTTGAATGGAAGCAAAGCTGGCGAGAAGAGATGGCGGGGCGTTCGGTGTGGGCCCGGTGATCGGCATGTTGGCCAGATCCTGAAGCGAGGCGACGCGGTACTGCGGGGTCTGGGTCGAAACCGAATAGCTGACGCGATTCTTGGGGTCGAGCCAGTAGGTCGGCGCGGTCTGAAAGCTGCCGCCCAGGGAGATCAGGACGTTTTGCGCAATCGCTTGGGTATTGAAACCGACCTCTTGTGCCTTGGTGCGGTCAACCGAGAGATACATGTACGGTTGATCGAATGGCTGCTGGATTCGCGCGTCGGCAATCCCGGAAACGTTCTTGACTCGTTCGAGCAACGCATTCGCGTATGCCTGATTGCCGGCCAGATTATTGCCGGTCACTTGAACGTCGATAGGAGCCGGCAAACCGAAATTAAGAATTTGGCTAACCATGTCGGAAGGGAGAAAAGAAAATGTTACGCCGGGAAATTGTTTGGCCAGGCTGATGCGCAGGTCATGAACGTACTTAGCGGTTTTGTGGTGGTTAACCGCGAAGGTCACGAGAATATCGGCGTCCGCGGGGCCCACTGTTCCCGTGTTGTTGTAGGAGACGTTGATGCCGCTGTACGCGAGCCCGATATTGTCAATCACATTGGAGATCTCGCCCGGGGGCAGTTGCTCTCGGATGGAGCGCTCGACGAGATCGCAGAGACGCGCGGTTTCCTCGATGCGTGTGCCGGTTGGCGCCCGGAGGTGGAGATTGAACGAGCCGCTGTCGATGGCGGGGAAGAAGTCTTGCCCCAGCCAGGGAACGATTAAAACTAAAGACCCTATGCACGCGCCGAAGAACGCGAGCAGAAAAGCCCGACGGTGTTGAAGGCAGCGTTCCAGCAATCCGCGGTAATGTTCGCGGAAGCGTTCGAACGCCTCTTCAAAACGAACCTGCATGCGAACGAAGGGATTGCGGGAGGCTGTGGTATTGGCGGCGTCGTGCTCGTGGCCGCGCAAAAGAAACTTGGCCATAGTTGGAACGACCGTGCGCGAGAGCAAATAGGAGGCCAGCATGGCGAAGACGACGGCTTCACCGAGCGGCACGAACAAATATCGCGCGACACCCGAAAGCAGGAACATGGGAACAAAGACAATGCAGATCGCTAGAGTCGCAACAAGCGCCGGCACAGCGATCTGTTGCGCTCCATCGAGGATGGCGTGTTCCACTTCTTTTCCTAAGGCGATGTTGCGATTGATGTTTTCGATCTCGACGGTGGCGTCGTCCACCAGGATTCCAACGGCAAGGGCGAGCCCTCCCAGGGTCATGATGTTGATGGTTTCGCCGAGCGCGCTTAACGCGATGATGGAGGTCAGAATGGCCAGCGGAATCGAAACAGCGATGATGAGCGTGCTTCTCCAGCTCCCAAGAAAGATCAGAATCATGAGGCCCGTGAGGCAAGCTGCAATGCTCGCTTCCTTCACGACGCCCTGAATGGCGCTGTTCACGAAGATGGACTGGTCAGCAAGCGGCTTAATATCCAAGGCTGGCGGGACGGTCTGCTTGATTTGAGGAAGCAGCGCCTTGATCCCATTAATGATGCTGAGTGTCGACGCGTTACCGTTTTTCTGGACGGTCAAAAGCGTTGCGCGCTGGCCGTTAACGCGAACGATGTTGGTTTGCGGTGGAAAGCCGTCACGGACCCAAGCAACATCACCGATATACGTGGTTGTACTGCCGACGGTCTTGATCGGGATACGGTTTAGCTGCTCAATCGACTGCGGAGCGGCATTCGAGATGTCGACGTTATATTCTTTCGAACCGATCTTGGATGTGCCTGTTGGCAGAATCAAATTCTGCGCGGCGATGGCATTGACCACATCGAGAGCAGAAAGCCCTTTCGACTGCAACGCAGCAGTGTTGAGGTCCACTTGCACCTGGCGTTGCTTGCCGCCATAGGGATAGGGCACTGCGGCGCCCTCGATGGTAACCAGCCGAGGACGAATGAAGTTGAGGCCGTAGTCGTTCAGCTGCTGCTCGGCTATGCCTTTGCCGGAAAGCCCGAGTTGCAAAATAGGCACTGTCGATGCGCTATAGGTGATGATGAGTGGCGGCGTGGTGCCCAGCGGCAACTGCCTTAGTTGGGTCTGGGAATTCGCGGTGATCTGGGCGATAGCCTTGTCAATACTGACTGTGGGCTGGAAGAAAACCTTCACTACCGCGATTCCATAGAGTGATTGCGACTCGATGTGCGCGATGTTATCCACCGTTGTAGTCAAGTTGCGCTCGGTGATGGAGACGATCCGGTCAGAAATATTTTGCGGGTCGAGTCCGTTATAGTTCCAGATGATGCTAACGACGGGGATGTCGATATTCGGAAAGATGTCCGTGGGGGTCCGAACGATCGCGAGACCCCCAAAGACGAGAATCAGAATAGCGAGTACCACGAACGTGTATGGCCGCTTCAGTGCTAGTTTTACAATCCACATGAGTCACTCCCCAAATCGCTTTCACCCGCATCGCGGGACTGAGTAATTTGACAAAGCTATTGCTTGGGCCTCGGGGTCCTGGCATCCAGGGTTGAGATCAGTTGCTGGGCCGCCGGGGGCACAGCAATTTTTCCGGACAGAGCAATCTCCCTTGCAGGAACCTTCCTGCCGTACAGGCGGGTGTTGTCGCCATTGTCTGGACGGATCGTGGAGCCCTCGAGGGAGACGCCGGCAAACAAGCCACGCGCTCTGGAATAGCTCAAGATTTCAGCTCGCAGGGTCGCGTCCGTATCGGCCGACGCATCGCGACCGACGGGACCAGCGGCCACGGAAGCGTCGCCCCCCAGCTTGACCTTGCTGGCGAGAATGCCGCGCGCGCCGCGCTCATTCATTACAAGCAAGACAAAATCGGTAGCTTGCCCACCGATCTGGAAGCCGAAGCTTCCCCCCTCCAAGGCCATCATCGTGGGAGCGCCCCAGGGCCCTTTGAAATCGTCACCCTGCCGGCACGTCATTGCACCACGGCCGTAACTTCCGCCGACGATGAATGCAGCTTTTAGGACTGACGGAAAAACAACCACGCAATCTGCCTTGTCGAGCAGGTCCTGCGGAATGTTGTCAGGGACGTCGAGAATCTCTTTCAAGACCGTTCCACAATTTCTTAGGCGGCCGTCATCTTTGGTTTCGTCCGCAGCACTCGCCACCTCAGCGAAGAGTGGTGCAAGCACGAAGAAAATGGAGCTCAGACAGATCAAAAGTTTTCGCATGTGATTTCCCTCAAATAGTTTTTCTTGCCTCGGACACACTAGAGAATGCAGCCCGCATGCCATTTCAGAGAGTGAACGGGAGCTTCAGGAAGTCGTTAAAAACACAGACCTTAGGGAAGATAAGACGGAAATCAGGCACAGAAGAAGAGGAGCAAAGTGTCCAGCCCATTGGATGGTTGCCAACACACTGACAACGCGTCTTTCAGGATGGAGGCAACAACCGAACGAGGGTGACGAATGTGGACGGGAAGCGGTATTCGCCCAGGCCAGGTTGCGCCGGTCCTTAAACTGCCAACTTAAGGAAGGCGTTACGAACTAGGAGTAGAGGATCTGTCGAAATCGCACTTGACGACGAGAATGGTGACATCGTCGTTGAAGTTATCGTCGCAAAAATCTGCCGCAGCGTTGTAGATATTGCTCATGAGGTCTTCGGCGGAGAGCGAAGAACCACTGCGGAACGTTGCGGAAAGGCGCTCCATACCGAATTGTTGACCAAGCCGGTTCTCCGCCTCAGTGACGCCATCCGTATAGAAAACCACCACGTCTCCGGGACTAAGGTCAGCCGATGCCAGATCACAAATCTCGTCTGGAGATAATCCGATGGGAGGACAAGATGAGTCCAAGAGGGAGAGGGCGCTCGTCTCCGCTCGAAACAGCAGGGCGGGGTTGTGGCCACAATTGACGTAGCGAAGGGTCCGCTTTTGGGCGTCGATCTCGGCGACGAGCAGTGTTACAAAGCGGTCGGAGTCCGACACGGAGAGGATTCCTGTGTTCAATCGGTCCACCTGCTCGAGCAAGTTTCGATCATGGTTGGCCTCGAGCCGCATGGCTGCCGCCGTTGCCGACATCAAGAGGGCGGCGGAAACACCTTTTCCGGCTACGTCAGCAACAATGACCTGAGTGGTGTGCGCGTCGACGGGAAAATAGTCGTAGTAATCGCCACCTACGCCGCGCGCGGGGTGCATCATCCCGGCGATTTCGAGCCCAGGAATAGCTGGTTTGCCCGAGGGAAGAAACAACCGTTGGACCTGGGCGGCCAGCTCTACATCCTTGAGAAGATCGTCGCGCTGCTGCTGGACGGTCCTGGCAAGCGCTTCCCTCTGTTCCATATAACGACGTATGACATAGACAACAAGGGCGAAGCACAACATCGCGGAGAGATTGTGGAAGATTCGAAGTCCCGGATTTATGCCCTTCGGAGAATAGTAGTCATGGAGCAAGACGCAAACGACGGGAAGGCCGTAGCTGATTACCCTGCGAAGGAAAGTCGCGCCGATGACAATCGGAAGGATGCAAAGGTAGATCAGCGAAAGAGGAACAACGAGGTGGTCTGCATAAGCAACTGCAACAATCGCACCCAAGACCAGCACGAGGGGAATCCATGTCGGCCCGCTTGCAGCCACATCATTCCGGAGGACAGACCAGAATGGAATCCTCTCGCGAACAGTTCGGAACTGCGAACGCCGCGATTCTCGGAGGTCGGGATGTGTCAGGTCACTCATTCGAATAGAATCTTTGCCATCATTCCCTTGTCTTCGTGATTAAGAAGATGGCAGTGAAAGACGGACATGCCCCTGATTACTGGATCGGTGAAGTCCATAATGACGTCCACCGAACCGCCGTACGGAACATTCACGGTGTCCAACCACAAAGGCGTGGCAATCGGCTTATCGTTTTCGGCGTAAGCCAGGAAATGGACTTGATGGATATGCATCGGATGTAATTCACCCGTGGCATTTACGATCCGCCAATGCTGAAACGACCCAACTTTTGCCCGCACCATCGGAGCGGCGTCCGGGGTGAACTTTTCTCCGTTGATGTAGAAGCCCTTCTTGTCTTCCGTGAACGTCACCGTGAATCGCGGAGGGGCTTTTTCTTCCGCAGTAAGATCGAGCGTTTTGAATTCAGGTTTCAGCGAACTCTCTACAGCTTTGGCGGGTGAGCCCGCCGCGGACCGCGGAGCAATATCAGCCAATACCATCGCTGGATTGGGATCGCCATCCGGTCCGGTATTTACACAACGAGAGATCAGACGATGGGGCGCTCCGGCTGGTGGACCCGTAACAACGGCTTCCAACCTGCCTGCGGGCGGCAACAAAACGTGATCGGCGATGCGCGTCCGGTGATTGAGATCGTGCAATGCAATGGGCATCCCGTCCATGGCAACGATTTCAAATGTTTGCCCCTCAAGCTGCAGGTCAAGGTAGCGATCCGCAGAAGCATTCACGAGACGCCAAAACTGGCGCTCGCCAGGAGTAATTTCAATTTGAGGCCGCACGGATCCGTTCACCGTGAAGATTTCTGCCGTCGCCTCCGGCTCCGCGCCGCAAATATCCGAACTGAGTTCAACGCGCCGCTTCAAATCGCCAGAGTGAGGATCGTGTTCAATTGCTTGGCCACGGACAACCAGGACGCGTTCCGGCAAGCCGGCAAGCGGAGGAAAATAGCTCTCTATCCCCTCGATTACGAGAGCCCCGGACATTCCGTCGAGCGCTTGCTGGTAACTCTCGCCGTGAGGATGCGTGTGATACCAATACAGTCCAGGCGGATGGTCTTTCGGGATCTGGACGTTGTAGTGGAGTGCGTGTCCAGGCATGGCCATCATATTCAAGACGTCGTCTTGAGGAGCGTCGGGAGAAACCGTCAGACCGTGAAAATGCAAATTCGTCATATCCCTGCATGGACCGATCAAACACTTTTCGTGTGGCTTGCCCGGAAGATCATTGATATAGGCGATCTTCAGTTGATCTCCGGGCGAAACTCGCAAGGTCGGAGCGTTTGGCAGGCCATCAAAATAGAAGGAGTCCTTTCCATCCTTTGTGATCCCGGCGTGCAGCGTGAAGGAGAGTGTGTGATGTTTCGCGCGAAGTTCCGGAGGGTTCGGAAATTGGCCTGAAGGGTTTCCCGCGAGTTCAAGCAGATAGAGAACCGTTGCCCCCGCGATGGCGACGGCAGCGGCAACGATTCGTCGAACGAGTGCAAGGCGGGGCATGGAGATCTTCGAAGGCATCCCGTCGCTCATTCCACCTTGTGCCAGGTAGAATCCGGGTCGTAGGCAGTCATCGCTTGCGCAAGCTTGGTTGTGTCGGGGCCAAGGTCCTTTTCGTAAATCGCACCAGATTTATCGACGATGAAGGTCATCACGCCCGAGGAGCGATACTCCACAGGGTAGGCGACGAAGGCGAATCCTGCGCTCATCTGCCCATCGACGATGTAGTTCTTGGCTCCGCCCGCAGCATGGGGTCCCTGGCTAGTGAGGATCCGGAACATATACCCATTGAATGGCACATGCTCGCCAACCTGGTCCGTCGGGAGATTCTGGCGTGCGTAGACGATGAGAGGATTGATGGGGCTGTCGAACTCATCGCTGGCACCATACCAGTACAGACCATTGTGCCGGCCTTCGTCGCTGACCAGTCGCTGGGCAAATTGCTTGGGAAGGTCAGTCGGCGGCCGCGCAAAATATTGTTTCTGAGCGTCGACCAACTCGCGGCATGCATCCATCGCGGCAAGTTCATTCTTGCCGATGCGCCGGAAGAGAATCTCGTCTTTGCCCGCGGCGGTGTCGAAGAACCATGTGCCGTGATTAGTCACAAGCGGAATCGGAAACGGCCAGTTTTCGGCGCCCAAGATCAGGCTTACAGTTCCGTTCGTCTCTGTGACGAGGCGATGCATCTCCTGATATTTGATGACGAAGCTGGCGCGAGTATCCGAATCTTCGACCGGATCGCCGGAGGAGATTACCTCCTTCCCGGCTGGTCCGAGGATGTTCAAGGGAGCTTGCTCGTCCTGCGCCTGCATTGCGTCAAGGAGCGCGCGACCGGCATCTTCGGCGGAGGCAAAGGTCCGCTGGCCCGGTTCTTGGGCGAACGTTGGCGCAGACGAACCCAGGGAAAGTGCAAACACTAGGGAAACTATGAATCGAACTAAGTTCTTGCATTCCCTTTGAATCAAAAGCGAAATCTTGTTCAGCATGATGTTCTTCTCCATTTTGGATTTCTCGATCCGATCTACCGCAGGCGCCTTTGATCAGTGATGTCGTCCACCGCCACCACCATGGAAGCCACCCCCACGGGATCCACCTCCAAAGCTGGACCGCCCGCGGGAGGAAAAACCTCGGACGTTTCCACCGTGATCAAACCCACTGAACGCGCCGGAACGTGTCCCTGGTTGAAAGTGAGGAGCCGAAGACCCATGGAAAGAGCGTCCACCGCCAGGCCTGTTCCCGCGGAATGTGCTTCCGTGGTTGAAGTTGCCGTGATTGAAATTGGTGTGGTTGAAGCTGTTGCGATTGACGATCGTTCGGCTGTGAGAAATGTAGATGTTGTGGTTGTAGATCACTCTATGGCCGTGCCAGTCGCATCCCCAGTGATGCCAGCCCCAGCCAAATCCTCCGAAGAAGCCGACTCCAAATCCAAACCCGAAGGAAATTGCAGGGCCGTCAAAAAAGATCCCAGGTACTGGGTACCAACCCGGGTAGGCGACGATCGGCGCCCCGTACACGAGCCAGGGATCATAGGCAGGAACATAGACGACCTCAGGATTGGCCGGTTCGATGATGGTGGTGTTCCCTTGCGTCGTTACCTTCTCCTGTTCATTGCTATTCAGGTGGCCGGCTTTGCGCGCCTGCTGACGCATTGTCTGGACGGCATCGGTCACATCCTGCTGCTGGTTGGCGTAAGCGTCCCCAAGGGATGAAGTCCAAGAGAGATTCTTGTCCATGTTTTCAAGAACTGATGGAAATTGTGTGAGGGCTTTCACGCTGGGGTCCCAGGGCTGTTTGTCGACTTCTTTTGCCAGCTCTTCACCCTTGAGCTTGGAATGGCCCTGCATCCACCGGTCCGCTTCGACAATCTCAGTGGGATAGGTGGAAGCGGCGAGAACCTGCGCAACGAGGGCGTCCGGGTACAAGGCGATCGGGGCGACGAGTTGCTGCAGCTCTTGAGGGGAATGTTGGACGGGCGGTTGCTGCTGTTCGGTCGATTGGCCCGCCGGACCGAAAGATGCGGCTTGCGCAGTGAATTGCAAAAGCGAAAAGCAAAGAAGTAAAGTTAGAACCTGCTTGGACAACTTCATGGCAAACTCTCCAGTACAGAATTGAAATCATTCTCTTGATGTCAAACCAATGTTCAAAAAACTTCATAAGGCTTCCCAAACAGCGCGAGCTAAGCTCACTGGCCCCTCAAGGCGCCCGGCGGAATGTCATTTCGGCGGGCCAAGTCCTCCAATGCGTCGAGCTCCGATTGCGTTTCGCTCGCACGCTGCTGCAGGATTTCAATGCCGGCATCGGGAGTGATTCCGACGTCCCCTTCGACGAGATTTATCCCGCTCGTCATCGTCTTAAGGCTCTTTGCGTCCTCGATCGCTTGACGGTAGCGATGAAGTTCAGCCTGGTTGTTTTCGAGCTGCGCCTGCAGCTTTGCCGCTTGCCCGGCGTACCATTCACGATCTTGCGTATTCACGTAAGGCAGAGGCATCGGAGCGGTGATTGCGTCTTCAGCGTAGCGGGGTTCGCCGACCACTGAGATGAGTCCCGGATGACTGAGTTTCTCGAGGTCTTCGTTCGTCCATAGCGCAGCGGTTTTTTCGGTCTTCCCCGCGCGCGACTTGTTCGCCGCGCGCAGGGGAATAGCCAGGGTGCTCAGTGTCATGGAGATAGCGAGCGAAAAAGTTAGAAAGCGATTCATCTCGCTCTCCTTAGTGTTTGTTTGACGGGGCGGGAGGAAAATGCTGGAACATTTTGTTCACGCCTTTATCGAGGTTCTTGGTGTTTTTGTCCGCGTTATCGGAGAGCGTGTCGCTCGACGAGCTTCGCCAGATCAATTTCTCTGTTTTTGCATCAAAGAGATCTACGACCAAGGTCCCCACTTTGTAGGTTTCAACGGTGGTGGTTGAGTCGCCAAATCCACCGAATCCGCCCCAACGCCGGCCTCCTCCGAACCCGTTATAGAACGTGTCCAGGGTCTGTTGACTCTGAGTCGTTTCAATGGCGAATACCTCGGCGTCGCCTCCCGAAGGAACTTCCGTTAAGCCTTTCGCCGCCAGAGCACTGTTCACCGCACTCTTGATGCGGTCGACCATGAGCGGGTCTTTTGTCTGGACCTTTTTCCAAGAGTAGGTCTTGTACTGGCCAAAGTTTGCATTGTGGTCGTAGTCGGTCTTAACGTGTTGCGCGAATGAAGCTGTCGCTAAAACCAGTGTCAGTCCGATGGATGTAGCGAGTTTCGATAGAAATTTCATATTTCCTCCTGTTTTGAGACGCCGAGAAAAATCTCCTGCGTTAGACAACGGAGATCACGCGATTAGCCGGCGGCGATTCCTGCGAGCCGCCAGTTTCGTGATTTCCCCTCGTCTCTGTCGCCACGAAAAGCTTCGGTGCGTCGAGCGACGCAACTGGAAGAGGCAAGATCAGTGCCAAAACAGTTCTTGCGTAAGTGACTGAAAGTAGAGGCCGACGGAGACAAAAGAGCGTTGTGCGATGCCAGCCCGCTGGACGGGACTCCGCATGCTGACAGGCCGGACTGGTTCCTTGTTTGAGTGTGTGCCAGGCAGCTTCGGGCTCAGGGCGACTGGAGATGTGATCGCTGGCGAGTCTGATGGCTAATGCATGGGCGTGAAAGCTGCGCTGCTACGAGGGAAGTGAATCCTTGTTGGTACGTGAGATGCCAAGCTTTTGCATTCGAAAGTAAAGGGTGGACCTCTTGATTCCCAAACGTGCGGCCGCACCGTTGGGGCCAGAGACAACCCAACGCGTCTGCTCGAGAGTCTTGCGAATGTGTTCTCGCTCCGCATCCTCCATGGTAATTGGTCCAAGGGATTCCACTTCGGCGGCATTCCTCAAGCTCGCGAGAGGGGATTCCAGGACGTTGCCCGAAGTGAGGATTACGCTGCGCTCGATAAAATTCTGCAGCTCGCGAATGTTTCCGGGCCACGGGTACGATGTAAGTTCAGACATCGTTTCTGGGGAAATCTGGTCGATTTGTTTATTCATCCGGCGGGCATAAATCTCAACAAAATGCTCAACAAGAGCCGGGATGTCTTCACGGCGCGCCCGCAGTGGCGGCAGTGGGACTGGAAATACATTCAGTCGATAGTAAAGATCGCTGCGAAATTCGTTGCGCTTTACCATCTCAACTAGATTTCGGTGGGTCGCGGCTACCAGGCGAACGTCTACCTGGTGAGTCCGGCCGCTGCCCAAGCGCTCGAATTCCTGTTCCTGCAGAACGCGCAGCAGTTTGGGCTGCAGCGCCAGCGGAATGTCTCCCACCTCGTCGAGGAACAGTGTACCTTTGTCAGCCAATTCGAAACGTCCAATTTTTTGTGCGATAGCGCCGGTAAAAGCGCCTTTCTCGTGACCGAATAGCTCGCTTTCCAGCAGATCGAACGGAATGGCGGCGCAATTCAGTTTTATGAACGGGCGTCCGAACCGCGAACTGAGATTGTGAATCGCGCGTGCGATCAACTCCTTGCCGGTGCCTGTTTCTCCCTGGACAAGAACGGTGGAATCCGTGGGTGCGACGCGCTCGACCTGTTCAAGTACCGATTCCAAAGCAGGGCTGCTACCTATGATCTGCTCGAATCTACGGGGATCAGCATCCTGGCCGGCGGATCCAAATCTTCCTACAGCTGCCACGAAAAACCTCCTTGCGGAATCCGATGTCCACCTCTGCCTGCGGGGTTAGCTTTCCAGAGCCGCCCGCACACTTTCGAGCAACGCTTCGTCATCGAACGGTTTTGCCATGAACTCCACAGCGCCTGCTCGAAGCGCTTGCATCCTCATTTTTTCGTCGCCATGCGCGGTGATAAAGATGATCGGAATCTTGCAGCGTTCGGCGTTCAGATGCGCTTGCAGCTCGAGACCGGACATTCCTGGCATACGGATATCGGTGATTAAACATCTAGCCTGGCGTTGTTGGCCAGATTTCAGGAACTCTTCGGCTGAGGCAAACGCTTGCGCCGGCAAGCCAACCGCCTTCAGCAGGCCCTGTAGCGCGCTGCGCATTAGATCATCATCATCAACAATCGCAACCATGTTGGTCTTCTCCAGATCGGCCATAGCTGGAATCTAGCAGGGTCGCCAAAGGGGCGCAATTATACTTTCGTATGAGAAGCCCGCATGCCGCGCTGTCAGAGAGGCAGAAGCAATCGTTGGAGGCCGGAAAACTTGGCGGTTAGCAGGGGAAGACTCGAACTAACACCCTTTGTCGCGTTGCACTTGCGCGATGGGATCAGGCTTGTTTTTTTCCGGGCGGAAGCTCCAGTTTCGACGCCATTCGAACAAGTTCCGCCAGGGATTCGGCCCGCATTTTCCGCATCACGTGGCCGCGGTGAATCTTCACGGTGATCTCGCTGATGCCGAGCTCAAAAGCGATCTGCTTATTGAGCATGCCCGAAATCACCAGGCCCATAACCTCGCGCTCGCGCTCGCTCAGGGCCTCGTAACACTTTCGCAGCCCGGCGTCGTTACTCTGCTGACGGCGTCTGACGCGGTCGCGATCCAAAGCCTGGTGGATTGCGTTCAGCAAGTCCTGGTCGTCGAAAGGCTTGGTCAGAAACTCCACGGCACCCGATTTCATGGCCTTCACCGTCATGGGAATGTCTCCGTGACCGGTAACAAAGATGATAGGGATTTGTATGCCCGCGTCGGCCAACTGGCGCTGAAAGTCCAGACCGTTGACACCCGGGAGGTTTACATCCAGAACAAGACAACTTGGCCCTTCCGGTGGCTTGTTGCGCAGGAATTCTTCCGCCGTCCCAAAGGATTCGGACCGTAAGCTCGCCGACTTGAGCAATCCTTGTATGGAGGCACGCATGGAGGGATCGTCATCGACGACGAATACCGTGAAAATGTCTGGCGAGTTCATTCCTTGGCCTCTGCCCTGGTGGGTAGAGTGAAAGAAAAACTCGCCCCGCGAGGAGAGTTGCTGGCAGCCCACAAGCGGCCGCCATGAGACTCGACGATGGATCGGCTGATAGAGAGTCCCATACCTGTGCCGTGAGGCTTGGTGGTAAAGAACGCATTGAAGAGTTGGTCTGCCTGTTGAGGGGGCAGCCCCAAGCCGGTATCGCTTACGCACACCAGAACGTTGCCGTTTTCCGACCGCTGCGATTTGATAACGAGTTCCCGCGCTCCATCCGCATCCTTCATCGCATCGATACCATTGAGCATGAGGTTCATCAGCACTTGCTGCAATTGCACGCGGTCCGCCATGACCCGGGGAGTGTCTGCCTCCAGATCAGTCCTCACGAAAATGGAGTTTTGCGTTGCCTCGCCGCGCAGAAGGACGATCATCTCGCGTATAACTTCGTTTACATCCACGAGCTCCCGTTCCGAGGCTCCCTTCTTGAAGAGCAAGCGAATTCGCTTGATGATTTCTGCCGCACGCGTTCCGTCATTCACGATTCTCATGGCGGCCGCGCGCGCTTCCTCCAAGTCTGGTTGATCGCGAGTAAGCCAGCGCAAGCAGGTCTTCGCGTTGGTGACTGCGGCGGCAATCGGTTGATTCACTTCGTGCGCCACGGAGGCAGTCAACTCTCCCATGGTGGTGACACGGTTGACGTGTGCAAGATCAGCTTGCGCTTGGCGCAATCTCTCGCGCTCTTCCTCCGCCCGCTTGCGCTCAGTTATGTCGATCACGGTACCAACGAATTCAACGGGATCGCCGGATTGGCCGAGAACGGGATGGCCTACCACGTGGATGTCTCTGATCTCGCCGCCGGGATGAAGGATTCGGTAATCCATCTCGAACTCCGCTCTCTCGCGCCCTGCCATCTCGACGGCTTCTCTAACTTTGGCTTGATCGTCCGGATGGACGCGTTCAGAGAACTCTTCGTATCGCGGTTGTCCACCCCGCGGATTAAAGCCCAGCACGCGGTAGCATTCTTCAGACATGTACCTGATCTCGCCCATGGCGGGTATCGATGCCCAGCTGCCCGTGTGGCTGAGCCTCTGCGCTTCCGCCAGATAACCCTCACTTCGCCGCAACGATTCTTCCGCAGATTTACGCTCGCGGCTCTCTGCTTGCAACGCCTCGTTGGTATTCTGGAGTTCTTGAACTGTTAGTTTGAGGTCATCGCGCGCGCGCCGGAGCGATTCTGTGGCGCTCCTTTGAGCAGCGCTTAGCAACCCGACAAACAGAGCTGACACCGTGAAAATGACAAGGCGTGGTATTTCGTCGGGCTTTACCCCCAACGAATGGATCGGAGGAAGGAAGTAATAATTGAAAGCTAGAAGGGAGAGCGCCGTAGCGACTAATCCCGGCCCGATTCCACCAAACCACGCACTCAATATGACGGCGCAAAGAAAAAGCGAGACAGGAGCATCTTGCAAATGAATTGCCGGCAGCCTTGAAACGGTGAGGGCCGCGGCGACCGAAAGAGCAGCAATCCCATAGCCCCAAATTCCAGGCGGTTTGGGCCACAGAAGGGGATTTGACCTCGGCATACTTCTGCTCCTGCAAAGCAGGCTGTTGCTCTCTGCAGTCGAAATCTTAGCACCAGAAAGCGTTCATCTCTGGCCAGGCCGGACAAGTGGGCTTTTCAGCCCGCTCTTACACGGAGGCAGCCGCCCTCAACTCTTCCAGCCCACTGGACAGCATGTCAACACTCCGACAGGTTTGCGTACCGATGGACGTGCCTAGGGCGCACCCGAACGGATGTATCTCCCGCCCTGCCAGTAATTTCCAAGGTGTGTTCGTCAATCGCAGCCTCTGGCATGCCGATTGCCTTTCTAGTGGTGTCTGGCATTTTCCTGGCGAATAGAATTTGAAGCGAGCGAGCGTCAATGTGGCAGCGAGCCGGACCAGGAGAAGGGCGCACGTAAAGGAGTACAACCATGAAACCTCTATCTATTCTCGGTTGGTATCGCATTCTGCGCGGCCATCATCACTGGACAATATTTCAGTCCGTTCGATATGCGGTGTGGCTGGCGCGTTAGTTAGTTTGTCTTACTTTGTGTCGCGGCGACTGTGGAGGATCGGATTCATGACAACGTCTTGTGCAATCAGTACGAAGAAACAATCCGACGAAGCGTTGGTGGTTGCCACGAAGCGGGGAGACGCGCAGGCTTTTGAGGAATTGGTTCTTCGTCACCGGCAGAGAGTCTTAGCCTTAGCGCAACGCATTACGAAGAACCGGGAAGATGCCGAAGATGTGGCGCAGGAGAGTTTTCACAAAGCCTTCCTTCATCTCGATGCGTTTCAAGAAAAGTCGCGGTTCTCTACCTGGCTGACGCGCATCGCCATGAATCAAGCGTTCATGTTACTCCGCCGGAGGCGACGAGTTGTCGAAGTCCTGCCGGAAAGTCCTGATGAAGGCCTGAAGCCTTGTGCGGAGGCGTTCGTTGACCACAGCCCCAATCCCGAAGAGTCCTACCTGCGGCGCGAGCGCACGGAACTCTTAACCGACGCAATCAATCGCCTGGGATCGACAATTCGAACGACAATATTGCTCCGCGACATCGAAGAAAGATCTGTTGAGGAAACGGCACAGATTCTAGGGACCTCAGTTAGCGCCGTAAAAGCTCGGGTGTTTCAAGGTCGCCGGAAGCTGCGCCGGACCGTGAATCCTGGGCTCCTTCGTGGAGTCTACGAATATGCGCGGCGGAGTAACGCGCAACCCACCTGTTGAGCACTGGACCATAGGCACCATCTTAGTCTCAATTCGCCATCACCGCATTTGATGCGCACGCCATTTCACTGCTACTGCTCTCTACGCAAGAGTGAGGTTAGGTTTTGGACGCTCTTGGCGAGTTCAACGGCTTCGCCACCTCCATGGAGTTCGAAATCGATTTCATAATTCCCGGTTGCCGCCTGATCGACGGCCTCTTTGAGACTTACAAGAGGTTTAGCGACTTGGCCAGGCAGGATGAGGCTGGCCCACACGCTAAACAAAAGAGTGACTGCCGAAACGATGCTCAGAGTCCATTCGGCTCGACGGATCAACTGGCGAGCTTCCTGGTGGTCCATTTGGACCCTTCCCCAGTTTTGCTGTTCCACGTCGGAGGCCAGTTGCAAAGCCTCCTGGCTTGAGGCTCGGAGGTCCGGAGTGACTTGGCGCAAGGCGGGGTTCGCTGCTTGTATGGCCTCTGTAATACGAGTATCAAACGAGACGACGCGGGTGTGAAGTTCTTGAACTAGCTGGGCTCGTTTCTCATGCCTGGACGCTTTGACAAGAGTGTCCAAGTCCTTTTCATAAGCGAGCACCGCTTCCCGAAGGCGTTCCTCGGGTTCTTGCCTTGGCTCCGTCATCGTCGAAACTGCCGATGCGAATTGCTGCTGATATCGATTTACTGTATCCAGACCCTTCTGAACCGTGGCTGCTTCGTCAGGCTCAAGATCCCCAATACGAACCAGCATTTGCTTCACCTTCGCAAGTGATTCCTGGTTCGCTCGAAGATATTCTGGATCCTGGAAGAGAATGTAGTTTCGCGCTGCACGCCGGGCCTCCAATATCTCGATGGAAGCCTGTTCTGCCAGCTTTGCCGCCGGCGCATCGACATTCACGATGCGGTCCACGATGCGGCCCATCGCAAACAAATAATAAACCGCCAGGAAAATAACAGGGACGAGAATCAACCTCACTGTGGCCAGGCTGTAAGCAACCCTTTTTCGCAATGAGCTTCCGGGCGCGAAGATCTTGAACGATTTTCGAATTTTCCATCGCATCAGCTAGAACCTCGATCCCGAATACTCAAAACGATAGTCGCCGCAGAGAATCACGCCACGCGCCAGATTTGTCGGGCCGGGGGAGCCATGAATTCCGGCCCGACCGGATTGCGAATACTCTCGCGAAGAATAACGTCGATAGCGGCGAAATCTTTTTTTGTCAGTGACCAGCCGCCTACCTCGCTGATGGGCGCGAGCTGTTCCGGGCGTCGTGCGCCCCAGAGCGCGATGCCAACGCCCGGTTGGTCAAGTAGCCAGCGCACCGCCAGGTGAATCACGCGCTTGCCAAAGTGCTCGCGAGCATAGGCATCCAGTTTGCCCGCGGCGTCCAAGTACTCGGCGAAATGAAGCTGCTGAAACTTGGGGTCGCTGGTCTTGCGCAAATCGTCGCTCGAAAACCGGCGGTCCGCATGCATCGTGCCGCTCAGCAATCCCCGGCAGAGGGCTCCATACGTGAGAGTGGTGAGGCCATGGCCGAGCGCGTACGGCAGAACATCGCGTTCTATTTCCCGCTCGAAGAGATTGTAGGGCGGCTGAATGGTATGGAGTGGCGCAATAGCTTCGAAACGCGCCATTTCTTCCGGCGAATAGTTGCTCACTCCGATCGCACGAATCTTGCCCTGCTCGTAGAGTGTATGAAGAGTTGCGGCTGTTTCCTCAATTGGGACGAGAGGATCAGGCCAGTGCACCTGATATATATCGATGTAGTCCGTTTGCAGACGGCGGAGCGAATCCTCGAATTCTTGGAGAATACGTCGGCGCGTGGAGTTGCGCTCGATTCTGCCGACGGTCCAGTCGATGCCCACTTTCGTGGCCAGGATGACAGCCTCGCGGCTACCGTGTTGGCGCAAGGCTTCGCCCACGATTTCTTCGGAACGCCCCTGACCGTAGATGGGTGCGGTATCGATGAAATTGATTCCTTGGTCGAGCGCCGCATGAATCGTGCGAATGGACACTTCGTCATCGGTTCCGCCCCACATCCAGCCGCCGATGGCCCAGGTGCCCAGCGCGATTCGGGAACTAACGAGATTTGTCTTAGGGATTTTGATGTATTCCAGCATTTTGTCCTTCCTCTTTACTTATTTGGGAATTCCAACTACCCGCTAAATCAACGACGGATCCGTGCGCCGATTGCCGTTGGAACCCAGATGCGCACGTTTTTCCATTTGCAGAATGACCGCCGAAAAATCTTGCTCCGCGCCTTCGTCCGATTGCCTCGCATTGATATCAAAAGCAGCGCCGGTTGCGGGCATTCGCGCGCCAACCCTGGCCGCCAGATCCAGAATCAACCCGAAATCCTTGTTCATTAGCCGAATCGGAAATTGCGGGCTGTAGTCGCTCTTCATCGCTCTTTGCAGCTTGCCCGCATGCGCTGGAGCGACCACTGCAGTCTGGGACAGCACATCCAGCAAGCGATTGCGATCAAGACCAGCCTTCTCGCCGAATGCGACGGCTTCGGCAATCGCCTGCATTCCGATTCCGAGTAAGGTGTTCACCACAAGCTTCATCGTCGCTCCGGATCCGTTCGGGCCAAGGTAGAAATATTTCTTGGCGATAACACGAAAGATCGATTCAGCGGCGTCGAAGCATTCTTTGTTTCCGCCACCGAACAGGGTCAGCAACCCGTTTTCGGCGGCAGGAGTACTTCCTGACATGGTCACGTCGAGAACGTCAACTCCACGCTCTGAACCCAGGCTTGAGAGTTCTTGCGAGGTCTGCGGGTAAACTGTGCTCAGGTCGATGACGCGCGAGCCGCGACGCGCACTGGCGAAAACGCCGGCAGGCCCCTTATATACGTCCAGGACAGCCTCATCGCTTGGTAGGCAAGACAACACGACGCCGCAACTGGAAGAAAGTTCGGAAACGGTCTGCGCGACCTTGCCGCCATATTGAATTAGTTCCTCTGACTTACTGCGGTTCCGGTCGTACGCCGTCAGCTTGAAGCCGGATTCAAGCAGCCTCCGCGCGATCGGCCGGCCCATATAGCCGATCCCGATGAATCCGAGCTTGTCATTTTCCTGCGTGATTGATTTCATGATGTACCGCCCTTGGGCTGCGTTGTAATTCCGATCCAACTTTCACACTGGTGGAAGCATGCGTTGTGCCGTTTGTCGAGGACGGCCGAATATTCATGCAAGATGTTGGTAGCAAGGAGAATATTACGCGTACGTAGAGGAGCTAGAGGCCCAGTCTGCGAGGGTCATCTGTCGATTGCTTGGACAGTGCCAGCCTATTGGAAAACCGCCTCTCCAGTTTTCCCTGTAACTTTTTCCCATTTCAGTGCTCCCATGACTGAAGCAGGCGATGGGATATCCTTCGTCCGGAGAGGCGCATAGGTCACCAGGCCAGGTCCCTGCATCCAATACAATGAGTTCTACGTAATATGATGGGGAAGCAGCTCTGTCACGGAGATTCCGGAGAAAAGAAATGTTGATCCGCAAAGAACCAGATTTGACCTATGCCGATGTGACCCCCAGGCCCGTCTACCTGGACCGGCGCAAGTTCCTCCGCGAGATGGGCATTGTCGGGGCGGCGGCAATCGCGGGCAAAAGCTTCCTTGAACTCGCGGTGCCCTCGCAGACCGCCGTTGCCGCGCCAAAGTTCACCGGCCTTGCCAAGAGCCCATTCAGCACCACTGAAAAACAGAACTCCTTCCAGGACGTGACTCACTACAACAACTACTACGAATTCGGCACCGACAAAGCCGACCCCGCCAAGTACGCGCAAAACTTCAAGACCTCCCCCTGGACCGTCTCCGTCGAAGGCGAAGTGAAAACTCCTCGCAAGTTCACCATGGACGAAATCCTGAAACTCGCCCCGCTCGAAGAGCGCATCTACCGCCACCGTTGCGTCGAGCGCTGGTCCATTGTCGTGCCGTGGATCGGATATTCCTTCAGCGCCATCGCAAAGCTGGTCGAGCCCACCGCGAAAGCGCGCTATGTCGCGTTCGAAACTTTTTATGACCCGCGCCAAATGCCGCAAGCAAAATACGGCGGAATCGATTTTCCCTATGTCGAAGGCCTGCGCCTCGACGAAGCGATGAATCCGCTCACGCTTCTCTGCGTCGGTATGTATGGCGATAATCTCGCCAACCAGGACGGCGCGCCCGTGCGCATGATTCTCCCTTGGAAATACGGCTACAAAAGCATCAAGTCCCTGATCAAAATTCGCTTTCAGGAAAAAGAGCCTCCTACCACTTGGAATCGCTACTCCGCCGACGAATACGGCTTCTACTCCAACGTCAATCCCAACGTTGACCATCCGCGTTGGAGTCAGGCCAAGGAGCGGCGCCTCGGGGAAATCTTCACTCGGCCCACAGTGATGTTCAACGGCTATGGCGATCAGGTCGCCTCGATGTATAACGGCATGGACCTGAAGAAATTCCACTAGGCGGAAGATTTCGAGTGCGCGCCATCCTAATCAGCAAATGGACCAAAGTCGCCGTGTTTCTGCTCTGCCTGATCCCCTTTGCTGATCTACTGTGGCGGTTCATCAAGGGCAATCTCGGCATCAATCCCGTCGAAACTCTTCAGCATGGCACCGGCGACTGGACGATCCGCTTCATCGTCTTCACACTCTGCATCACGCCCTTCCGCAAACTTTTCAACCTTCCTGACCTCATCCGTTTCCGCCGCATGCTCGGCCTCTTTGCCTTTTTCTACGTGTGCATGCACTTCCTCACCTATCTCGGCCCCGATCAGTCCTTCGATTTGTCCGGCATGTGGAAAGACGTCGCCAAGCGGCCTTTCATCACCGTCGGCTTCGCGGGCTTCGTATCGCTGATTCCTCTGGCGATTACTTCCACGGCCGGCTGGATTCGCCGCATCGGCGGCAAGCGCTGGCAAATGCTCCATCGCTTAATCTATTTTGCAGCTGTCTGCGGCGTCGTTCACTACTACTGGTTGGTAAAATCCGACGTCCGCAAGCCGGTTTTTTACGGCGCGCTGGTCGCTATTCTTCTTTTGTGGAGATTGGCTAGCTGGATTTTCAAGCGCAGGAGTCAGGCGCCCGCGCGCGTCACGGCCCCACGCGTTTCAGTGAGCAGCTGAAGAATTTTCCGCCGGCACGTCGCTGAATTCCACGCCCCAGAAGCGCGGCGCCGGCGTCAGAAACTCCACGCCCACCCGCTGCCCCTTGCCGACCGGCTCGCCCAGGTAGACCACCCGGCATTCCTGCTCTTCCAGCGTCTCCGGGTTGGTAATTACCAGCATCTCACCGTTGTCGATCTCATGCTTCAGGAACAGCAATCCGCCGTGGCCGTTCACCACCACGGTTTCGCAAGTCTCGCGGAATTTTTTTCCGTTGTGCGCGCGCCCCTGTGCCTGCACGCGCATCTTATGAAAAACGCGCGAGCTTCGCCGAGGACAAGCTGCGGTAGTTTCGCTCATAGCCTAATCTTCATTCGCTCCCGCCCCACCGTCAACCTGTCCTCCCGGTCAGGTGTTCCGGGTACGCAATGCGCGCCCGCACGGTTTCGCTCCCGGGCAAGCGGCGTCCGATCCAACTTAATTTCCGGGATGGTATTCCCTTTCCGTGTGTCCCTCGAGTTGCGAGCGGTAAAAATACACTTCGCGCAAATCCCCCATGCTGTATCGCTTGGCCTCATCGTTGAAGTGCTTTGACGCCGGATTTCCGCTCTCGCCTCCCGCCGTCACCGCCCTGGCCCGTACCTTCTCCCCAAACTCCACCACCGCCACAAAGCTGTTCCCGCTCGTGCCATACCACTTCTTCGTTCCCGCATATGCCCGCGCCCCAAATGACGCCAGCGAGCCCCACACGGCCGAAGTGAATCCCACCGGAATGCTCGCCCCCGCGTCATTGAACGGCTGCGCGATATCCCCGGTCAGCCGCTGGAATCGATTGATGTCGCCCCATGGCGTCTTCCAGCTCCCGAAATCAGCCGCCAGCCGGTCCGAAGCATCCGCCAACGACTGCAGCAGCACTTCCCGCGGCACTTTCGTGCAAACATAGTCGCTGACGTATGCTCCCGCCTTTTTCGCGTCATCCCCGACGCGCTTCTGGATGTCCTGTCCCCAGAAGACCGCCAAAGAAGTCGGTACCGACGCCGCTCCCCATCGCAAATCCCAGCCGCGCAGCGCCCCAATCTGCTCGGCCACTTTTGCTTTCAAGGGACTCTCCGCCGGCGTGCCGTCCCACGCACTCAGCAGGCACGGGATCGGTTTCTCAAACCAAGTCAAATAGCTGTCATACGCCGCGTCAATCAGCGTGCCGACCGTGAAATCTTTCCTATTCTGCAGCACTCGGATCGCGTGCAACCCCCGCGCGGACTCTCCCCCGGTCTCCACATACACGGGAAAATCTTCCTTCTTCGGGCCGCTCGGCCCTGCCGCAGACCATGGCCAATTGTTCGAGTTGTAGAGCCACCCGCTTTTAGGATTCAACAGGTGCGGCGTCTCATCGACGGAAAGAAGCCCGTGCCATTCCGTCGCCGGATTGCTCCCGTCCACGGGTTTCGTCCAGTCAAAACTCGTATCGCGTCTCGGAATGAAATTCCCGTGAAAATACGCGATGTCCCCGTCGGCATCCGCGAAAATTGTGTTGTTCGAGGAGTTCGTATGCAGCTCCATTGTCTGCCGGAACGATTTGTAGTCCTTCGCCTTCGTGCGCGTGTACGACTGCGTCAGCGCCTTCACCGGCTCCTGCATCAACCGGATGCTCACCCATTTCCCATCCGTCTCCCGCACGATCGGCCCGTGCTCTGTGCGGTACACTGTGAACTTCTTCTCCGCCATTCCCTCCGCGGTTTTGTACGCCACCGCGATCTCTTTCACTTCGAGAGGCCGCTCCTCTTTCCCGTACTTGTAATAAAACTTCTCACCCTTCTTCACCACGGTTTCCAGGTATTCGCTGATGGCATTCACTCCGCTCGACGTGTGCATCCACCCCGCTCGGTCGTTGAATCCCTGGTAGACAAAAAACTGACCCCATGTCACCGCCCCATACACATCCAGCCCTTCTTCGCTCACCATCTGCAATTCCGATCGGAAGAAAAACGACGTGTGCGGGTTGATCAGCAGCAGCGCATGATGTCCGACTGTGTTCGCCGGCGCGATGGCCATGCCGTTCGATCCCCGCGGCTCCTCGACCTCGTCGCCATCCTCCGCGGAACGCGTCGCGCTCGCCGCAACTCTCCCGTAGAACGCCTCCAGCTGGTTTAGGTTGATCCGTTCGATGTCTCCGCCGATGCTCCCTTCGGTAAAGCTCAGCGCCATCCACGGCTCAAATCCCTTGATCACTCGCGGTTTCACTTCGGCGTGCTTCCACAGGTAGAAGTTCAGTCCGTCCGCCCACGCGTTCATCAGCTTCTTCAACCACTCCGGACTCGCCGCATACTCTTTCTTCAGCGCCTCCGGCTCGATGAACAGTCTCATCCGCAAATCCTGGTAAATCTTCCCCTCGCCCTCCGCCTCCGCCAGCCGTCCCATCGCATTGATGTAGTTCGTCTCCACGCGGTTGAAGTCGTCCTCCGCCTGCGCATAAATCATCCCGAACACCGCGTCCCCATCCGTCTCCCCGTAAACGTGCGCAATTCCCCAATCGTCGCGGATGATCGTGACGTTCCGCGCTTCCTGCTCCCACCGCCCGGTTTCCGCGTTCTGGCTCGCCTGCCCAGCGGCCGTCCGCGCAGCAAACGAGCATGCCGCTGTCGCAAGAAAGAAAATCAAAACAAACTTTTTCATGGATGCCCCTGAAAGAATGGAAACCGCCCGTCGCAACGACGTTCTATCGCCGCAACCGCGCCAGCCTAGCATACTTCGCCCAACGAATCAGCGCAGGTGAGTCTAATCCGTTTGTCTGGCTCGGCGCATCTATCGGATGTTAGGTCCGTTTGAGGCGCGGAGGCGATTCAGTTGGACCTTGCTATTGGTACAGCTCCGCACTGGCAAGAGCCGATCGGTCCTTTTTTCCTCGGTGCTGTCTGACTCTTCATGCAACCCTTCCCGGCGGCTCGCTTGTACTTGGTGTTGTGGCAGTCATAGAATAGTCCTTGGCGGCGGCAGGTATTCCTTCTTGGATCCGTTCTTTCCGCGGCTGCAAACTTTCGCATCATGTTTTACGTAATCATATCTTGAAAGGACTCTTCGCCCCCGAGGGCCCCTTATGAACCTTGCTGAATTTATCGAAGGTCGCCGCGACCAGCACTTGGCGGAGCTGTGTGAATTCCTACGCATCCCCAGTGTCAGTGCCAAAAGCGAACACAAGCCCGATATCGAACGCGGCGCCCGCTGGGTCGCCGACAATCTCCGCGCTGCTGGTTTTAAAACGGTCGAGATCGTTCCGACCAACCTCCACCCGCTCGTCTACGCTGAATCTCTCGAAGCTCCCGGCAAGCCCACCATTCTTTTTTACGGTCATTACGACGTCCAGCCCGCCGAGCCTCTCGAGCTGTGGACCTCTCCCGCTTTCGAGCCCACCGTCCGCAACGGCAATCTCTTCGGCCGTGGCACTGCCGACGATAAAGGCCAGGTCCACATCCACCTGAAAGCGCTCGAGTCGCTCCAGAAAGTGAACGGCAAGTTCCCCATCAATGTGAAAATCCTGATCGAAGGCGAAGAAGAAGTCGGCAGCGTCAGCCTCTGGGATTACGTCCAAAAAAATAAGGAAAAACTCAAAGCCGACGCGCTCGTAGTCTCCGATACTTCCATGCTCGGCAAAGGCGTTCCCTCCATCACCTACGGCTTGCGCGGATTGAACTATTATCAGATTGAGTTGACCGGACCGGAGCGCGACCTGCACTCCGGCGTCTACGGCGGCGCTGTCCCGAACCCGCTCACCATCCTCACCGAGCTCTTCGCCAAGCTTCACGACAAGAATTTCCGCGTCGCCGTTCCAGGCTTTTATGACCAGGTCTCTAAAGTTTCGAATGCCGAGCGAAAATCACTCAATGCCTTACCCTGGAAGAAAAAGGATTTCGAGAAAGCCGTCGGCGCCCCCGGCTACTTCGGCGAAAAAGGTTTCACGACCGTCGAGCGCCTTTGGACGCGTCCGACGCTCGAACTGAATGGCGTTTGGGGTGGCTACCAAGGCGAAGGCGCCAAGACTGTCATTCCTTCGAAAGCCTTCGCGAAATTCTCGACGCGACTCGTTCCCAATCAGGATCCTCACAAAATCGCCAAACTCGTTGAAAAACACATTCGAAAGCTGCTCCCAAAAACCGTTCACTGCAAATTTGAAATTTTGAGCACCGGAAAGCCCTGGGTGGCTCCCTACCATGCCCCAATTTTCCTGAAGGCTCAGTCTGCCCTTGAAAAAGGATTCGGCAAAAAAGCCGCATTCATCCGTGAAGGCGGCTCCATCCCGTTTGTCACCCAGATGCACGACACTTTCAAAGTGCCCTGCGTCTTGATCGGTTTCGGCCTCCCCGATGAAAACGCTCACGCTCCGGATGAGCACATCGCCCTCGAAAACTATTTCGGTGGCATCAAGGCCATCGCTCACTTCTACGCCGATCTGGCCACGCTGTAGGACGATCGTCTTCATTCTTTATAAGGGGCCCGCCGCGGCGGGCTGCGCCCTCGTCGCGGCATTTACACAGCTGAATTCGCCGAATTCGGGAGTTGAGCACGCGAGTAAACTCATTCGAATCCCCGCCTGCGCCCTGAAAACGTGCATTTTCAGCGGTGATTTCCACACGCCCTCAAGAAAACGCGCATTTTTCCAAGGTTTTTTGCGCTTTCTCCTTGCGTTCTCATGTTTCCTTGGCTATAGTCCATCTCGGCCCGGGTTTTTCGCAGAAAAAACAAGGGGTAGTGGACCCGCGGCCTGCTTCGATCTGATCGGAGTGGAAAGACAAATTAGGAGGATAAGCAGACTAGATGGCAGCCAAGCCAATGAGCAAGACCAAGACTGTGTCGCACATCGCCGAGAAGCTCGGCACACCGAAGAAAACCGCCGCTCTCTTTTTCGAAGAGCTCTTCAAGCTCGCCGTGAAAGAAGCCAAGGGCGGGGCCGGCAAGTTCGTTATCCCGGGTATCGGCCGCGTCGTCAAGGCGCACCGCAAGGCGCGCATGGGCCGCAATCCGCAGACCGGCGAGGCCATCAAGATCAAGGCAAAGACCGTAGTCCGCTTGCGCCCGTCCAAGGCGTTCAAGGACGCGGTCCTGAAGTAGGGGAAGTTTCTTTTGGGTTTCGGCCCCCGGCGGCCTGAGCGATCAGGCTTTCGGGGGCTTTTCTCTTTTGTTGCACTCTTACTTCTTGGCTATAGCGTCTTGACGTAGGCGACCACGTCCTTAATCTCCGGCGCTTCCAACACATCTTTGAAGGGCGGCATCAGGGAGTCGCCGTTTTCGATCCAGTTGGTCAAGGATTCCGTGGTGACTTTGCTGCCGTTCACGGTAAACGTTCCGCGCTTCCCGATGCCCTTCAAGCCCGGACCGATTTTCTTCGTGTCCTTGTCCGCGAAATGGCAGAGAGCGCATTTCTTGTCGAAAATTTCTTTGCCTTTTGCGGCGGATCCCGCCGCGCCGCTGTGGCTCGCCGTTTTTTTTGCAGCTGCTGGCGGAGTTGCCGGCGGATCCTGCGCCAGCACCGCCCCGGCGACGGCCAGAGTTGCAATCCCAAGAATCAGATAATTGCGCTTCACGATGCCCCCTCGTTTTTGCGAATTATGACCTCTCCCAACCCTTCTATTCTCTCTGTTTGCCATCTGCATTTCTACTCCATTACCCGGCACAAAGTACAGGTTCGGTTGGCGAACGACCCGGTCTTTCGTACTTTTGACCGGTGCGGGACCGTGTGCTAACTATGTAAAATATGAGCATGGAAACCCTCACGCGGGCTTGGGAAGTCCTCCAGGATGCCTATCAGGCGCAGATGGAAGGCGACTACGATCGTGCTGTGGAGCTCTACCATTCTTCGCTGGAGCTGCATCCCACCGCCGAAGCCCATACGTTTTTGGGCTGGACCTACCATTTCCAAGGCCGCATCGAAGACGCCATCGCCGAATGCAAGCGAGCCATCGAGCTCGATCCGGAATTTGGCAATCCTTATAACGACATCGGCGCCTACCTGATCGAGCTGGCGCGCTTCGATGAAGCCATTCCTTGGCTCGAGCGCGCGGTTGAAGCCCGACGCTACGAGCCGCGCCACTTTCCGCACTACAACCTGGGCCGCGCGTACCTCGGAAAAGAGCTGTACAGCCACGCGGAGCGCTGCTTCCAGGAAGCGCTGGAAATCGAGCCGCGCTATTCCTTGGCGCGCCAGGCCTTGGCTTCCCTCCGCCGCATGGTGAATTGAATGCAACGGTTAGTTGTTAGCTTTAAGTTTTTAGTTAAGAAAAATCATCCTCCCTTCGTTGCGATCCAATGTAGTTCCTCATGAGGCTTCCTGACCCGTTGGTTTGATCACGCGGTCGTAGATCCACAATAAAAGCGCGGTCAGGATGCCAACGCCGGAAATAACCCACCAGGCGCGCTCGGGCTGGTGCAGGACTTCGCCGAAGTGGTGCATGACGCGGCCGCCGAACCATCCGCCGATCAAAGAGCCGATACCAATGGGGAGAAACGCGAAGCCCATGTATGTTCCCTGTTGCCCTGGAGGCGCGAGGCGCGAAATGTATTCGTAGTAGCGCGGCGCTTGAATCATTTCGCCGAGGGCGAGAACGAAAATGGAAACCACGGCGCCAGGAACCGTCGGCCAAAAGGAAACAATGAACCAGGAAAGAGATGAAACGATGGTGCCGAGAATAACAGCTTGAAAGGCCGGGAGCTTGCGGATGATGTAATTGATGATGAGTGTCAGAAAGATGACCGCGAGAGGAGCAGTGATCAGGATGAACTCCACGTCGGCGGCAGGATTGATGTAGTTGTGAATGTAACCGGGGATCGAGATGAACTGCTGCCAGTAGACGATCCAATAACCGGTGAAGATCAAAAGAAAAAGCATGAAGCGTGCGTTGGAAAGAACAGTGAGGAAATTCTTCAGAGTGGCCGCCATGCTGGGTGCGGGTTCGTTGGTTTGGCGCTTGGGCTCCTTGAAGAAGAAGAGCACCACAAAGAACATCGCGAATACGCTAAGGGCCGCGACGCGAAAAACCTTTTCGACCCCGAGATGGCGGTGGGCCCAGGAAGCGACGAATGGGCCGGCGGTGCCGCCGATGTTCACCATGGTGTAGTAAATGGAATATCCGATGGAGCGGACGTTTTCTTTTGAGGCGCGGGCGGTGGTGCCTACGACGCATGGTTTGACGAGCGCGACGCCCAGCGCGGGAAGAATCAGGATGCAGCCGACAAAAAGGCCGAGCGGCATGGCATTGCGAACGGGCGCAAGCCAGGAAGCTCCAATCGAGCCAATCAGGAAATAAGCCGCAGCAAGGATCAGGTAGGCCAGCGAGAGTGCGCGGCGGAAGCCCAGGCGGTCGGCCGCCGCACCCCCGAAAATGGCTAGGAACCAGACCATGCCTCCGAAGATGCCGGTGAGCGTGCCGGTTTGCTCAGTGGAGAAATTCAGTTTCTCCTGGAGGTAAAGGGCGAGCGAAGCGAACGCGCCGTAGTAGGAGAGGCGCTCAAAGATTTCCGTGATGTTGGCGACCCAGAAGGGGCGCTCGAAGCCTTCGCGGATTTCCTGGAGCCTTTGGCTAAAGCTCATTTTTCCCCCCTGACGGAAGCGCAGCGATTGTAACGGAGGAGAGAAAAGAAGCAAGGAAGTAAGCAGGGAGGGCCCACTACGAAGCGTACGAGGAAAATGACCTGCTAGACGGCCTGGCGGAGCTGGAAAACGGGGATTTCCGGACGGACGTTGAAGCGAACGCGGAGCAGGTGGCCAACGCCACGGCTGATGTACATGCGGCGGTTCCCTGACAATTCGAACTCGCCGGCCGTGTAGCGTTTGTTGAGCACTGGCAAAAGAGGTGGGGGAAGGAATGGCGGCTTGCACTGGCCGCCATGGGTGTGGCCGGCAAGAATCCAGCCTTGATATCCGGCCCAGACAGGGCGATCGGCAGCATCGGGGTTGTGGCAGAGCACCAAGGCCGAAGGGTCGCGGCCTTTCTGCGCGAGCAGATCCGCCGGATCGAAGTGCAGGCCCCACAAGTCGTCGAGCCCGAGAAACTGCAGTCCAGCGACGGTCAGTGACTGATTGCGCAGGACGGTGACGCCAGCGGCGCGCACAATGGCAGAAACCTCTTCAGCGACATCGGCCATCCGCCAGGCGAATCCATAATCGTGGTTGCCAAGAATGCCGACGGTCGCGAGGCGGCCGTGGGGCGCATGCCTCAGAACACGGCGAAGCTGTTCGAATTGGCTCGGACTGCGATAGGTGATCCAATCGCCCGTGAAGACGACGAAGTCAGGAGCGAGTTGTTGAACTCTACGAAAGGATTCAATGATGTAGTCGTCGTCCACCTTGGGGCCGATGTGCAGGTCGCTGAGTTGCGCGAGAGTGCGGCCCTCAAGTTCGCGCGGCAGGCCCGCGATAGGTATCACGGGGAAGGTCAATTGGAGCCAATGAGGCTCGATGCGCCAGGTGTAAAGCCCCAGGACCGCCGCGCCAGATGCAGTTACTGCTAGCGTTCCGAGTGCTTGACGTCGAGTCAGTTTTTTCATCATCGATGGACAGGCTCTTGGTCGGACGTCCGCGTGAGCAAAGCCTGGCGGAATCCTTATTATATCCGTTCAGATGGCTCAGCCGAGACATCACCGTGCTCCGCTGCACCCGTGAGTCGCTTGGGCGTCCTTCAGCCCTGTAGGGTGAGCGCGAGTGTATACTCGCACCACGTTTTTGGAAGTGGATGGCGGAAACCTGCCGGAAAGTGACCGTGCACTGCCTGTGACATCGGACATTTTGGCCATTGGAGAGCGAGCGCGGCGGCGTATTGGATGGCGCGTGATGCCGTTCGTGTTCCTTCTCTACGTGGTTGCGCAACTCGACCGAGCCAACGTTTCCTTCGCAGCCCTGAGGATGAACGCAGATCTGGGCCTCAGCGATCGAATGTACGGCATGGGGGTGGCGGCGTTTTACCTGGGCTATGTGCTTTTCGAAATACCAGGTGCGGTTATTGTGGAGCGCTGGAGCGCACGAAAATGGATCGCGCGAATCATGGTTTCCTGGGGGCTGGTGACCATCCTCTCCGGCTTGGTCCACAACGCCGCGCAGTTTTATGCCGTGCGATTTTTCCTGGGGCTAGCGGAGGCCAGCTTTTTCCCCGGGATGATCGTTTACCTTACGCATTGGCTCCGGCAGTCTGACCGCGGACGCGCGATTGCCATCTTGTACGCCGCAGTTCCCGTGTCCTCGGTGATCGGAGCACCGCTCGCCGGGTGGTTGTTGGGAATTGGCTGGCATGGATTGGCAGGCTGGCGCTGGCTCTTCATCGTGGAAGGCATCCCGGCAATTATTCTTGGCGTCGTCACGTTCTTCTACCTGACGGATTGGCCGAGAGATGCACGATGGCTTTCCGCGGAAGAACGGGAATGGATCTCTGCTGAGTTGGAGGCAGAGAAGAAAGCAAAGATGAAAACGGGAAGCTTCACCGTCTGGGAAGCATTCCGCGACCGGCGCATCCTAGTTCTCATGGTTCTGAACCTGTTGGCCATTGTCGGAATGACTTCCATTGTTTTCTGGCTGCCGACGTTCATCAAACGACTCTCGGGACTTCCAGATTCGAGGGTTGCGCTCCTGGTGTTGTTGCCCGCTATCGCGAGCCTGTTCGGGCTTATCCTCAACGGATGGCATTCGGACAAGACCGGCGAGAGGCGCTGGCACGCGGCCATTCCCCTGGCATGCGTAGGCTTTAGCTTCCTGCTGCTGATTCCCGCGCATGCAAACTTCCCGATGGCTATGACTTTGTTTACGATTGCCGGCGGCCTGATGTACGCCTACTATCCGGCATTCTGGCCCATGCCCACGATGATTCTGAGCGATTCGGCTGCCGCGGCGACGTTCGGTCTGATTAATGGAATGGGGCACTGCGGCGGATTTTTCGGGCCCTACATCATCAGCTATTTGAGTGAACGGACGCATAGCTTTGTGGCCGGCTTTGGCTTTATTGCAGGCTGCTACCTGTTGGCTGCTCTGTTTGTCCTGGCGCTCAGGATTCACAGCGCTGATGGAGCACGCACGAGGCGCGCATGAATGCATCAGAAAAACCTGAAGGTCAGGGCTATGACAGAGTTTATGGGAGTTTTGATTCCCCTTTGAACCAGAAGCTCCGGCAAGAAGCCTATGGAAAAGACATTGGCCAGCACTCGTGGGTAACGGTTGAGGAGCTTGAAGAGGACATTCCGCCATTAAGGCTTTCGGGCACAAGCCATTTCCTCGATCTTGGCTGCGGCCCTGGCGGGCCACTGGCGTACATCGCAGAACGAGCAGGGTGTCGTGGCAGTGGGATGGATATCAGCGGGGAAGCAATTACTTCCGCGAAGGCTCGAGCGGCTTCGTCCGGGCTCGACGGGCGACTTACTCTTCGCAAAGCAGACTCGAATGAGCCGATTCCGTATGAGAGCGGGTCCTTCGACGGCGTGATTTCATTGGATGTGGTTCTTCATTTGCGCGACCGCCGGGCCGTGTTTAGCGAAGTGGCGCGAGTCCTGATTCCCGGAGGAAGATTTTTGTTCACGGATGCCGGGGTGATTACGGGATCAGTCTCCGATGACGAAGTCCGGCTAAGAGCCGTTCATGGATACACACAGTTTTGTCCTCCGGGCTTTAACGAACGAATGTTGGAACTCGCCCAGCTGCGCCTAATCGATCGCGTAGACCGAACGGCGGGCCTTTTGAAGAACGCCACGGGGCGGCTGGCCGCGAGGCGGGCTCATCAAGCGGAGCTGCAAAAGATCGAGGGCGACGCTAGCTTCGGGCGCCAGCAGGAGTATCTCGAAACGGTGATCGAGCTCTCGCGAAGAGGGGCAGTGTCACGAATGATGTACCTGGCTGAAACCGGGCTCCCTGATAGCAGCCACTAACTGCGAGATAGTTTCTTCTTGCAATCCTTGGATACTTATATGAATATGAGTTCAGGTTCATATTATGAACATGCGATTGCTTTTCTGCGGATTGGCTATCTGGCTGGTGGCTACGGTGGGGTTGCGCGTGGCGGGGCAGCGGCTACTGCATCCGGGGAACTGGAAGGTCACGCTCATTTTGTTTGCGGTGAGCTTTCCGCTAATGGGCTGGGTGGTGCGGCGGCTTTGCAAGAGGTTTCAATTGCCGCGGGAGGAATGGCTGGGCGGAGCGCTTTCAGTGGCGTTGCCAACACTGTTGCTTGATCCGTTTTCCAGTGCGTTCTTTCCGGTGGTGTTTCCGAACATGGCTCCGGAGATGGCGGGCGTTTTTGGGGGATGGATGCTGTGGTGTTGCGCGGGCGCTCTTGTGGGAGTGAGCATGCGCGGAGCGAAACAACTGTGAGGAAGCGTCCGAATCTGCTGAAAGGCGAGGACCTGCCGGGGGCGCCGCATCAAAGGAGAAGTTTGGAAAAACAAGCACGTCTGAAAGCGGCCGGGCTGGCGCTGTTTGGAAAGAAGGGTTACGAAAAAACTTCCATAGACGAAATAGCGCGGCGGGCGAAGTTGGCCGTTGGCGGCTTCTACCAGCATTTCCGCTCGAAGCGGCAGTTGTTGCTCGTGCTCATGGATGAACTGCTGGAAAAACTGAGCCAACTGAAATTCCGGCCGGGCGGGGGGAAGGACGTTGAGGCAGGGATTCGTGAGTTACTGTCGCGGGCGTTTTCGCACGATCTACGGTACCTGGGCGCCTATCGGGGATGGCAGGAAGCGGTCCTGTCTGATCCGGAGTTGGCGCGGAAACAAGAGGAGATCGATGCCTGGACAACCGGCCGCGTCACGGCTGTGTTCGAGATGTTGCAGCAACTTCCCGGCGCGCGGAAAGAAGTGGATATTCCCGGGCTGGCGCGGGCGATGGACAGTTTTTTTTGGAGCCTGCTCGGGCGAGCAGGGCGATTGCGCAAGGTTGAGCTAAATCAACAAATCGATGCGGCGACGCACCTGATGTACCACGCCATGTTCACGGACGCTCCCTAAGACAGCAAGACGAAATGAGCGCGACCGGGGTCAGGCCGGAATTCCTTCCACGATGGATTCGGGAACAGCAGTGGGGATGATTCTGCTCAACCGCCAGCCCGAGGCGGCGAACAGTTCGCGGAACTGCTTTTCGGTGCGCTCGCAGCCGCCGGGGAAAATCAGCATTTGCAGATCGAGGAATTTTCCCGGGGCGAAATCGTTGCCGGGCTGAATCACGTTGTCTACGACGACGAGCTTGCCACCAGGATTCACGGCTTTGCGGCAGGCTTTGAGGATTTTGATGCACAGGTCATCGGGCCAATCGTGAATGATGTGTTTCATGATGTAGGCGTCGGCGCCGGCGGGAACGGAAGAGAACATATCGCCAGAGGCGAGGGTGCAGCGATCCATCACCGGCTTGAGCGGGCCGTCATGCGCGCCCGCCACCACGTGCGGCATGTCGTAGAGCGTCCCTTTCATATGCGGATTCCTCGCCAGAATGGTCGCCAGAAGCAGTCCGTGTCCGCCGCCCACGTCCACGATGGAATGAATCTCGCCGAACGCATAAGCATCCGCCGCGGCTGGACTGTCGATCGTGGATAAATCGCTCATGGCCTGATTGAAAAGTTTGCTCTCCTCTGGGCGCTGCTCGAAAAATTGAAAGATGGGCATGCCGTAAATCTTATCGAGGGCCGGCTTTCCCGTTCGAACGCTGTATTCGAGCTGGGACCAGCCGAGCCCGTGCCAGTCCAGGCTGTGCATGATCGCAAACGCGCGCAAGCTGGGATTCGCATTGCTACGCAGCACGGCGGAGAGCGGCGTTTCCGAGAACTTGCCGTCGGGGCCTTCCGAAAGTACTCCAACGCTGGCCGTGGCGCGCATCAGCCGGTAGAGTGCGCGCGCGTCGGCTCCAAGCTGCGTGGCAAGTTCGTCCGCTGACTTCGGTCCGTGCTCGACGAGATCGGGAATACAGAGCCGAGCGAGGCAGGCAATCGCGCCGGTAATGAAGACGCCATTCAACAATTGAAACATGCCGGCGTGGGCGGGAGGCTTCTGTGCTTGCGGCGTCGTTGCAGTCATGGTGGTCATCCTGGATTTTTGATTGGGTTTGCGAGCTGGCGACATTGTACACGCAACTGCGCCGCCGAGATGGTTGTGGCCGGTGAAATGACAATGGCGGCGAACGACGGGGAACAAAGGTAGAATGCGCGGCGGAGTTCTTTGCATGGTTGTGGGAGGGGCATGTGAGACGGCTGCTGGTTGTGACGATGGTGATGGGGAGCGGTTTCGCGGCGGGCGCAGTGCGGGCGCAGAAGCCGCCGCTGTTGCCGGAGAAGGATGTGGCGGCGCTGGCGAATGAGTTGAGCGGGGAGACGGCGAAGAGGAATTTGGAAGGGATTGGGCGGTTTCACCGGCAGCGCGGGTCGCGCGGATTTCACGAAGCAGCGGAGTTGGTGGCGGAACGTTTGCGGGCGTATGGATTGAGCGACGTGGCGATTTTGCAGTTTCCGGCGGAAGGGAAGATTTTTTATGGGACACAGAGATCGCGGCCGGCGTGGGACGTGGAGTTTGCGGAATTGTGGCAAGTGAACTTGGATTTTGATTCCTGTGAGGAGACCGAGGAACAAAAACGCCGGGACGAGGAAAGAAGGAAGGAAGATCCAACACGAGGAGAAGCATCCGACTGCCTTGTAGAGAAGAAGGTCAAGCTGATCGCCAGTTATGCGGCAGAACCAGTGACGTTGGCCGAGGACAGTCAGTCGGCAAACATTGTGGCGGGATTGGTGGATGTAGGAGAGGGAACAAAGGAAAGCGACTACGCGGGAAAAAAGGTAAAGGGCAAGTTTGTGCTGGTGAGCGCTCAGCCGGGGGCGGTGCAGGATTTGGCGGTTGGCAAATTCGGAGCGGTAGGGATTGTGAGTTATGCGCAGAACCAGAGGACGGCATGGTCGGGAGAGAACGAGGACGCGATCCGGTGGGGGCATCTGGAGACGTTCTCGGCGAACAAAACGTTTGCGTTCATGATTTCGCTAAAGCAAGCAAGGGAAATGAGAGCGTTGCTTCCGCTGGGCCGAGCACCGGACATTGCACTGCGTGCCGTGGTGAAGGCGGGGCAGCATGCGGGGAATTATGAGGTGGTGACGGCGACGATTCCGGGGGCGGATGCGAAGTTGAAGGAGGAGGAGATTGCATTTTCGTGCCACCTGGATCATCAGCGGCCGGGAGCGAATGACAATGCGAGCGGGTGCGTGACGATTCTGGAAGTGGCGCGGACACTCCAGAAGTTGATCAACGAGAAGAAGTTGGAGCGGCCGGCGCGGACGATTCGGTTTATCTGGCCGCCGGAGATTGAAGGAACGATGGCGCTGCTGAATGGGAGAGCACAAGTCATCGCAGAACTGGACCCGGTTGACAGCAAGGGCGAAATTATTCCAGGTGCAGAAAAGATTCACACGCCAATTGCTCTTTCTCTTGAATTTCCAAAGAGAATCAAGGCGGTGGTGCACATGGACATGGTGGGCGGGGGGCCGGAGACGAAGGCGGTGTTCCACGTGACACGCGGGCCGATGAGTTTGCCGAGCTTTGTGCACGACGTGGCGTGGGCGTTTGCGGAGTTTGTGAATGAGGAGTCGTACAAGTTTGCGGCGACGGGAGCGGCGCAGTATCCGTTTGTGGCGCCGGAAGGTGGCAAGGAGCCGCTGCGGGCGGAGTATTCGGCGTTCACGATGGGAAGCGACCACGATGTGTATCAGGATTCGTCGTTCGGGATACCGGCGATTTATCTGAATGACTGGCCGGACCGCTACATCCATACGAATTTCGATACGGCGGCGAATATTGATACGACGAAGCTGAAGAGGGCGGCGTTTATCGGTGCGGCGAGCGGGTATTTTTTGGCGGGAATGGGGGAAGAAGGCGCAGGGGAGGCAGTAAACCTTCATGGTTGGATGATCAGGCAAGAGACCCTTTGGCGGAAGATAAGAGATGTGGGACTCATAGGAGACAACTTGGATGCAAACAATATGGCTTTCAAGGAAAGCGATTTGAATCTGGCTATGCGATGTTCGATTGCGAGCCTAGGAACGAATCTGTCGCGAGGGCAGCGTGAAGTTATGTGCCCAGGCGCGCCAGAAGCGCCAGCTGCTAGGATTCCACTTATAGGTAGTGCAAGCGGTGAAGGTCTAAACGTCTTCCGCCGAAAAGGAGAACCCAGAGGGCCTATGGTGGTGTTTGGGTACGATTATTTTGGGGCGGAGTGGGCGAAGCGAGGGCAAACGACGAAGCCGAGGCTGTTGAGTTATGAAGGGTTGTGGGGCGTCGGAGAAGAGTACGCGTATGAGGTGCTGAATTTTGCGGATGGAAAGCGGAATGCGCAGGAGATTCGCGATGCGGTGTCGGCGGAGTACGGGCCGGTGCCGCTGGAGATGGTGTTGGAGTATTTGAAGGCGCTGGAGAAGATTGGAATTGTAGAAACTGTGAAGTGAGCGAAGAAGGAGAGAAATTGAACGAGCACTGCGCTTCGTAGCGGAAAACGGCGGATTTCAGGAGGAACAACGTGCCAACCATTGAAGGGAAAGCAGGGCGGTTGTGGATCGATGCGTACGTCAAGAAGGCGGGCAAGCTTCGAGGCGTGGCAAAATCTGTGCGGGCGCTGGTGAAGAAGACAGCGGCGGGCTGCGAAGAATATGTGAGCCCATGGAAGAATCCGGCGTTTGACTCGAATGGACCGCTGTGCGTCATCGTGCTGGGGAAAGAACATCTGACGCTTGCATTCCTGCGTGGAGCGGCACTTCCCGATCCGGAGAAGTTGCTGGAGGGCGCGGGGAAGGGCGTGCGTCACGTCAAGTTGCGGAGCTTGGCGGACGTGAAGCGGCCGGGCGTGAAGAAGCTGATAGCGGAAGCGGCTAAATTGAACAAGAAGGATCCGCCGTCGGGGAAGATGGTAGGGATGGACAAGAGGCGCGCGAAAAAGAGCAAGAAATAGCGAAGAGGACGGGAGGGCTGAAAGTCCGTGTTACTGGTGTGCTAGCATCGAACAGCAGCGGCGCGGTGGGCAGCACGACGCATCTAAAGCGGGCAGAATGACGACAACTATGAAGGCGTTGCGGAAGATGCAGGCGGCGAAGGGCCTGCAGATGGATACGGTGGCGGTGCCGCCGATCGGGCCGACGGACGTGCTGGTACGGGTGAAGACGGCTTCGATTTGCGGGACAGATTTGCATATTTATGGGTGGGACCGTTGGTCGCAGGGTCGCATCAAGCCGCCGTTGACGCTGGGACACGAGTTTTGCGGGACTGTCGAGCGCGTGGGGGACGAAGTGCGCGCGGTGAAGCCGCGCGATTTCGTCAGCGCGGAAATGCACGTGAATTGCGGACACTGCCACCAGTGCCGGGTGGGACAAGCGCACGTTTGCCAGAATTTGCGGATTATCGGGATCGATCAGGATGGGGCGTTTGCGGAGTTTGTGAAGATTCCGGCGCCGAATATCTGGAAGCTCGATCCGGCGATTCCGGAGCACTACGGAGCGATTCTCGATCCGCTGGGGAACGCGGTACACACGGTGCTGGCGGGGCCGATCGCGGGGCAGACGGTTTTGGTGACGGGATGCGGGCCGATCGGGCTGATGTCCATCGCGGTGGCGAAGGCTTGTGGCGCTTCGAAAGTGTTTGCGACGGAGACCAACGAGCAGCGGCGCGCGATGGCCAAGAAGATGGGCGCGGACGTGGTGCTCAATCCGGCGGCGGAAAATGCAGTCGCGCGGATTCTTGCGGAGACGAACGGGACGGGCGTGGATGCGCTGCTGGAGATGAGCGGGAATCCGATGGCGATTCAACAAGGATTCAAGGCGCTGCGAGCGGGTGGGCGCGCGTCGCTGCTGGGGATTCCGACGGAAAATGTTCCGCTCGATCTGGTGAACGACGTGATTTTCAAAGGCGCTACGGTGCAGGGGATTTACGGGCGGCGAATGTATGAGACCTGGGTGCAGATGACGGCGCTGCTGAAGGCCGGGAAGCTGAATCTGGAGCCACTCTTTGGGGAGCGCAGTTCCTTGGATAAATTCGAGAACGCGTTTTCACTTTTGCAAGGCGGACTGGCAGGAAAAGTTCTGTTGTATCCGAATGGATTGCCTCATTGAGAAGTGATCAGCGATCAGTTATCAGTGATCAGTAAGAAAAACAACGAGAGATTGAATGAATGCACGCGAGGAACAGCGAGCCTAAGGGACTGGGAGATCGAGCATGAGTGACACGGGAGCACAGACGACGAAGCAGAATCCGCTGCAATATGTGAGTGACCAGCTGAATGACTTACGCTCGCGAGGCGTGGCGCCGAGGCTGCGCGTGCTGGAAGGGGAGCAGAAACCGGTTTGCATATTCGACGGGCGGGAGGTGATTAACCTCGCTTCGAATAATTATTTGGGGCTAACCACGCACAAGGCGCTTCGCAAAGCAGCTCTGGACGCAGTGAAGCGCTATGGGGCGGGAGCGGGGGCGGTTCGAACGATCGCGGGCACCATGAAAATTCACATGGAGCTGGAGGAACAGATCGCGGCTTTCAAAAACGTGGAAGCTTGCGTGGTGTTTCAGTCGGGGTTCACGGCCAATGCGGGAACAGTTTCGGCGGTGCTGGGCAAGGAAGACCTGATTATCTCGGACGAGCTGAATCACGCGTCGATTATTGATGGCGCGCGGCTTTCGCGAGCGACGATCAAAGTTTTCAAGCACAAGGATGTGAAGGACTGCGAGCGCATCCTGCAGGAGACTGCGAGCTTTCCGGGAAAGAAGCTGATTATCACCGACGGCGTTTTTTCGATGGACGGCGACATTGCGCCGCTGCCGGAACTGTGCGATCTCGCGGAAAAGTACAACTGCATCATGATGGTGGACGACGCGCACTCGTCAGGAGTGCTGGGACGCGGCGGGCGCGGTACGGTGGACCATCACCAGTGCCACGGGCGCGTGCAGATCCAGGTGGGAACGCTGAGCAAGGCGATCGGCGCGATGGGCGGGTATGTTTGCGGCTCGCGCGACCTGATCGATTTTCTGTATTTGCGCGCGCGGCCGTTTCTTTTTTCCACTTCACACCCGCCGGCCACAGCGGCAGCTTGCCAGGCGGCGTTTACCCTTCTGGATTCGCCGGAAGGCGAAAAGCTGGTGAAGAAACTCTGGGCCAATACGAAAATGTTCAAGCGCGAATTGAAGAAGCGCGGATTCCAGTTTAAGGTGAGCGAAACGCCGATTATTCCGATTCACGTGGGAGAGGCGGCAAAAGCGTTCGAATTCTCGAAGAAACTCTTTGAGGCTGGCGTGTTTGCGCCGGCGGTGGGCTACCCGACCGTGGCGGAGGGGAGAGCGCGGTTGCGTGCCATCGTCAGCGCGACGCATAAGCGCGAGCAACTCCTGCGCGCGGCGGACGTTCTGGCCGAAGTCGCCAAGCCGCTCGGAATCATCTAGGAAACCCAGGCTGGGTCTGAAATGAAACGCATTGACCCTGTAAATCCTGCCTACCGTAGAGCATTTTTCGGGGGTGTCGGGCCCCCGCTTCTTACCGTAACCGTATGACAACACAGCCTTTACTCTGAGGCATGCGCATTGCGACTATCAAATTGATGCATGGATACCCTTATGTCTAGGCACAGAAACCAGCTCTCTTTCCGAATGTCATCTGGAGGAGGAACTACGACCATGAATCGCACAGGATTTGCAATTGTTGTGGGAGCCCTTTTTTGCTTTGGCGCCGCGGCCCAATCCCAGACAGGGGCGCAGGCGGGAGCACAAAGCAGTGGACAGGCTTCGGTCGAAGCAGGCAAGACGCAGGCGCAAGCATCGGGCGGCACATCCGCTTCAAGTTCTGCCTCGGCGCAAAACGGGCAGGCTGACGCTGCGTTAGCGAGCGGCTCGGCGTTCAACGCTGCGCTGAGTTCGCCGATCGATTCGAAAAAGTGCAAGCCGGGTGATCCGGTAAATGCGAAAACGACAGAAGCGGCAAAGTCCGATGGGAAAACAGTGATTCCCAAGGGCTCGAAACTGGTTGGCCACGTGACGCAGGCTTCGGCGCGCTCCAAAGGCGAGTCGGAATCGGCGTTGGGGATCGCTTTTGATAAAGCAATCCTGAAAAATGGCCAGGAGATCCCGCTGAACGTGACGATCCAGGCGCTTGCTTCGGCGGAGAACAACGCTTCCGTGGCTGGAACCGATCTGGACACGATGGGCGGCGCGGGCGCTACAGCGGCAGGCTCCGGGATGTCCGGTGGGCGCGGCGCACTGGGCGGCGTAACTTCAACAGCCGGCGGTGCAACGGGCACAGTGACGAACACGGCCGCTAATGTGGGAGGAGCGGCAAGTGGTGCTGTGCATTCGACTCCAAACGCAGCCGGAAGTGTCGCCAGCGCTTCGCACGGAGCGGTCGGCGGATTGAACGCTACAGGCCAGCTAACTTCAAACAGCCAAGGCGTTTTTGGCTTGAACGGTCTGAACCTGAACGCGGCGACTTCGAACGCCACGCAAGGCTCGGTGATTACCTCTGCTGGGAAAAACGTTCATCTGGACAGCGGCACCAGGATGCTGCTTGTTTCGTCGGCTCAAACTGGTTCTCAAAGCGAAACGAAGCCAGCGGCCGGCAGCAAGCCGGAACCAAAGTCCGAGCGGAAACCGGAAGCTAACAAGCCGAACAAACAATAAAAGCTGACTGCTGACTCAAAAGCCGCGCAGGAAGGAATGCCTGCGCGGCCTTTTTTTTGTTGGCGAACGACTCTCAAGTGAAATGACGAAGGCGCGACCAGGCTCCCGTACTCCCCATTTGGCTTTGCTATACTCGCCCGCATGCCTTCTGCACCGAAAAAACTGTTTCTCGTTGACGCGATGGCCCATGTTTACCGGGCCTTCTTTGCGCCGATGCCTCAGCGGCTCACGGGTCCCGGCGGCGTGCCCACAAACGTGCCCTTTTTGTTCGGGAATATCCTGCGACGGCTGATCAAGGACTACCAGCCGGACTACATCGGAATTGTTTTTGACCCACCCGGAGCGACTTTCCGCGACAAGCTTTTTGAAAAATACAAAGCGCAGCGGCAGCCCATGCCTGACGAAATGCGCGTGCAATTACCCTTCGTTCGCCGGTTGTGTGAAGCGATGCGCCTGCCGATTCTGGAAGTCAAAGGCTACGAAGCGGACGATGTGATTGGAACCATGGCCGTCAAAGCCGGCAAGCACAACCTGGAAGTGCTGATCGTGTCCAACGACAAGGACATGATGCAGCTCGTCGGCAAAAACGTTCGAACGTTACGCACCGGCTCCGGCGGCGCCAAAGGCGACATCATCGTGGATGAACAGAAGGTTGAAGAGATATTGGGAGTGCCGCCGGATAAAGTTGTGGACTACATGGCACTGCTCGGCGACACGATTGACAACATTCCCGGCGCAAAGGGAATCGGCGAAAAAGGCGCAGCGGAATTGATCAAGAAGTACGGGAGTGTAGAAAGCGCACTCGATCATGCCGACGAAGTTCCCAACAAACGATACCGCGAAGCTTTGCAGCAACAACGCGAACAAGTGCTGATGTCCAAGCAACTGGCGGAGATCGCGAAGGATGCGCCGATTGAGCTTAAGCTGCAGGAACTGGAGAGGCGTCCGCCAAACGGCGCGGCGCTCGCGGAATTCTATCGTGAGCTGGGTTTCAGCTCGTTGTTGAAGGAGCTGGGTTCGGAAGCGGTGGCTTCGTCGGCGCCGGTGAATTCTGAGGCTGCGGCGAAAACCAATTACGCGCAGTTTACCAGCGCAGAAGAATTCCGCGCATACCTGGCGAAACTACCAGCGAAACAGCCGCTGGCCATCTGGCTCAATTTGGAATCGGGCGAGCGCGAAGCAGAAGGATTTGGCACGCGCATCGCTTCGATCGAGGTTTCGCCGAAAGCCGGCGAAGGGCGTTCGGCGTGGATCGACGAAAAAGGCGAAGCGCTCAAAGCGCTTGCGCCAGTGCTTGCCGACCCCAAGCGGGCGAAGATTGTCCACGATCCCAAAGTATTTCAATTGCTTGCCGGCCGGGCGGCGAACATCCAGCACGCCACGCAGCTTTACTCCTATCTCCTGCGGCCGACGACGGCCAACCACAATTTCACCGACGTTGTGATGCGGCAGTTCAACACGATGCTCGGCGGGGGTGCCGGGGAGCGCGCGGATTATTTGCAGCGGCTTGCGCCCGCGCTGCTCGAGCAAGTCAAAGAGCAGGATCTTGCCAGCGTCTACGAAAAAATCGATTTGCCGCTCGCGGCGGTCATCGCGGACATGGAACGCGTTGGAATCCGTGTGGACCCCAAAGAGCTGGACAGAATGTCGCAGTCGATGGAAAAGGAAGTCCGGCGGCTGGAAAAAGAGATCTGGAAGTTGGCCGGTTCGGAATTCAACGTCAACTCGCCGACGCAACTGGCGGAAATTCTATTCGACAAGCTGAACCTCCAGCCGAACGCACGGCGGGGAAAAGCGAAAGCGCGATCTACCGCCGCCGATATTCTGGAAGAGCTAGCCGCGCAGCATCCGCTGCCGGCGAAAATCATCGAGTACCGCGAAATCGCCAAACTCAAATCGACTTACGTGGATGCGCTGCCAAAGCTCATCCATCCTGAAACCGGGCGGCTGCACACGAGTTTTTCGCAGACGGGCACCGCTACAGGCCGGCTGAGCTCAAGTGATCCGAATTTGCAGAACATTCCCATTCGCACGGAGCTGGGCCGCGAGATTCGCGCGGCGTTTGTGGCTGAAAAGGGGAAAATCCTGCTTTCGGCGGACTACTCGCAAATCGAGCTGCGCATCATGGCGCATTTTTCGGAAGACCCGGTGCTGACCGATGCGTTTCGAAACGGAGAGGACATTCACGCGCGCACGGCGCAGGAAGTGTTCGGCGTAGGGCCGATGGCGCAAACCGCCGAGCACCGGCGCGCCGCCAAAGCCATTAATTTCGGCATTATTTACGGCCTGTCTCCCTTCGGTCTGGCACAGCAACTGGGCATCGAACAAAAAGAAGCGGCAAAATTCATCAACGCGTATTTCACGCGCTATCGCGGGGTGAAAGAGTACCTGGACAAGATTCTGGCGGAGACGCGCAAGACCAGCGTGGCGAAGACGTTGTTCGGGAGGATCCGGCCAATTCCGGAGATCAATTCGCCGCAGATGCAGCTGCGCAATTTTGCGGAACGCACGGCGCTCAATTCACCGCTACAAGGAACCGCGGCGGATCTCATCAAACTGGCGATGATTCGAATCGTCCAGCGCCTAAGCGAAGAAAAGTTCGAAGCAAAAATGATTCTGCAGGTCCACGACGAACTACTGTTTGAAGCGCCGGCGAAGGAGCGCGCCAAGCTGGAAAAGCTGGTGAAAGAGGAAATGGAAGGCGTCCACAAACTGGCTGTGCCGATCGTCGTCGAAATCGGCTGCGGTCCCAATTGGCGCGACCTGGAGTAAGCATTCCACATTGACCCTTTCCTTCCACGACCGCTGGGCGTAGAATCCGCTCAAAATCAAGGCGAACCCGCTCCTTCGGCCGCCCATTCCTGTCAGGAGGAAGCTATGCGCAGGACACTCGTGGTTCTGGGTGCGTTTCTGCTTGCGAGTTTCGGGATTATCTTTGCCAGCACGGATTCCACGCAGGAAAAACCGGTTGCCACAGAACCCAAGATCTCGCCCGAAGACGCCGCTAAAAAAAATCCGGTGCCATCCACACCGGAAGGCCTGGCGGAAGTGCGCAAATTGTTTGGCTACAACTGCGCGATGTGCCATGGAAAAACCGGCGATGGCAAAGGCGACCTGGCCGCGGACATGAAGCTGGAACTGCTGGATTGGCGCGAGTCTGCTTCTCTCGAGAAGATGACCGACGGGGAGCTCTTCTGGATCATCACCAACGGCAAAGGGAAAATGCCGGGCGAAGGCGATCGTTCGAAAGAGAAGATTCGCTGGAACTTCGTGAACCTGGTCCGCTCCTTCGCCAAAAAGGGCGCTTCATAAAGCCAAATTGGCAAGGTTCGCTGAGTGGGCGCATCTCTGGAGCGGAGAGATGGCGCTACTTTGGCTGTGCTATCCTCGATTCGAATCCATCCTACAAGGAGTTTTCCGATGGCGCACGCACCGCAATTCTTGAAACTCGTGAACGAAGCGAAAAAGAAAGTGAAAGAAACCAATGTTGCTGACGTAAAGCGCCGCCAGGACGCGGGCGAAAAGTTTCTTCTTGTCGATGTGCGCGAAGACAACGAATGGGCCAATGGCCATCTTCCGGGCGCGGTCCATATGGGGAAGGGCATCATCGAGCGCGATATCGAACAGCGCGTGCCGGATACCAACGCCAAGGTCATCCTTTATTGCGGCGGAGGATTTCGATCCGCGCTGGTGGCGGATAATCTGCAGAAAATGGGATACAGCAACGTCGAATCCATGGATGGCGGCTGGAAAGGCTGGCTGGAAGCGGGCTTGCCTACGGCCAAGGATTAGCGAGGGCAAGCTCGCCGCGTTAGCCGAGGGTCACTGAGGAATACCGGGTGCTGCCGCCGTCAGCGGCGGGATGTTTTGGTTCAGACGGAAAAAATTGTTTGGATCGTAGATGGTTTTGATGGCGCGAAGGCGTTCCCATCTTTCGCGATAGGCCTCGGGAACGCGGTCGTTTTCATCACCGCTCATGAAATTCACATAAACTCCCGGAACCATCGCCGGGCGTAGCTGGGCGAACAAGCCGCGAATCCAGGAAATATTTGCAGCGTCATCTGCTGAGTCGGACCAGTTTCCAAGCAGATTGAGAACGAAGGGCGCGCTGCGATCGCCGAAGGCAGTTTCGCCGGGCGCAACACGTGCCGCAGCGCCACCGAGGTAGGCCAACTCGATCTCATTGGAAACAGAGGGATTCGTCGCGAGCGCTTCCAGCATCATCCCGATGCTTTCATCATTCAAAGTCTTGAAGTATCCAGCTTTGGTGTAATAGCGGCGGCCGTGGGGGAAATCGCAATCCGCCAGGGTTTGCAAAGCGCCGAAGGAAAGCACTTCTTTGGTGACCGCTCGGTGATTGCCAACCGAGAAGGCGCGATCCACGTAGCGGCGGCCTTCATCGATATCGCCAACCCAAAGTGCTGAGGCGCTTGCGATGGGACGTCCGCGTAGATCTGCTGGAATGTTTTCGTCCTGGGAAGCGGTCTTTAAAGAGAAGCCCCATCGCAAATTGTCTGGCGCTTCGGGCATGAAGTCGCGCCAGTGGCGCAGAAGACCGAGCACTTCATCGCCCGAACAGATTCCTCTGCCGAACAGAACAGAACTGACAGGATGAAGCGTCACTTCGAATTCGGTCACGACACCGAAGTTGCCTCCGCCGCCTCGCAAAGCCCAGAACAAGTCCGCGTTCTCGGTGGCATTGGCGCGCACCAATGAGCCATCCGCAACGACCACCTTGAAACCCCGCACATTGTCGCAGGACAGGCCGTGCAAACGATTGAGCCATCCGGTGCCCCCTCCGAGTACCAGGCCAGCGGCACCGGTGTGGGAAACCACACCTGCAGGAAACGCAAGTCCCACGGTTTGCGTTGCGGAGTCGATCGAACCGAGCAGGCAGCCGCCTTCGAAGCACGCGGATCGGGCCTCCGGGTAAACCTGGACTTTGCGCATGGGCGAGAGGTCAATCACCAGGCCGTCATCGCAAGAGCTGAAGCCGGCCAGACTATGGCCACCACATCGCACTGCGGGGAGCACACTCGCGGAGGTGGCCGCACGCACGGCGGCTTGCACATCACTGGAATCGTTACACCGAGCGATCAGTCCGGGCCGGCGAGCGACCAAACCGTTCCAAATGCGGCGCGCATCCGGGTATTCGGCGTCGTCAGGCCGCAATAGACTCCCTTTGAAGCGATGTTGGAGGGAGCCATAAACTTCTTCCATTGCTTTGCTCATATGGACTCGCGGCCGAAGAACGACCAAGAGAATAGGGAGGAATCGAGATACAGGCAAGCAGCATCCTGATAGCATGTTGCTTGACACTCGGATGCACGCATTGTACGGTTCGCGTGGTTCGCCTCCGCCGAGCAGACGCTAGAGTCCCGAATCGATTCGAAAGCGGGACGCAAGGAAATCAGATGAGCAGTCTTGCCAACCCCATCCCCGTTTTGGATCGGCATTCCAAGTTTCCCGTTGAGTCCATCCGCGCGCAGTTCCCGGCTCTTCACCGTACGCCTTCGTTCACGTTCCTTGATAATGCGGCAGGCGCGCAAGTGCCGCAGATCGTGCTGGATGCGGTTAACCAGCACCTGGTGGAGCGCAACGTCCAGCGCGGGGGCCGCTACCGGCACAGCCGGGAAGTGGATGCGACGATTGCGCGGGCGCGCGAGAGCGTGGGCGTTTTTCTCAATGCGCGCGATCCGAGCGAAATCGCCTTTGGCATGAATGCAACTTCCTTCATCCGGCTGGTGAGCCTGGCGATTGGACAGACGCTGCAGGAGCGCAACGAGATCATCGTCACGGACATGGACCACGAAGCCAACGTGGCCACCTGGCTGGCGTTGGAAAGAGAAGGCGCGGAATTTCAGTGGTGGAAGATGCGGGACGACGGCAATTTGCATCCCGAAGACTTGAAACCACTTCTGTCCTCAAAAACGCGCCTGGTGGCTTGCACGATGGCTTCGAATGCGCTCGGCTCGATCGTGGATGTTGCGGCGGCGGCCAAGTTGGCGCACGAAGCGGGGGCCGAAATTTTTCTCGATTGCGTGCACTATGGGCCACACGCGGTGATGGATGTGCAGGCTTTCGACTGCGATTATCTGGTCTGTTCCGGCTATAAGGTTTTTTCTCCGCACATGGGATTCCTGTGGGGGCGCCGCAAACTTCGGGAGAAGCTGCCGACGTTCCGCGAGGATTTCATTCCCGATGAGCCACCCGGAAAAATCGAAGCGGGGACGTTTATTTATGAAAATGTGGCGGGCATGGATGCCGTCGTCTCCTATCTGGAGAACCTGGGAAGGAGTCTCGGAGAGGACGAAGGAGCCAGTCCAACAAACTCCAAGCGGGCCAATATCGTACGCGCGATGACGGCAATCCGGGCGTATGAAGAATCCTTGTCGCTCGAATTGCTGCGTATTCTGCGCGAGTGTGGCGCAACCATCTACGGCGTGCGGGAAGATCATCGGGTGCATGAGCGCGTGCCGACGTTGTGCTTCAATCTAAGAAATATCTCTCCCGCAAAAGTCACAGAAACTATGTCGGACGCGGGGATTGGGATACGCGATGGCCACATGTATACGCCACGGTTGATGAAACGGTTTGGATTGCGCCAGGATAGCGGCGTGGTTCGAATCTCCGCCGTTCATTACAACACCATGGAAGAGATCCATCGCTTTGGCGACGTCTTGCTCGATTTGAGCAGGCATGAGTAACGATCCCGAGCCCTCCACGGGTCTCGCGCCGCCTAGCACATTGCCGGGCCACACAGCGGAAACCGAAGAACTCCGACGGAGGCTGACCCAGCGGCAGCTCAGCATGCTGGCCATTGGCGGGGCCATTGGTGTCGGGCTTTTCTTGGGAAGCAGCGTAACGATTCGCCTGGCGGGGCCGGGCGTGATCGTGTCCTACCTTCTCGGCGCGGTGATCGCACTCATCGTTTCTTACTCGCTGGTGGAAATGGCCGTCGTGCATCCCGTCGCCGGCTCATTTGGCGTGTACGCACAAACTTACCTTAGCCCGTGGGCAGGATTCGCGGTTCGCACGACGTATGCGTTGGTTCAAATCATTGCGATTGGCGCGGAAGTTACAGCCGTGGCCATCTATTTCGCGTTTTGGTTTCATACAGTGCCGCCTTGGGTCTGGGTGGTCGGAGTCTCGGTCGGACTGGTCGCATTGAACTCACAGCAGGTGGCGCGCTTCGGCGAGTTCGAGTATTGGTTTGCGTTAATCAAAGTTCTCGCGATCGTCGTTTTTATTGTTGTCGGCCTGGGTTTGATATTGGGTCTGGGGCCCAGGCCGGCAGTGGGTCTTTCGAATCTCACCGCGCACGGCGGCTTTCTTCCTTATGGTTGGAAGGGCGTGTGGCTGGCGCTGACGCTCGTGCTGACCAGCTATATGGGCGTTGAAATCATCGCCGTCACAGCAGGGGAAGCCGAACGCCCGGAGGAATCCATTCCCCGCGCCATGCGTACGATTGTGTTCCGGCTCATCCTCTTTTACGTTCTCGCGATTACTATCATGCTGGCGATGACCCCTTGGAATCACGCTGGTACCGGCACCGGCATTACGGGGAGTCCCTTCGTGAGCGCGTTTTCGGCTGTGGGCATTCCGTATGTTGCCAGCATCATGAATCTAGTCGTGATTACGGCTGCCCTTTCCAGCTCTAACACCGATTTGTATCTCACAACGCGCATGCTTTTTTCCCTTTCGAGAGGCCGCTACGCGCCGGAATGGCTGGGGCGGCTTAGCGCAAACGGCGTTCCCCGGCGCGCGTTGGCGGTTTCGACGGGTGGAATGGTGGCGGCGATCTTGCTCGCAATCTATGCGCCCGCGAAAGCATTTCTTATGCTATATGGAGTCGCCGTCGCGGGGATGCTTTTCGTCTGGATCATTATTCTGCTGACGCATTTGGCATTTCGGCGCGCGCTGGATCCCGAACGCATCGCCCGGCTGCCTCTCCGCTTGCGATTCTTTCCATATTCGACGTGGCTCGGCATCGCCGCTCTGCTTGGCATCGTCGCAAGCACGTTTTATGTCGAGGGCTTGCAATACACGGTTCCCGCTTTCGCGCCGTTTCTTCTGCTGATTTCCCTAGCGTATTGGAAAGTCCGGCGAGGCAAAGGTTTTGCGCCCGGTATGGAGCTCAAGTAAGCGAGCGGTTACGCCAGTTAGAGAAAAATTGGCTGGGGCGGAAGGATTCGAACCTTCACCGTCCTCATTAACAGTGAGGTGTCCTACCAGTTGGACCACGCCCCAGCGGGTGTCACCGGCCCCGGCCTGTCCCGAGCCGCACAAATGCAGGTAGGCTCCGCCGCAAAAAGAGCGGCCGAGGGTGTTCCTAAGATACCACGCCGGTATGTCGCGGACCTCCTAAGAAAAATTTATGCCCAACAAACAAAAAGCTTTACGCGTCTGACCGCCTTCTTGATCACTCCAAAGGAGATTTTTTGCTTCTGACGAATATTTCGAAGAATTCACAGAATTGAGAAGATTTGTTGCACTCCCAGGGGCCTGAACTTCATCCATGTAGCGATGGGCGAGGTTGCATTCCGGAATGTTTTGGTGGAAACTATCGCGTTCATAACCACCCGGGCCCGCACTTCCCGGCTGAAAAACGTGGGAGGCCCTGATATCAATACCCTTTTGTTTTGCTCCCCCGACCTAGTGCGAAACTGACATGTCCCAGATTTTCCATCGCAGCACGAACTTCATCGCGCGCTTCAGCGTATTTTCGGCGCTCTTCCTGGTTGGGCTGGCGCTGATCGCTGTTCTGGCGGTGGCGCGTTCGCCGTACATGACGCACCAGAACGTGACGCGCGAGCAGCCGGTGCAGTTCAGCCACAAGCACCATGTGGGCGATGACGGCTTGGACTGCCGCTATTGCCATACGGGCGTGGAAACCTCCGCGGTAGCCGGCATTCCCCCGACAAAAACCTGCATGAACTGCCATTCGGTGCTGTACAACAACGCGAGTTACCTCGAACCCGTCCGCGAAAGCTATCGAACCGACAAATCCATCGAATGGGTGAAGATTCACCGGCTGGCGGATTTCGCATATTTCAATCACAGCATTCACGTGAATAAAGGCGTTGGCTGTTCCACGTGCCATGGCCAGGTCAACCAGATGCCGCTGGTCTTCCAGGCCAACACGCTGCTGATGCAGTGGTGCATCGACTGTCATCGCAATCCCGAGCAAGTTCTCCGCCCGAAGGACCAGGTTTTCAATATGGACTGGAAAGCCCCGGACGATCAGGGGCGAATCGGCGCCGAGCTGAGAAAGTCTTACAACCTTAGGACAACGGAAGAGCTGACGAGTTGCTCGACCTGTCACCGCTAATGGACGGCATGAGCGAACACGAACAACACGAACACCTCGATCACCGGCACGATCACGACGATGCGGCTGGAGAGGCCAAGCGGCCCGAAGGCGCGATGGATTTGGCTGCCGTACGCGCCAAACTCCAATCGAAAACAGGCAAGCAGTATTGGCGCTCACTGGAAGAGCTCGCGGAAGATCCGCGATTTGAAGAGCTGCTGCACAACGAATTCCCGCGGCAGGCTCCTTCGGAGTGGGACGAAGGCGTGGATCGCCGCGATTTCCTGAAGCTCATGGCCGCATCGCTGGCGTTTGCGGGCCTTTCCGGGTGCGGCCGCACTCCGGAACAACACATCGTGCCGTACGTGAAGCAGCCCGACGGCATGATTCCCGGCAAGCCGCAGTTCTACGCAACGGTGATGCCGTTTGGCGCGGACGCCATCGGATTGCTCGTCGAAAGCCACGAAGGGCGCCCGACAAAAATTGAAGGCAATCCCGATCACCCGTCGAGCCTGGGCGCCACAGACGTTTTTGCGCAAGCTTCCGTTCTGAATCTTTACGATCCGGATCGCGCGCAGACGGCCACGAAATTTGGCGAAATCAGAACCTGGGCGGAGTTTCTGGACGGAGCGCAGGCTATCGCGGCCGCGGCAAAGAGCGCGGATGGAGCGGGCTTCCGAATTCTCACCGGCACGATTACGTCACCGACGCTTGCCGCGCAGATCCAATCCATCCTGGCTATGTATCCGAAGGCCAAATGGCATCAGTGGGAGCCCGCCGTCAGTGACGGAGCGCGCGAAGGCGCGAAACTGGCGTTTGGAAGCTACGTCAACACCGTTTATCGCGTGGAAAAAGTGGATGTGATCTTGTCGCTGGACTCCGATTTTCTCGGCAGCGGCCCCGGACATATCCGTTACGCGCGCGAGTTTTCGCGCCGCCGCAAGCTGCCCAATCTGAAGAAGCCGAACCCGCTGGCCGATGAAGTACTTCCGCAAATCAAAATGAATCGGCTCTATGTCGTCGAGCCAACGCCCAGTGTTACCGGCGCGACCGCGGATCATCGCTTGCCATTGCGTGCCTCGGATGTGGAGCTGTTTGCGCGTGCACTGGCCGCAAAGCTTGGGCTCGGCGGCACGGGTTCACTGTCACCTGACGCCGAAAAATGGCTTGACGCCGTCACAAGGGATTTGCAGAAACATAAGGGCGCATCGCTCGTTGTTGCAGGCGAGCAGCAGTCCGCGGAAGTGCATGCGCTGGCGCATGCCATCAACGCGGCACTCGGCAATGTGGGAACGACGCTCTACTACACGGAATCAGTGGAAGCGCATCCCGTCAATCACCTCGATTCACTGCGTGCGCTCTGCACGGACATCGACAACGGCAGGGTGGATACGCTGTTGATTCTGGGCGTCAACCCGGTGTACACGGCGCCGTACGATTTTGATTTTGCGTCCAAGGTAGGATTTGACAAAAAGTCGAATCAGAAAAAAGTCCGGAACACCATCCACGTCAGCTCGCACTACGACGAAACGTCCGAACGCTGCGACTGGCACGTGGCGGAGTCGCATTACCTGGAAACCTGGGGAGACGCGCGCGCTTACGACGGCACGCTCAGCGTAATTCAGCCGCTCATCGCTCCGCTCTACCGCACGCATTCCGCGCGCGAAGTCCTGGCGGCCTTTACCGACAAACCCGGCATTTCCGATTACGACGTACTGCGCGACGGCCTGAAGGCCGCGTATCCTTCGGCGGATTTTGAAAAATTCTGGCGCAAAACGCTGAACGACGGGCTCGTGGCAGGCTCGGCGTTTCCGCCGACCACCCCCGCGCAGAAGTTCAACGCCGCCAGCCTTCCCCCTGCGAAACCTGCCTCCGCGGACGAAATCGAATTTCTATTCCGGCCCGATCCCTGCGTCTACGATGGCCGCTTTGCCAATAACGGCTGGCTGCAGGAATTGCCCAAGCCCGTCACCAAGCTCACCTGGGACAATGCGGCGCTGGTCAGTCCAAAGACCGCGGAAAAACTGGGCTTGACGCACGATGTCGGCGCGCGCGGCGGCGAACACGGAAAGATTTATTCGAACGTAATCGACATCGAACTTTCGAACAGCAAAGTTACTGCCGCAGCGTGGCGGCTACCCGGTCAGGCCGATGGCGTAGTCGTTCTCCCTCTCGGCTATGGCCGCAAGCGCGCGGGTTACACCGGCACGAATAAAGGTTTTAGCGCCTACGCAGTTCGTTCTTCCACCGCGTTGTGGACCGCCAGCGGCGGCAAGATCACCAAAACCGGCGACGACTATCCTCTGGCCTGCACGCAATATCACTTCAACATGGAAGGCCGCCAGATACTGGAGACGGCCACTCTCGAGGAATACAAGAAGAATCCCAATTTTGCCCACGAACACGAAAAAGAAGTTCCCAAAGGACTTTCGCTGTACAAGGAGTTTTCCTACCCCGGCTATGCCTGGGGCATGGCCATCGATTTGAACAGTTGCAATGGCTGCAACGCGTGCGTAGTCGCATGCCATTCGGAAAACAACATTCCCGTGGTCGGCAAGGATCAGGTGATGCGCGGCCGCGAGATGCACTGGATCCGCATCGACCGCTATTACGAGAAGACGCAGTCCGCGACGAACGATCCCTCCAGTTTCGATGCTTCAGAGTACAACCCGCAGACATTTTTCCAGCCGGTTCCGTGCCAGCAGTGTGAGAACGCCCCCTGCGAGCAGGTCTGCCCCGTGGGCGCGACGGTGCACAGCGCCGAAGGCCTGAACGACATGGTCTACAACCGCTGCGTGGGCACGCGCTACTGTTCGAACAACTGCCCGTACAAAGTGCGGCGCTTCAATTTTCTGCGCTTCCAGGATTGGGAAACGCCGCAGCTCAAGCTCCTGCGCAATCCGGAAGTTACTGTGCGCAGCCGTGGCGTCATGGAAAAGTGCACCTATTGCGTGCAGCGCATCAACACTGTGCGCATCGAATCGGAGAAGCAGAACCGTCCGATTCGCGACGGCGAAATCGTCACCGCCTGCGAAGCAGCCTGCCCGACCGAAGCCATCGTTTTCGGCAACGCCAACGACCCGAACAGCCGCGTCGCCAAACTCAAAGCGCAACAGCGCAACTACTCTTTGCTCGGCGAATTGAACGCACGCCCGCGCACCACGTATCTCGCCGCCGTGCGCAATCCTAATCCTGAACTGGAGAAAGCATGAGCGCCGGGCAACCGCCACTCGATTCTCCAGAGATCAAGCGCCTCTCGCCGGTGCTCGGCCCGGGTTACACCTACGGCTCGGTCACCGACAAAATCAGCGCCATCGTTCTGACGCGTCCCACTTCGCTTGGCTGGTTCATTGGGTTCGGTATCGCCTTCAGCATCGTGGGAATGCTCACCGTCGCGCTCGGCTGGCTCATCATCAAGGGCACCGGGATCTGGGGCATCAACATCCCCATCGGTTGGGGCTTCGCCATCGTCAATTTCGTGTGGTGGATCGGCATCGGCCATGCTGGGACGCTGATTTCCGCGATCCTTTTTTTGCTGAATCAGAAGTGGCGCACCTCTATCAATCGCTTTGCCGAAGCCATGACTCTTTTCGCTGTGGCTTGCGCCGGCATCTTCCCGCTGATTCACACCGGCCGCCCGTGGATGGCGTTTTACATGATGCCGTACCCCAGCACCATGGGCCTGTGGCCGCAGTTCCGCAGCCCGCTGATCTGGGACGTTTTTGCGGTTTCTACGTACGGGACCGTTTCCCTGATGTTTTGGTATGTGGGTTTGATCCCCGACCTGGCCACGCTGCGCGATCGCTCCATCAAGAAGCCTTTGAAGGTTATCTACGGCATGCTTTCGATGGGCTGGCGCGGTTCGGCGCGGCACTGGCATCGCTATCAGTCGGCTTACTTACTTCTCGCCGGCCTTGCGACGCCGCTCGTTCTTTCCGTCCACACGGTCGTAAGCTTTGACTTCGCCGTTGCGATTGTTCCCGGCTGGCACACCACCATTTTTCCGCCGTACTTCGTCGCCGGCGCCATCTATTCCGGCTTCGCCATGGTTCTGACCATCGCGATTCCGTTGCGCAAGGCCTACAACCTCGAAGACTTCATCACCATGCGCCATTTGGACAACATGGCCAAGGTCATGCTGGCCACCGGCCTCATCGTTGCTTACGGCTACTTTTTTGAATTCTTCATGGCGTCTTACAGCGGAAACAAATTCGACGTTTTCCTGGTACAGCAGCGGCTTCACGGGCCCTACGCTCCGTTTTATTACGCGCTGATTCTCTGCAACATCCTGACGCCGCAGCTTCTGTGGTTCTACAAGATCCGCCACAACGTGGCCGTCCTCTTCATCATGTCCATCGTCGTGAACATCGGCATGTGGCTGGAGCGTTTCGTCATCGTGGTCATCAGCCTCACGCGCGATTTTGTTCCTTCGGCCTGGGGCCGCTATAGCCCGACGTTCTGGGATTGGGCCACGTTTATCGGCACCATGGGACTGTTCGTTATGCTGATCTTCCTGTTCGTGCGCGTGCTGCCGGCCATTTCCATCGCCGAAATGCGCGAACTGGTGGCGGAGACATCCGAGGAAAATAAATAATGCAGCGCCATGCAGACATCTACGGCGTGATGGGCGAGTTCGGCACTCCCGAAGAACTCCTCCATGCCGTCGAGAAGGTCCGAGCGGCGGGCTTCGAGTGCTTTGAGGCCTATGCCCCCTTTCCTGTCGAGGGCCTCTCGGAAGCACTCGGCCTGAAGCGCAACATGGTGCCTGCGATTACGCTTCTCGGCGGCCTGACAGGGGGCATCGGAGGGTTTTTCTTCCAATATTGGGTCGCGGCGATCACCTATCCCCAGAATATTGCTGGCCGTCCGCTTAATAGCTGGCCCGCTTTTATTCCCGTCACCTTTGAGCTGACCATTCTCGGGGCGTCGCTCGCCGCGGTTTTTGGCATGCTCGCCCTGAACAAACTGCCCCAGCCGAATCATCCGGTTTTCAACGTCGCACGTTTCTCGCACGCCTCGTCGGATCGCTTCTTTGTTTGCATCGAGTCCAAAGACCCCAACTTCCATCTGGAGAAATGCGCCCGGCTGCTCCAGGAAGTTCATGCGCATCATGTCACCGAGGTGGCCCTTGACTAATACCTCGCGTTTCCTGGCCGCTGCCTGCGCCGCCGCTTTCCTGATCTTCGGTGGCGGTTGCGAATACCTGCGGCAGGATATGGCCAACCAGCCGAAGAATCGGCCCCTTTCACCTTCCGAATTCTTTGGCGATGGACGTTCGGAGCGCGCGCCGGTCGAAAATACCGTCGCGCGGGGTTCCATCGCCGACGACGAACTCTTTGTGCCGAAGGATTCGAACAATTTTCCGTTGACTGTGGACCTCCAGCTCGTCGAACGCGGGGAAGAGCGCTACAAGATTTTCTGCTCTCCTTGCCACGGTTTGCAGGGCGACGGCAAGGGCATGGTGGCTATGCGCGGCATGAAGGCTCCCCCCAGCTATCATCAAGACCGCCTTCGCCAGGCGCCTAACGGCTATTTCTACGACAACATCACCAACGGTTTCGGCCAGATGCTGGGCTACTCGGCGCAGATCCCACCCCGTGACCGTTGGGCGATCATCGCGTACATCCGCGCGCTGCAGCTGAGCCGCAATGCAAAGGCTGCCGATCTGCCCGCGGAACTCCGCGAAAAGCTGAATCAAAGCGAAGCTCCGGCCGCGAAACCCGGCGGCGCCAAGGATTCGACAGGAGGGAGTTTGTAATGCCCGGGCAGGAATATCAGGCGCCGGAGAGCGTCAGCCGCCTTCAACGACGGGCATATTTCGTCGGTGCCGTCGCTCTGTTCCTCTCCATCACTGGTGCCGTGCGCACACCTGAGCTCTTCTATCCCGCTTATTTGATGAGTTTCATGCTGGTTCTAGGTTTAACCGTGGGCTCGCTTGGCCTTTTGACCTTGCAGCATCTGACCAGCGGGCACTGGGGCATTATCATTCGCCGCCCGCTCGAATCCGCCACGCGCGCGCTTCCATTGATAGCCGTCGCCTTCCTGCCCATCGCCTTTTTCGGAATGAAGTATCTCTATTCCGGCCACGGAGACGATAAGGGCTGGCTCAACGCGCCACCAACGGGCGAAGGCGCGCTTTCAGCTTTTCAGAAAACCTATCTCACCCAGAGTGGATTTTACATTCGTGCGATCATTTATTTCGCCATCTGGCTCGCGCTGATGTTCATCTTCAATGCGATGTCGAAGCAACAGGATTCCAACCGCGAAGACCGCGCCTTGCGCCGGCGCCTGAAGATGCTGGCCGGCCCGGGCATTATTCTCTATGTTTTTGTCATGACCTTCGCGTCCATCGACTGGGTGATGTCCATCTCGCCTCACTGGGCCTCCACCATTTACGGTTTCCTCTTCGTGGCTGGGCAGCTCATTTCCTCCATGTCCCTGATGATCGCGGTCGTCGTGCTTCTGGCGCGCACCGAGCCTTTCGCCAGTGTCCTGCAGAAGCGCCACCTGCATGACTTGGGGAAATTGCTTCTGGCTTTCGTGATGCTCTGGGCTTATTTCGATTTCTCGCAGCTCCTGATCATCTGGTCGGGAAACCAGCCGGAAGAAATCAGCTTCTACCGCACGAGGCTGTACGGCGGCTGGGGCGTTGTCGCGGTGATCGTGCTGGTGTTCCATTTCTTCGTGCCCTTTTTCCTGCTCCTCTCGCAGGATGTGAAGCGCAACGCTAAAGTGCTTCCAAGAATTGCTATCTGGCTCATCTTCATGCGTCTTGTCGACCTATTCTGGATGACGCGTCCGGAATTCACTTCTCGCGCCACGCCCACATGGCTGGATATTGACTTGCCCATCGCGCTCGGCGGATTGTGGCTCGGCTTCTTTGCATTTAACTTGAAGCAGTGTCCGCTTCTCCCGCTCGGCGACCCGGATCTTGCGGAGGCCATTGAGCACCATGAGCACTGAGTCTCACAACACGGGCCAAGAGCCGCGCCACGCGGAAGTCTCGTTCGAGGAACGGGATATCCAGGCCGGCGTGATCTACAAATATCTTTTTGCTTTGGGTATGGCCGTCGTTTTCTCCTTGCTCGTTTGTGTTTTCATCCTGCGCTTTACCACAGCTTTTACCGCTTCGACCGAGTCTTCTACGCCACTCTCGCGCGAATCTCATGCAAAGGAACCGCCGCCCGAGCCGCGGCTCCAGGGTTTTGGTTTTCCCGGCCAGGAAGCCGATCCGCAAGCCGATCTGCGCAAAAAACTCCGTGGAGACTCCGAGGCCAATGAAAAACTGGAGTGGATCGATCAATCCAACGGCATTGTGCAAATCCCCGTCAAGGACGCTATGAAGATCGTAGCCGAAAAGGGTTTGTCTCCGGCGCCGGCAGCGCCGGTGGAGAAAAAGAAATAACACCATGAAAAGAGCCCACCATCTCGCTGGGATTGCCGCGCTCTTGCTGGGGGCGTGGACGACACTGCGTGCGCAAGCCGTTCCCGGCAACACTGCTCCTGCGGCTTCTGCTATGCCCGCGGTTTTGAGGAATGTCGGATTCGAACCGCCTCTCAATGGTCCAATGCCTTTGGACCTGCCGTTCCGCGACGAAACCGGACGCAGCGTTCAGCTCCGGCAATATTTCGGGCAAAAGCCGGTAGTTCTCGCCTTCGTTTACTACGGTTGCCCAATGCTCTGCGATCAGGTGGAGCAAGGTGTCGTCGGCGTGCTGCGCATGCTGTCCTTCAATCCCGGCCGCGATTACGATGTTGTTTTCGTCAGCTTCGATTCCCGCGAAACGCCGGAGATGGCCGCCGAAAAGAAAAAGAAAGCGCTGGCTCATTTCCGGCGCCCGGAAACGGATTCGGGATGGCATTTCCTCACCGGTTCGAAAGAATCCATCGAGGCCGCGACCAAAGCCGCAAACTTCCGTTTCTCCTTCGACGCCAAAAACAATCTCTTCGCGCACGCCAGCGGCGTTTTGCTGCTCACCCCGGACGGCCATATTTCCCGCTACTTCTATGGCGTCGAGTATCCCGGCCGCGACATGCGCCTGGGACTCGTGGATGCCTCCGCCGGGAAGATCGGCTCACCCATCGATCACGTTCTGTTGTTTTGCTATCACTACGACCCGGCGGCTGCGGTCTATAGCGCGTCGATTCTGAAAATTATCCGCCTCGCCGGCGTCCTGACGATTCTCTGCCTGGTCGGAGGCATCTTGATTTCCCGCCGCCGCGAAACGCTGGCGGCAGCCCGGAATTTGCGCCAGCCGCTTGCCGGCGGTCTGGAACGAGGAGCTCGCTAAGCCGTGCAATCGCAATTGCCAATCTATCCGGAGCAAGCCTCCAACTTCGCGCCACACGTGGACGCGTTGATGCTTTTCATCACCGGTATCTGCGTGTTTTTTGCCGCAGGCGTCACCGTCGCAATTGTCTTTTTCTTTTTCAAGTATCACCGCAAATCGCCGGATGCCATCGGTGTTCCCACTGAAGAAGACCCGCGGCTTGAAGCGTTGTGGATGATCGTTCCCCTGATTCTTTCCATGGCCATGTTCGGCTGGGGCGCGGTCGTCTATGTGGACTATCGCAACACGCCGCGCGATACGCTCGATGTCTACGTCATCGGCAAGCAGTGGATGTGGAAGGCCCAGCAACCCAACGGGTTGAAGGAAATTAATGAATTGCACGTTCCCGTGGGCCGCAACGTTCGCCTGATTCTCGCCAGCGAGGACGTCATCCACGATTTCTTCGTTCCTGCGTTCCGCGTCAAAATGGACGTGGTTCCCGGGCACTACAACACCATGTGGTTCCGCCCCACCAAACCCGGCCGCTACCACTTTTTTTGCTCGCAGTATTGCGGCACCAACCACGCGGTGATGGGCGGCTGGGTCACGGTCATGGAGCCTGTCGACTACGCTGCATGGCTCTCCGGAACTTCCGGCGGCCAAGCCGACCCGGTCGTGGCCGGCGAAAAACTTTTTGCCGAAAAGGCCTGCATTACGTGCCATCTTGGCGCCGGCCTGGGCCGCGCGCCCTCGCTGAACGGCGTCTACGGCGCCAATATTCTGCTGGCCGATGGCTCCACGGTCGTTGCCGACGAGGCCTACATTCGCGAATCGCTCTTGCAGCCCAACGCAAAAATTGTAGCCGGGTATCAACCGCTGATGCCGACTTTCCAGGGACAACTCACGGAAGAGCAGATTCTCGCTCTCACCGCGTACATCAAGTCTTTGCAGTCGCAGCCGGTGCCCGTGAAAGGCGCGGGAATCGCGCCACCCACGGAGAAGAGATAATTCATGAGCGACACTCTGACAACTCCAGCCCTCGAACTGCCGCACAAGCATTACTTGAACGCCACCTATGGCTCCGGCCTCCGTTCCTGGCTGCTCACCACCGATCACAAACGCATCGCCTTGCTGTATCTCTGCTCCGTCACCGTTTTCTTTTTCATCGGCGGCGTCCTCGCCACCATGATTCGCATCCATCTCTTGACCCCCGGCGGAGCGCTGGTCACCCCGGAAACTTACAACAAGCTCTTCACCATGCACGGCGTGGCGATGATTTTCTTCTTTTTGATCCCTTCGATCCCCGCGGTCTTCGGAAATTTCCTGATTCCCCTGATGATCGGCGCGAAGGATCTGGCCTTCCCGAAGATCAATCTCCTTAGCTGGTACATTTACATCATCGGAGGCGGCTTCGTTCTGTATTCCTTTAGCACCGGTGGCTTGGACACCGGCTGGACGTTTTATACGCCGCTCAGCAGCGTGTATTCGAACTCCGCGGTCACCCCGGCGGTCATCGGTATCTTCATCAATGGCTTCTCTTCGATTCTGACCGGCCTCAACTTCATCGTCACCATCCACACCATGCGTGCTCCGGGCATGACCTGGTTCCGCATGCCGCTCTTCGTCTGGGCCCACTACGCCACCAGCCTGGTCATGATCCTGGGAACTCCGGTAATTGCAATCACGCTGTTGCTTGCCGGCCTCGAGCGCATGTTTCACCTGGGCTTCTTTAATCCCGCGCTGGGCGGCGACCCTATTCTCTTTCAGCATCTTTTCTGGTTCTATTCGCACCCCGCCGTTTACATCATGATTCTTCCGGCGATGGGTGTAATCAGCGAAATCATTCCCACGTTCGCGCGCAAGCCCATTTTTGGATACTCCTTCATCGCGGGATCGAGCATCGCCATCGCGGTTATCGGCTTCCTCGTTTGGGCCCACCACATGTTCGTTACCGGCGAATCCACTTACGCAGCGCTCACCTTTTCGTTCCTCAGTTACGTGGTAGCCATCCCCTCGGCGGTAAAAGTTTTCAACTGGACTTCGACGCTCTACAAAGGCTCGATCTCCTGGGACCCGCCGATGATCTATGCGCTCGGCTTCATTGGCTTGTTCGTGATCGGCGGCCTCACTGGTCTTTTCCTGGCGTGCCTCGGCCTGGACATTCACATTCACGACACCTACTTTGTCGTCGCCCATTTCCACTACATCATGGTCGGCGGCGCGGTCATGGGTTACGTGGGAGCTTTGCACTTCTGGTGGCCAAAGATTACCGGTAGGCTTTACCCAAGAGCTCTCTCGCGTTTTGCCGCCATTATTCTCTTCATCGGCTTCAATCTGACGTTCTTTCCGCAATTTATTCTTGGTTACCTCGGCATGCCGCGGCGCTATCACACCTATCCGCCGGAATTCCAGGTCCTCAACGTGCTCTCCACCGCGGGCGCTTCGATTCTTGCGCTGGGCTACCTGCTGCCAATGAGCTATCTGACCTGGTCCATGCGCTATGGCAAAGTCGCCGGGCCAAATCCCTGGCCCGCCACCGGCCTCGAGTGGAAAACGGATTCGCCGCCGCTCACGGAGAATTTCGAGGTCACACCGGAAGTGACCTGGGAGCCCTACGACTTTAAGAACCGGCCTGATCTTGGCTTGGCAACAGGCGCACCGTTGCCCGCCCCCGCGCACGGAGACGATTAGGCCGTTGGATTTAGATGTAGGGACGGACTGCAGTCCGTCCTGCTGTTGACTCTGGAAGAGGAGCACCGCGTGCACCGCACCGGCGAACTGTACGGACATTTCGAAACGCTCGAGCAGCAGAAAGAATCCGCCACGCTCGGCATGTGGATTTTCCTGGTCACTGAAGTCTTGTTCTTCGGCGGCCTGTTCCTGACCTACACTATCAATCGCCGTGCCTTCAGCACCGCCTTCGGCATCGGCAGCAACACGCTGGATATAACCCTCGGCGCCGGCAACACCGTCGTCCTGATCATGAGCAGCTTGACCATGGCCATGGCCGTTTGGTCCGCGCAAGTCGGCAAAAAGAAACTCGTCAGCATTTTTCTGATCGCCACGCTTGGCCTCGGCACCGTTTTTCTCGGCGTCAAAGCTATCGAGTACAAACAGAAATACGACCACCACCTCATCCCCGGCCACGGCTTTGACATGCGGTACCGCTCCGCGCATCCCACCGCCAGCGATGACCTAAAAGAATTGGCCCGGGAAAAACAGGAAGTGCAGACGGCCATCAAGAGTGATCCGGACATTAACTACCACGGCCAGCTTTATTTCTCTTTGTATTTCGGAATGACCGGCCTGCACGCCCTACACATGATCGTCGGCGCCGGTCTCCTGCTCTGGCTCATCAAGGGATCATTTGTCGGCCGTTACACCCCGCAGTACAACACACCCGTCGAAATCGTGGGCTTGTACTGGCACTTCGTCGATATCGTCTGGATTTATCTGTTCCCGTTGTTGTATCTGATTGACCGGCACCATTAGCGGAGTTTGGGAGAGGCACGCGTGTCCGAGCACATTGTTTCGCCAAAAATCTACGCCGTAATTTTCCTGTCGCTGATGATCGGCACGGCCATCACCGTGTGGGCCGCTTTTCAAAACTTCGGTAAGTTCAATATTGTCATCGCTCTCGTCATCGCCAGCATCAAAGCCACCCTCGTCGTTCTCTACTTCATGCACGCGCGCTACAGTCCCAGGCGCACCCAGCTCGTAATCGTATGCTCCGTCTTCTGGCTGGCCATTATGCTCGTTCTCACCCTCGCCGATTACGGGACCCGTGCTCATGACCTGCAGCCCGGCGTAAGCCGTCTCACCCCACGCGCCACGTCCCACTTCATCCAGGCCTGAGCCGCACTCTACACGCAGATCGCGCCTTAAGGCCTTAAGAATGTGATTCTTTGCAATTTTGGGGAAGCTTTAAAGCCGACGCGCAAAGTTACGGAAAGATCTTGCGGTGAACCGCTAGCGGAAATAGAAAAGGGGGGAGTAGCGAACCGGCCCAGCCCTCAATCCCCTAAAGGGATCCTCGGCTCGCCTCCCCCACCGACTTTAGGGTTGCAACCTCTACGCCATTCTTAACCCCTTTATTTTCAATGAACTGGACTATAATTCTAAGTAAAAAAGCCCTACCTCCCCCGCAAATTTACCTGCCCTCCCGGCTTGTCCTGCCCCCCTCCAGGGTGCTTGTTGAGTCCTTTCCTCGCGGCTGCTTGACCATTTTCTCCCCAGCCTGTTATCGTGAAGAGTCATTTTGGCCTCAGTGTGCCTACTGGGCGCCAGAGTTCCTGGGGAGGGAGCGCCTTCGTCTCATGGGCCTGACCAAACTGGTAATCCGGGGCGCGCGCCAGCACAACCTCAAGAATATCGACGTCGAAATCCCCCGGAACTCCCTGACGGTCATCACCGGGCTTTCCGGTTCGGGCAAGTCTTCTCTCGCGTTCGATACCATTTACGCCGAAGGCCAGCGCCGCTACGTCGAGTCGCTCTCCGCCTACGCTCGCCAATTCCTGGACCAAATGGAACGGCCCGAAGTGGACGTCATCGAAGGCCTTTCTCCGTCCATCGCCATCGAGCAGAAAACCACCACCCGCTCCCCGCGCTCCACCGTCGGCACCATCACGGAAATCTACGACTACCTCCGCGTGATCTACGCCTCCGTCGGCGTTCCGCATTGCCCGAACTGCGGCTTGCCCATCACCCGCCAGTCCAGCGAACAGATTGTCCAGTCCATCCTGCACGGCGAGATCTGCAAATCCGATGACCGCATCATGATCCTTGCGCCCATCGTCCGCGGGCGAAAAGGGGCCTTCCGGAAAGAACTCGAAAAATTCGCGCAGGATGGCTACGTCCGCGTTCGAATCAACGGCGAGCTTTTTCCCCTCGACGATCTTCCGGTCATCGACAAGCGTAAGAACCACACCATCGAAATCGTCATCGACCGTCTTCTCGTCAAGCAGGGCATTGCCGCGCGCCTCGAACAATCCATCGCCACTGCGCTCAAGCTTGCCAGCGGACTCGTCACTGTCGCAGTGGTCGGGGGCAATGAGCACGTTTTTTCCGAAAAGCTAGCCTGCCCCGATTGCGGCATTTCCGTTCCGCAGCTGGAGCCGCGTTCGTTCAGCTTCAATTCACCGTATGGCGCTTGCCCCGCTTGCAATGGCCTCGGCTCGAAATATGATTTCGATCCCTCCAAAATCATCACCGACTGGACCCGCCCACTTTTTGACGGCGGCCTCGGCCCGGGCTCCGGCTCCGCGATTCTCAAGCGCACTCTAGAACTCGGGGCCTACGCGCACGGCTTCAGTCTCGAGACGCCGTTTGAAAAATTTCCCGCGAATGTCCAGAACATGCTCTTGTATGGCTACCCGCCTTCGAACGGAAGCGGCTCCGAAAAGAAGAGCTCCAAAAGCGAAAAAGGCTTCCGCTTTCCCGGCATCCTGAAATTCCTCGAACGAAATTTTGAAGAGTCCAGTTCCGACACCTACCGCGAATGGATTACGCAGTACATGTCCGCGACGCTCTGCGCCACCTGTCACGGCAAGCGCCTTCGTCCGGAATCGCTTGCGGTTAAGCTGGCCCATTTATCCATCGCTGATTTCACCGCGCTATCTCTCAGCGCCGCGAGCCCGGCCGTCGCGAAGATCATCGCGCAGCTGACTCCGCGCCAAAAAGAAATCGCCGCCCGCCCCCTCGAAGAAGTCGCCGAGCGCATCGATTTCCTTCTAGCCGTCGGCCTCGGCTATCTCAGCCTGGACCGTTCCGCCGCGACACTCTCCGGCGGCGAAGCCCAGCGCATCCGCCTCGCCACGCAAATCGGCTCGCGCCTTCGCGGCGTTCTCTACGTTCTTGATGAACCCAGCATCGGCCTGCACGCGCGTGACAACGATCGTCTCCTCGGCTCCCTCGAGCACCTTCGCGATCTCGGCAATACCGTCCTCGTCGTCGAGCACGACGAAGACACTATCCGCCGCGCCGATTTTGTCGTCGATCTCGGCCCCGGCGCAGGCAACGCCGGCGGCTACCTCGTCGCCCAGGGCAAACCGCAGCAAATCGAGGACACGCCCGGCTCGCTCACTGGCCAATACCTCAGCGGCGCCGCCAAAATCCCCGTCCCCGAAAAGCGTCGCAGCCCCAACGGCAAAGCCATCCAGATTCTCGGCGCCAGTGCCAACAATCTCAAGGATGTCGACATCACGCTTCCGCTCGGCCTGCTCACCGTCGTCACCGGCGTCTCCGGCTCCGGCAAATCCACGCTGGTCAACGACATTCTCTATCGCGCCCTCGCGCAGAAACTCTATCGCTCGTCGGAAGCCCCCGCCGCTCATCGCGAAATCCTCGGTGCCGATCAGATCGACAAAGTCATCGAAATCGATCAAGCGCCCATCGGCCGCACTCCGCGTTCGAATCCCGCCACTTACACCGGGGTCTTCGCGCCCATCCGCGATCTTTTCGCCATGCTCCCGGAATCGCGCGAACGCGGCTACCGCCCCGGCCGCTTCAGCTTCAACGTGAAGGGCGGCCGCTGCGAAGCCTGCCAGGGCGACGGCCTCCGCCGCATCGAAATGAATTTTCTTCCGGATGTTTACGTGATGTGCGAAGTCTGCCGCGGCTGCCGCTACAATTCAGAGACGCTCGCCGTCCGCTACAAGGGCCACTCCATCAGCGACGTCCTGAATCTGCCTTCTTCCGACGCGCTGAAGCTCCTCGAAAACATTCCGCAAATTCAGCAGAAACTCGCCACGCTCGTTGAAGTCGGCCTCGGCTACGTCACCCTCGGCCAGTCCGCCACTACGCTCTCCGGCGGCGAAGCCCAGCGCATCAAGCTGGCTCGCGAGCTCTCCAAACGCCAGACCGGCCGCACGCTCTACATCCTCGACGAGCCCACCACCGGCCTGCACTTCGATGACGTTCGAAAGCTCCTCGCCGTCCTACAGCGCCTCGTCGATCTCGGCAACACCGTGCTCATCATCGAGCACCACCTCGACGTCATCAAGCAAGCCGACTGGGTCATCGACCTTGGCCCCGAAGGCGGCGAAGGCGGCGGCCGCATCGTCGCCCAGGGCCCTCCCGAACTCGTCGCCCGCACAAAAAAGTCCTACACCGGCCAAGTTCTCGCCCGCGTCCTCGGCATTTCCACCAACGGCCAACACAACGGAAACGCAAAGTGACCCTGCCTCAATCTCGAAGAACGGGTCAGTTTCCGATTATCCGATTTATGGACGTTTGCTTGCGCGGAAGTCGAGTCGGCACGATACTGACGTAGTGAGAGCGGTGAAGCGAAGTATCTTAATAGCGGCCCTAGTTCTTGTCATTGCAGGCGCGAGTTGGTTCGGGCTGAAGCAATACCTGAATCACACTGCCTGCAGAGAACGCGCGACAGAGTTCGCGCGGCAAATCGAATCCATCAAACAAGACGCCCACGAACAACTCAAAATCGGAGCAAAGAGGGATGATGTTTCCCGGTTCTTCACTAAACACGAGATCCCGTTTGCCATCCTCGAGTCTGAGGCAAGCGGAACACTATATACCTCTGGATGCGCACCGTTTGGCTGTGGATCAGATAGGGCCCTAATCGGTGTTCGCGTGAAGCTTGACGGGACAGGCGCAGTAACGGGAGAGCCAGAGGTGGTTACCCTGTACACGGACTGCTTGTAAGTCAGATGTCGGGAGTGCAAACGTTTCAGTTTCTGATAAACGCGTTTTCTACGGTCTGATCCACTACTCAATCTCGCCTTCGCTTGGTATTGCGCTCCGCGCGGGTTAGAGTATCCCCTGCTCCATGAGCATCTACTCCATTCAACCCATCACGCTTGGCGCGGTGCACACCTACCCGCTCGCCTCGCGCAAGAGCAAAGTCAGCGTTCGTGATTTTGCGAAGCCTCCCGCCGCAAACACTTCGATCACAAAATTCCTCGATTCACTTCCGAACATCCTTGCCGCCGAAGATCTTCGTCAACTCCTCGCCGCGATCCATCGCGCGCGCAAGCAGCGCAAAGCCATCCTCTGGGGCCTCGGCGGCCACGTCATCAAAGTCGGCCTCGGCCCCCTCCTCATCGATCTCATGAAACGCGGCTTCGTTTCCGGCATCGCCATGAACGGCGCCGCCCTCATCCACGATTTCGAAATCGCCCTCGCCGGCAACACTTCCGAAGACGTCGAAGCCGGCCTAGGCGCAGGCCAGTTCGGCATGGCCGCCGAAACCGGTCAGAACATCAACGAAATTGCCAAGCTAGCGCACCGCATTCGCATCGGCTACGGCGAAGCCGCCGGGCAATTCCTCTCGAGCGGCATTCTCAACGTCAAGCACGCCGATTCCAGCGTCCTCGTCGCCGCCTACAAGCACCGCATCCCTGTCACCATCCATCTCGCCATCGGCACCGACATCCCTCACATGCATCCAACCGCCAGCGGTGCGGCCCTCGGCGATGCCACGCATCACGATTTCCGTCTCTTCTGCGCCCTCGTCGAGCAAATGCACCCCGGCGGTGTCTATCTCAACTGGGGCTCCGCCGTTCTGCTCCCCGAAGTTTTTCTAAAAGCCGTGAGCGTCGTCCGCAATCTCGGCGTCCCGCTCCGCCCCATCACCACCGCGAATTTCGACTTTATCCAGCACTACCGTCCGTTGCAGAATGTAGTGAAGCGTCCCACCGCTTCCGCCCGCGGCCGCGGCGGACCCGAATCGCACGGCTACGCCATCACCGGCCACCACGAGCTGCTCTTGCCGCTCGTCGCCGCCGCCCTGGCCGCCGGCTGGCCAAGGAAATCGCATCCAGGAAAACGATGACTCTCTTCGACGGCAACTTTTCAAATCCTCCCGATCAAAACCCGAATCCCCATCCCGCCCCAACTTCGCCTTCCGGCTCCCCGGGAACCGATACACTTGCCCCGGCGCTCGCCGGCGACCCTCTCTCCTTCGCTCCCGGCCCATCCCGCATTCCGTACGCGCAAAGGCCGGAAGTCCCCGAAGACCTGCGCATCTCCTGGTCCTGGCTGCATCTGCTCGGTTTCGGTTTCTTCACTCTCGTGGTTATGGCCGTCGTGCCCTCGCTGCTGGCGATCCCTTACCTCCAGGGCAAGCATCTCACTCCCGAAAAATTGCAGAATTATCTTTATTCCATCCCTCAGTTTGTCGTGGGCTCCACGTTCGCCGTGTTCGCGTTCATTTTCCTTTTCCTCTACGTCACGCTTTCCGCGCTTCCCGAGAAGCCATTCTGGCGCACACTTGGCTGGCGAAAACTCATTCCCACTGCTTCGAATCTGCCTTCCAAGCCTTGGCTCTACCTTTTCTCCGGCGCCGGTCTATCGTTGCTGGCCGCCATCGTCGGTTCGCGCGTCCACACTCCCGAGGACATGCCCATTGAAATACTGATGAAAAGCAGACTCGGCGCCATGTTCATGATGGGAATGGCCGTCGCCGTCGCGCCGCTTGTGGAAGAAACCGTTTTTCGCGGCTATCTCTACCCCGTGTTCGTGCGCATGGTCTCCGGTGTTTTGCGTTTTCTAGGCGTGGAGTCCGCACAATCCATTCGCGCCGGCATCTCCTCCAGCATCCTCCTTACGGGTGTTTGCTTCGGCCTGCTTCATGGAGTCCAGCTCGCCTGGACCTGGGGTATCGTCTCCGTCCTGATCCTTGTCGGCATCGCGTTTACTTATGTTCGTGCCCGTACCGGCACTGTTTTCGCCAGCTATCTCATGCATCTCGGATACAATTCGCTCATTGCCCTTGCTGCTGTCGCTAGCACCCACGGCTTCACCAAAATGTCCCCGCACCCCTGATCAATTCGTTTTCTGCTTCAGCGTTGTTACAATGAATGTTTATGAGGCTGATAGTCGAATGTACGTAGCGCAACCCATTGAATGGACCGACCGCGGCGTGGTTATGCTCGACCAGCGCCTCCTCCCCGCCGAGGAAGTCTCCTACACCTACACCGATTACCGCGAAGTCGCCAGAGCCATTCGCGAAATGGTCATTCGCGGCGCGCCCGCCATCGGTGTCGCTGCCGCCATGGGCGTGGCCCTCGGCGTCCTACACAGCACCGCAAAGTCGGTCGAAGCTCTTAGCGCGGAGTTCCCTGAAATTTGCGATACGCTCGCGAAAACGCGCCCTACTGCCGTCGATCTCTTCTGGGCCCTCGAGCGCATGAAGCGCCGCTTCGCCGAACTCGCCTCGCAAACTTCCGACCTCGGCAAAATCAAGCAGGGAATGGTTGAGGAAGCCCAGCAAGTCCATCTCGAGAAAAAGTCCACCGACGAAGCCATCGGCCGATTCGGCGCCGAATTCATGCCGCGGGAAGGGCACGTCATGACGCAATGCAACGCCGGCGCGCTGGCCACCGCCGGCATCGGCACCGCCCTCGGTGTCATCCGCGTCGCATTCGAACAGGGCAAAAAACTCCACGTCTTTGTGCCCGAAACGCGGCCCTACCTTCAGGGCGCGCGGCTCACCGCTTGGGAGTTGCATAAAGGCGGCATCCCGCTCACGCTCATCACCGACAACATGGTCGGTCATTTTCTAAAAACAGAAAAAGTCGGCGCCATCGTCACCGGCGCGGACCGCATCGCCGCCAACGGCGACACCGCCAACAAAATCGGCACGTACCAGATCGCCGTCCTCGCCAAGGAAAACAACGTCCCCTTTTACATCGCCGCGCCCGTTTCGACCTTCGATCTTTCCATCCCTGATGGCGACCACATTCCCATCGAACAGCGTTCCGCCGCCGAGGTCACTCACCTCCAGGGCGTGCGCATCGCCCCCGACGTCCACGCCGCACATCCCGCCTTCGACGTCACTCCCGCCCGCTACATCGCCGCCATCTTCACCGAACGCGGCGTCGCCCGCGCCCCCTTCACCGACTCCCTTCGCGCGCTAGCCTCGGCTGCGCACTCGATCGCCGTCCCCTCCACCAGATAGCTGGTCGGTCCCGAGTGATGCCTTGAGGTTCCGTCTTCGTCCAAAATTGGCTCGCCGAATTCGCCAATCGCAACCGCAACTAGAATTGCGCCCGAACGCGCGCTTTTCTTCCCAGCTCGGTCTCTTACTTCAAGCAGGCCGGATCGCCATCACCGTTCGCCCTCGCCGGCTGAACGAAGCGAAAAACGCCAGGATCTGTTTCCATGGGAAATACTTCTTGTTGAGCAACTTCGTCCCGTGTTCCGCCTCATCGCCCGTCACGATCTCGGCCCGTGCGTCCACCCAGTCCCCCAGGACGTTGCCCCTCACGTCGCACGGCGCAATTCTCACGCGCCCATTATTGCGGATGCGTTTCACTTTTCCCGAAACTCCGATGGTGTACAGGTAGAGTTTCGCTTCGGGAGAATCCAGCTTCGCCGAGGGCTCCGCCGCAAACCACACCGGCGTCTTCACTCCCTCGCCGCTCTTCTTAAAAGTCTCGAGATTCAGATACTTCTGTCCCTCAAATGCGGCAAATCCCATCGTATCGCCCCCGGTAGTTCGATGCCCAGCATTCTATGCCAGGCACAAAAAAATGGGGGCAGACATTCCTGTCTGCCCCATGGATTCCAGCTTGTGGCCAGACTGCTGGCCGCTCGTCGCCGGGCTCTACATCTTTGGAAAATTCGGGTCGGCTTTTACTTCAAGGATTTGCGCCGTATGCCTCCGCGTGTGGCCGGAAATCAGCAGGATCCACTGATAGCCATCCAGCGTGCCGATCGCCGGCACCGGGTGGTCGAAGAGATGATCACGCAAATCCTCTTGCGTGGTCTTGATGTATTCGATGGTGTGCGCACGGCTGTCCTGAAAAAGCTTCACCGATTCTTCCAGCGTCATCACCCCGTGCTTAACGGGATCGATGGGCTCCGGCGCCGTCGCCTTGTGGCTCCGGTCTTGGAGCATCTTGACGATCAGCTCGTCCTTGCCCTTGGCGGCGTCGCGCTTCTCAGGATTCGCCGGGGCCTTTATGATCCGTTCGGTGACCAGGCCGAAAATGAATCCTTCCGCCAGCGCGATATGTTCTGAGCACTCCGCCACGGACCAGCGTTCCGGCGCCGCCTTGAAACTCCACTGCGCCGTGGAAAGTCCTTTCGTGGCGTCCAGGAAAGCCTTCTTGGACCCTTCCAGTTCCGCTACGGCATGGTCTCTTTCTTCTTGCGTCAGCGTTTGCGTTCCGTCCGCCGCCAACATCAAGGCAATTGCCAGAAAAAGGCCTTTCATGGGTATCCTCCGAGGAGAATATCGTATCGCATCACCCCGGAGGGTAATGCATTATTTTGCGCGGACGTAAGTCACGTCTTCCGTGAACGCATCCTTCTGCTCTTTCCGGAATGTCCACGTCGTCTTGAAATGGTCGTTGTCGATGAACGTATATGTCGCGTGATGCATGTGCCCGGTGTCCGCGCTCTTCAAGTTCGTAATGCTTTCCAGCTCGAACTTCAGCGTCTTCGATTCCGGCGCATATGTTCCATGCATCGTCGGCTGGTTTCCCGCCATGCAGTAGTGCGTCAGCTTGATCTGGTCGCCGTCCAGGTAATACAGCGTGATCATTTCCACCGGCTTGCCGTCTTCCACCATGTGGAATTTCTCGAGCACCGCCGTGCCGCCGGACGTCAGCTCCAGGTCCAGCGTCGCCTTGTTCATGTTCGACTTGTCGGTTTCCCAGTGCCCCACCAGCGACTTCAGTTGTTCAAAAGCCGCTGTGCCGTTGCCCCCGGCGAAGCCGGACTTCGGAATCGCCAATGCCACCACCACCAATCCAACTGCCAGAATTCTAGCTGCACTTTTCATTTCTTTTCTCCTTCCAGGATGTTTCTTGCGGTGCCACTCTCCGCGACCGAAAACGATCGGAACTCTTTGGGATTAGCTCTAGTGCTGTTCGCTTGCCGCCTCCGAGCGCCCACCGAATTTCTGCGTACAGAATCCTACAATTACTCCAAGCAACATTCCCGGCAGCATGATGTCCCAGAACAATGCCATTCCCGCGCGCAGAATTACCAGCAAGCTCAGCACCGCGGCGATTACAACTCCAACAAGAATGCCAAGCAACATTGAATGCACTTTTTGCGAGATGTACCCGATCACCACGCCCGACACCAGGCCCTTCAGCATGGAAAACGTAATTACGCTTCCCATCACCGGCGCCAGCGACGGCTCGAAGAATCCGCTCAGGCCATCCAGCAGCCCGAGTGTTCCTCCCAGCGCAAGACCCAGCATCGGTTTCGTCAGGCTCATCGCTTTCTCCCGTCGAAGTGCGGATGATTCGCTGGCAGTTTCATTTCGCATTCGGATCGGGCTGCATCACGCCGATGAGATTTCCTTCGGTGTCCGTAAGGTACGCGAAGTATCCTACCGTCGGAATCGGTGTCTTCGGCATCACCAGCTTCCCGCCCGCCTTGGTCACCGTATCCACCGCGGCGTCTACCGATTCCACGCCGATCGTGTTGGTCGTCGTTTTTACCTGGGTATTCTTCATCAACCCGCCATTGATCCCCGGCGTTCCCTCCGCGCCCGTATTGACCATCCAATACTCCATCGGACCCGGCCACTTTTCGATTTTCCATCCGAACGCTTTTTTGTAGAACGCCGCCGCCCGCTCCGGATCGCTTGCCGGTATTTCAAAATGGATTACTCGTGACATGGTTCTCCCTCCGATTTTGCACACACAAAGTTTTTGTTCGTTTCTGCCCTGAATCTAACGCGTCGCCGGCGTCGCTCCATACCGCTGCGTGGCGTAACCCACGATCATTCCCACGATGCTGCCGGGGAGGATGATTTCGAAGTAGTAGCCATGCTGCAGGTAGTGGGCGACAAGAAACGCGAGTACAAAGCCTACGGCCAGGCCGAACAGAATGCCGAGTGGGACAGAATTCACTTTACGCGCGAAAATGCCCGCCGCCACTCCAGCGATCAATCCCTTAAGCGTCGAACCAAAAATGATTCCGACTAATTGGGCTCGAACAGCGGGCGTGAACCAGGCCGTCCCCCCGTCGATCGCACCCAGCAAAGCCCCGATCAAAAGTCCCAGCAACACCTTATTCATCACATTCCTCCGTCGCATTCTCTCGCTACTGTTCCTTACAACAGATCCGAAAAATTCTTTAGTGCTACCTATGCATGAAAAGCAGAATCAGGACGCGCATCGCCAAGTAGGCTGCAATCAACAAGATAAAGAACCGGTAGCGCCGGTAAAAGCGCGCCGTTTTCTCAAAAATGCTCTCCTGGTGCGCTCCCACCGCCAATCCATCTAGATATCTCGAAACGTCGAGAGCCAGTTCTTGCACGTTGGGATAGCGCTCCGCTGGAGCCACAGCGGCCGCTTTCGCGCAGATTGCCGCCAGCGATTTCTCGAGGCGAGTGCCACCTTGGGCGGATATTTCTTCTGGTTTCCCAGTGAGCAAGAATCGCAATAGCGCGCCGAGCGAGAAAATGTCGCTCCGCGCATCCAGATTCTTAACGTCGCCGCGCGCCTGTTCCGGGGACATGTATCCCGGCGTACCCATCACCGTGCCGTGCTCCGTCACCGCGGAAATCTCTGTGGTGTCGTTTGCGGTGGCGGAAGGTTTCGGCTTTTCGAGAATCGTCGCTTCCGGGTCGGTTTCTCGGGTGGCGTGCAAAACTTCTTCGCGCAGAATTTTTGCCAGTCCCCAATCCATTACCAAGACTTCGCCGAACGGCCCGACCATTATGTTCGCGGGCTTCAAATCGCGGTGCAGCACGCCGCGTGCGTGTGCGAATCCCACGGCATCGCAAATTCGCAAAAAAAGCCGAAGCCGGTCTGGCATCGAATTTACCGACGCAATGTATTGATCCAGCCGCTGGCCTTCGACAAATTTCATCGTGTAGAACACGCGCCCGTCGGCGAGCGTTCCCACGTCGTGCACCGGCACGATTCCCGGATGCTCGAGCCGCGCCAACACGCGCGCTTCGCGAATCAACCGGGTGGCCAGATCGCCCTCTGTTCCCGGCACGTCCAGAATTTTCAGCGCCACGCGCCGCTGCAGTTTTTCATCTTCCGCCGTATATACCACTCCCATGCCGCCACGAGCCACACGCTCCAGCAAGCGGTAATGCGTTCCCGCAAGGTCGGGAATGTCCGCACCGTCGCGCAATCGCTCCACTGCGCGATCCGAAATAAATTTCATTTTGCGTCCCATCCGAACGCCACGCGAGCCTCGCGCTGAAATTCTTCTTCGCTGCCGCAGAGTTCCCACAATCGCTCCAGAGCGATGCGGCGGAATTCGCGCCGCGCCCACGCCAGCGCATTGGTCACGTCCGTCACTGGGATTCCGTATTCCCGCGCAAGCTGTTCGTAAGAAATCTTTTCGTTGCCGTCTAGGTCGTATGCTTCGAAAAGATGAAAAGTCCGCGTGCGTTCTTTTTCCGCGCACAATCCGCGCAGATCTTCTACTGCCAGCGCGAAAAGGCTGCGCACCCATTCTTTCTCGAAGAACTCTTCCAGCGATTCCGGCGAAGGAATCGACGACGGATCCATTACTGCCAAGCCCAATTCTTCTTCCGCGCCGGGAAAATCCAGCGCCAGGTGCAGCAAGTTTCCGCCGCGTTTCTGCCGGCGCCCCGCCTTGTCTTCATTCATCACAAAACTATCCACGCAAATGCGCAGGTAGGTCCGTAGCCGGCTCTTCTTCGCATCAAATTTATCCAGCAGCTCGCGCTCCAGCAATTCCATGAAAAACCCCTGCGTCAAGTCCTGCGCCGCATCCGCGGGCCGGTTCCACCGCAAACGGATGTACTTGTAAACCGGCTTCCAGTACGCCGCGCACAGAGCTTCGAGGGCGCGCTCGCGTTCCTCTGCGTCAATGCTGCGCACCGCCTCGATCACCGACCGCCGCGTGAGGGGGAAGCTGTCGCCACCTTGTGGTTCGAAGTTCTGGGTCATTTCATCGCCTATTCGATAGCTGCGCAATTCAAGAGAAGTCTATGCATGACCGCCAAAGCTGACAAGCGGCGATTGTCCGCCGCGTTTCTGAGTGACGGATAGCTGCGAAGCGGCCGAGCCGCGCAGCCTCGGCTAATTCTCGTCAATCTCACACTTCTCCTTGAGAGCCTAGGAGAGCAGGTTTATATTCCTAGGCGGACTAGGAGAGACCACTTCCATGGACAAACAACTCGACCTTCTGCAAGGCACGCTGGACATGTTAATTCTCAAGGCCGTTTCGCTCGGCCCGTTGCACGGTTACGGCGTACTGCTGCGCATTCAGCAAATATCGAAAGACCGCCTGGAGATTCAGCAGGGCTCGCTGTACCCGGCTCTCTACCGTCTGGAGCATCAAGGCTGGATCGCCAGCGAATGGGGCGAGTCGGAAAACAAGCGCATGGCCAAGTATTACCGCCTCACGGCTGCCGGGAAACGCCGGCTGCAAACAGAATCCGAAAAGTGGAATCGGATGGCGGATCTGATCGCGGGAATCCTAGACACGAAGCCGGAGGAAGTATGACGCTCTGGAGCCGCATTCGTTCCTGGACAAGGGCAACACTGAGGCGCTCGCGGATGGAGAGCGAGATGGACGCCGAACTGCAATTCCACATTGAAGCTTATGCGGAAGATCTAGTACGCAGCGGCGTAGCCCGTGAGGAAGCGATGCGATGCGCGCGCATCGAATTCGGTGGAATCGAGAGCGTCAAAGAGCAGGGCCGTGAAGCGCGAGGCGTGAATCTAGTCGAGTCTTTGGTGCAAGATTTGCGGTATGGCGCGAGCAACATGCTACGGACGCCTGGTTTTACGGCGATCACCGTACTTACGTTGGCGCTCGGCATCGGAGCAACGACCGCGATCTTCAGCGTGGTGAATCCCATCCTGTTCGAATCTCTACCGTACCCGAACGCCGAGCGGATCATGATGATCTCGGAATTCGGGCCGGATAGCTCGCGCAGCCGCGTGGCATTCCATACCTATCGTGAACTGGCCGAGCGAAGCCGTTCCTTCGAGACCGTTGCCGTAACGAAGATATGGCAGCCGACTTTGGTTACTGCGAGGGAGCCGGAGCGCTTCGATGGACAATTCGTGAGCGCCGGGTATTTTCATGCGTTGGGCATAACGCCGTTCCTGGGAAGGGATTTTGAGCTGTCCGACGACCGGTTCCACGGACCACACGTCGTGATGCTCAGCGACGCACTGTGGCGCCGCCGCTTCGGAGGCGATGCGGCAATCATCGGGCGCCAAATCACGCTCGACGACAATAGCTACACGGTGATTGGAGTGATGCCGAGTACGTTTGAAAACGTCCTCGCTCCGTCTGCGGAACTTTGGGCGCCCTTGCAGTACGACCCGGGACACATCGCTGATTCGCAGACTAGGGAGTGGGGCAATCACCTGCGTATGGTTGGACGTCTGCAGTCCGGCGCCTCTATCGATCAAGCCAGGCGGGAACTCAAAGCTATCGCGGGCAACCCGGTGCCGGAATTCCCGAGGCCGCCTTGGGCATCACACGAAGAGGGGTTCACGGTGGACTCGCTGCAGGACGACGTGACGCGCGGCGTGAAGCCGGCGCTGCTTTCTGTAATTGGGGCCGTCTTGTTGGTGCTGGTGATCGCCTGCGTAAACGTGACCAATCTGCTGCTGGCCCGATCGGTGCGGCGTCGTGGCGAGTTCGCTTTGCGCACTGCGCTCGGCGCTGGGCGCAGCCGGTTGATCCGGCAGTTGCTGACGGAGAGCTTGCTCCTCGCCGCGATGGGCGGCGTGGCTGGCATGGTTGTTGCACAACTTGGCGTTCGCGCGCTGGTGGCGCTCAGTCCAGCGGAATTGCCGCGCATCGGCGCGATCGCCATCGACGGCGCGGTCTTCGCGTTCGGACTCGGTGTGACCACGCTGATCGGTTTGGCGGTCGGGCTGATTCCAGCGCTCCGCGCCTCCTGCAACGAACCGCAAACGGCACTTCAGGAGAACTCGCAGCGCACTGTCGACGGGCACCGTCGCACGCGAAGCGCGTTGGTCGTCGTGGAAGTCGCGCTCGCCCTTGTGCTGCTGGTCAGTTCTGGACTGTTCTTGCGGAGCCTGCAGCATTTGTTTGCGATCGCTCCAGGATTCGATTCCTCCCACCTGCTCACCATGCAGGTGCAGACCTACGGCCGCCGCTACGACGACGATGCCACCTGCAATCGTTTCTTCGCCCAGGCCCTGGAAGCGGTTCGCAATGTACCGGGAGTGTCGGCGGCGGCATTCACCAGCCAATTGCCGCTTAGCGGCGATATAGACCTCTACGGAGTGCAATTCGAGAATGCGAGCAACACGAAAGACGTCGAACCCGCATTTCGTTACGGAGTGGCGCCGGGCTATTTTGAAACCATGGGCATCCCGCTCCGCCGTGGACGCCTTTTCAACGAGCAAGATGCGCTTGGATTGCCCACGAGGCCGGTTCTGATCAACGAATCGCTCGCCAACCGCAGGTATCCCGACCAGGATCCCCTTGGCCAGCGCATTCGCTTTGGCGGCTCTCCCAACCGACCGTGGGACATCATTGTCGGCGTGGTCGGCGACGTCAAACAGACTTCTTTGGCTGTGAGCCAATCCGACGCTGTCTACGTGACAACCGCGCAATGGCTCTGGGCCGATGGCACGCAATGGCTGGTCGTCAGGACTCGCGGCGATTCGGCCGCACTCGCGCCTGCCGTTCGCCAGGCGATCTGGTCGATTGACAAGGACCAGCCGGTCGTGCGCGTCGCAACTATGGAAAGCATGCTTGCAGCTTCTACTGCTCAGCGCCGCTTCGCGCTCATACTTTTCGAGACGTTCGCTCTTGTCGCACTGTTGCTCGCGGGCGCGGGCATCTATGGCGTGCTCTCCGGTAGCGTCGCTGAGCGCACGCGGGAAATCGGAGTGCGCCTGGCGCTCGGTGCATCGCGCGAGAGCATTCTCACCCTGGTCATTCGTCAGGGAATGATGCTTACTGGAGTTGGCGTTGCGATTGGACTGGCAGCAGCAGCCGCAGCGAGTCAGACCATCGCCGCGATGCTATTTGGGGTCTCACCTCTCGACCCGGTCACTTATCTCGGCGTGATCGTTCTACTGGCAGGTGTGTCGGTGATTGCGTGCGGAGTGCCGGCCTGGCGCGCCATGCAGGTGGATCCGATAATTGCCCTGCGCTACGAATGACGATCCTATTCGTAGCGCAGGGCTTCGACGGGATCGAGGCGGGCGGCTTTCCACGCGGGATAGACGCCGAAGACGATGCCGATCAGCGCGCAAAGAATGAGAGCGGTGGCGATCCAGAAAAAGGAGAGGACCGCGGACATTTTCAGTCCATAGCGCAGTAGCAGAGAGATGCCAGAGCCGAAAAGAACGCCGATGACCCCTCCGACGGCGCTGAGTGTGACGGCTTCAATCAGGAATTGCGCAAGGATATTGGAGCGACGTGCGCCGATGGCCTTGCGCACGCCAATCTCTCGGGTCCGTTCCGTGACGCTCACCAGCATGATGTTCATTACTCCGATCCCGCCGACAATCAGACCCACGGAGGCGACCGCAAACATCAGAATGAAGATCATCCCGCTGATCTTGTTCCACAATTCCAGAAAATAATCCGAAGTAAACAGCGCAAAGTCATCGGGCTTATTGTTCGCAAGGCGACGCTTGCGGCGAAGGAGATCGCGAATTTCCTCGACAGCTTCTCCAACTTTATCGGGATAGCGGGCCTTGGCGAAAATTACATAATCTTTCCTATTGGGATAGAGTTTGCGAAGCGTGGTGACCGGCATGTACGCGGAGTTGTCCTCCGGGTTGGAGCCGCCGGAGATGCCTTGTCTTTGCTTTTGCAGCGTGCCGATCACCGTGAAGAGCTGGCCGTCGATGACGACTTCCTGGCCCAGACTATTCTGGGCCGACTCGGGAAAGAGAATTCGTGTGGTGTCGTAGCCCAGCAGCACGACGGGCGCGCGATGCTCCGAATCGGTTTCGTTGAAAAAGCGGCCGCGCTCAATCTTCAAGTCGAAGATCTCCCCAATGGACGGCTGATTTCCCTGCAGAATCACGTTTTTCGCGCGATACGCGCCGCGGCGCACATCTTCCGTGCCGGAACCGAACTGTGGTTGAAAGATGCGCATGGAGGCCGAGGCTGCCTTGACGTAAGGAAGCAGAGCGATCTCTTCCGCCCATTCAGGCTGGAGCTCCTTACGTGTAAACCATTCGCTGGGCGGACGGGAGAGAGAGGCCCATGGAAATCGGTAGGCGATGATGGTGTCCGAGCCCAGCTCGCGAATTCCACCGAGGACATTCTCGTTGAGCCCATTGATGACCGACGTGACCGTAATGACCGTGGTGATGCCGATCACGATGCCAAGAACGGTAAGCGCTGACCGAAGTTTGTTCTTTTGTAATGTATCTAGAGCGAGAAGAATTTCCTCGCGGAACTTGAGTATGCTCTCTTTGCGTCTGCGGACGCGCAGAGGGAGCGCTGCGGGCTGCGTCAAAGTTTTTTCGAAGGTCGCCATGAATTTCTTCTTTTACTCCGAACGCAGCGCTTCGACCGGATCAAGCTTGGCAGCCTTGGATGCCGGATAAGTTCCGAAGAAAAGGCCGACGCTCAAAGCAACAAGCAACCCGCTGATCACCGACCACAATTGCACGGAGCTTGGGAGCGAAAATGCCCACGTTATGATGCTAGCGACTAGGACGCCGCACAACACTCCGATGGCGCCTCCGATTACCGAGATCGTCGAAGATTCAATCAAGAATTGAAGCAAAATATCGCTTCGGCGCGCGCCCAGCGCTTTCCGCACACCGATTTCGCGCGTCCGCTCCGTGACGGAGACGAGCATGATGTTCATGATGACGATGCCGCCGACGACCAGAGAAATGGAAGCGATCGCGATCATAACGGCGAAAAAAGAGCTGCTGATGTCTTTCCAAAGCGACAGAAAGGAGTCGCTGGTCTCGATCGCGAAATCGTCCGGCTTGGCATAGGCAAGGTGATGCCGTCCGCGCATGATCTGCCGAACTTCATCCACGCTCTCCTGAATCTTCGCCGCCGAACCCGCGCGCGAAGTGATGCGGAGCGAGTCCTGCTGTGTGCCAAAGTTCTTGTTGTAAGTGGTGAGCGGAATAATGATCCAGTTGTCCAGGGAATTTCCCAGCGCCGAACCCTGCTTGCTTCCATAACCGATCACTTCGCAGGGAATATTGTTCCAGCGAACTTCTTTTCCGACGGGATCGATGCCGGGCATCAGGTTCTCGATGATATCGTTGCCAATCACACAGACCGGCGCCGCTCCGCGCATGTCCTCGTCTGTGATATGCCGCCCCGCCACCAGATCCACGTCGTAGAGCTGCGCCATCTGTGGAGTCCACGCCCGCAGGTTGGTATCCTTCAGCGAATTCAGCCCACTCTTTACCTCTACGCGCCCACCCAGCGAAGCCCCAATTTCCTTGCAGGACTTGCAGAGTTCGCGGACCGCTTCGTAGTCGTCGTAGGTCAGGCGTTTGCGCTTCTGGAATTCGAGCCAGTCGTCCACATTTGTGACGATGGAAGGCTGTTTGGATAGCCCAAAGACGTCGGCGCCCAGCCGAAATACCCGCGTGGCGACGTATTTGTTTGCGCCATTGATCAGGCTGACCACAGTGATCACGGCGGCCACTCCGATCACTACGCCGATCAAGGTCAGCACGCTGCGCAGCTTGTGCGCCCACAGGCTGGACGCGGAGATCGCCACGGCTTCGGAGAGATTCATGGTTCTCGGCGAAACGGAGCGGGTCAGGGTGGATGAAGACACTTCTGCCATGCTTGGGCCTCATCCTAACATACGCACCGGGTAGGGCTGGGATTACGCAAGCAGCGAAGGGATCCGTCCTTCGTAGGTATCTGTAACTTCAAGAAAACGAAACAGATGGCGTGTCAAACTAGAAGTGAATTAGAGGATAGGTGGCGGGTCAGCCCTGATGGCGGATACGCTGGGCAAGGGACCGAGCGCGCTGGCGGGCGATATCCACAAACCGCGAATCTCCGGCAATCTGGTCGAGGATAGGAAGGACGCGCTGCGGCTCCGGCAAGAGACTGCGGTTGAGATCGGATTCGAATTGCAGCAAAGCGTCATTGATTCCCAGGCGGTCGTAGCGCATGCGCCGGGTGATCAAGTCGAAATGTTCCTGCTGGCGCGCCAGCCCTTCGAAAATCTGCAGCAGCTGTGCCGCAGCCGAATTCAGGGTGTAATTGAATTTTGTTTCGTGGACTTCGCTGCCAGATTCCCATTTGAAGGTTTTTTCGCCAAGATTGGCGATCTTCCGGTGCACGTCCAGATCCTGGCCCTGGAAATGGTTCAACTGCGCCGCCAGTTCGAACATCTTTGCGCGTAGCCCGGCGCTGACTTGAAATGGCGAAGGGCCGGCATCCTCATCGAGCTGGCGAATTTCGTACGCGGCGGTATCGGAATCCTCCCGCACGGCGATTTCGATGAATTCCGGCGAGCTGGATTTGAAAACCCGCCGAAACGTCAGCTTTGCGCTCGCCGAACCAGGCGCGGAATACGCCGCGCCGGCCACCGTGCAAGCCAGGCCGATCAGCAATCCCAATCGTAGAAAGGACATTTTCATTGCGTGGATAAGATGCGCGGCAGCTTGTTGCGAGTAGCGCCGTTCGTTCGAATACCAGTAGTTCCTCCGGTTACGCCGGCCGCCGCACTTAGAGTCCGTGGCCGGATTACAGTATTTTGATGCGGCAAACCGAACCGGCGTCGCACTTGCTCCGCCTGCAAATGGCACAAAGCCACTGCGAGCGCATCCGCCGCATCCGCGGGCTCCGGCGTCTCCGTCATGGAGAGCAGCGCACGCACCATGGTCTGCATCTGCCGCTTATCGGCCTGCCCGTAGCCGGCAACGGAGGCCTTCACTTCGCGCGGCGCGTAGCTATGCACTTCCAAATCATGTTGCGCGGCCGCCAGCAGCACCACGCCGCGCACTTCCGCCAAGCGCAGTGCGGTACGCATGTTCAGCGCGGTGAAAATATTCTCGACGGCCATGGCGTCCGGGGAAAACTCTTCGATCAGCCGGCAGAGCAGCGCGTGGACATCCTGGAGCGTGGCGCCTGCAAACTCCTTGCGCCGTTTGGCCGCGACGGTCATCGCACCATAATGCAGCATGCGGCAGACGCTCCCGTCGCTCTCGACGATTCCGTAGCCGGTCGGTCCAGCCGATGCGGGGTCCACGCCGAGCACGCGTATCCAGCCATTCTTGGCACTCGTTGCGCGCGCTGAAACTATCCCGTTCATCGCCACAAGTTTACGGCGTTACCCCCATCCCTGCCACAGCTTTGTACCGGGTGTGCGCGAGAAGAACGCTCGCGTCAAGAAAAGCAGCCAGTCCGGGCAGGGGACTGACCGTGGAAAACTGTCCAAACGAATCTAGTTCGCCCCGACGGCCGCCTGAATTTCGGACTCATCGATGTCAAAATTTGCGTAGACGTGCTGCACGTCGTCGTGCTCTTCCAGCGCTTCCACCAGCCGCACCATCTGCGTCGCTTGCGGGCCCGTCAGCTTGATGTAGTTCTGAGGCACCATGGCGATCTCCGCGGATTCCGGAGTAATTCCCGCCTTGGTCAGCGCCTCTTTTACCTTCTCCAGCGCCTCCGGCGGCGTCACGATGTACCACGCGGAGCCATCATCTTTCAGGTCTTCCGCGCCAGCCTCCAGCACCAGGTCCAGCATCTTGTCTTCGCTTGCCGCTTCCTTGGGAACGCTGATCTCGCCTTTGCGACTGAACATCCAGCCCACCGCGCCGGCTTCGGCTAGGTTGCCGCCGTTCTTGCTCATCAAGTGGCGAAATTCGCCGACCACGCGGTTGCGGTTGGTGGTCACCACCTGGATCAACATGCCCACGCCGCCCGGGCCGTATCCCTCGAAGGTCGATTCCTCATATTGCTCGCCTTCCAGCTGACCCGTGCCGCGCAAAATCGCGCGCTCAACGTTTTCGCCCGGCATGTTTGCGGCCTTCGCCGCCAGAATCGCCGTGCGCAGCCGGGGGTTCGAATTCGGCTCGCCGCCGCCGATGCGCGCGGCAATGCTGATTTCGCGAATGATGCGCGTGAAAACGCGGCCACGCTTCGCGTCAGTAGCCCCCTTCTTGTGTTTAATCGTGGCCCATTTTGAATGCCCGGACATGACACATCCTCTTTTATGTAGCGTGGCGCCGGTCTGGCCGGCGCCATCCATGGATGAATTTTCGCGCCCTAAAGTGCCGGCATAGAAGGCCTGCCACTTTGCGGCGGCAATGAATTACGACACCACTGCGGAGACTTACGGTGAACCGCAAACCCCTGCGGAACTTGCGTAGTTTAGCACAGCAGCCCATGCCGCGAAACGGGGTATACTCTCCCCGGGGCATCTCCTTGCATTCGATAGACTTCCGCGTTGTTGCCGCGCTCCGCTCCGAAAACTTCGAGTCTTGCCATGCCTGACCGGCGCTATCGGGTTCTTGCCATTGCCGCGCACCCCGTTCAATATATGGCGCCGATTCTGCGGCGCATGGCGATACACCCGGCCCTGGACCTCCACGTGGTCTATTGCAGTCTTCGCGGCGCTCAGGCCGGCCATGATCCGGAGTTTGGCGCCAGCATTCAGTGGGATGTGCCTCTGCTTGACGGCTATTCGTGGTCCGAGGTTCCCAATCGCGGCTCGGGCGGGGAATCTTTCTTCGGGCTGCGAAATCCTGGCCTCCGGAAGCTCATCCGCGGCGGGAACTTCGACGCGATTCTTTGTTTCACTGGCTATCTCAAAGCCACTTTCTGGATCGCTTATCTCGCGGCACGGCGGGCAGGGAGTGCTTTTCTTTTCGGCGCGGATACCACGACTCTGACTCCTCTGGATGGCCGCATGTGGAAGCGCGGAGTCAAGCGCGTGGTCTGGCCAATGCTCTTCGGCCTGGCCGATCAGATAATTGTTCCGTCGTCCGGAACGCGCGATCTCATGCTTTCTTTGGGCTTGCCCGCCGACCGCATCACGCTCACACCATATTCCGTGGACAACGATTGGTGGATTCAGCAATCCGTGCAAGTGGATCGCTCTGCCGTCCGTGCGAGTTGGGGAGCTTCCTCCAGCGATGCGGTCATTCTTTTCTGTGCCAAGCTCCAACCGTGGAAACGCCCGCTCGATCTGCTGAGCGCTTTCGCAAAGGCGCATCTTTCTAACGGCATTCTCGTTTTCGCCGGCGAAGGCCCGCTGCGCGCGGAACTGGAGGCGCAAGCCGCCTTCCTCGGCGTGGCAGGAAGAGTGCGCTTTCTCGGCTTCGTCAATCAGACGCAGCTTCCTGCCGTGTACACTTCTGCCGATTTGCTGGTCCTTCCATCGGTCTATGACGCTTTTGGGGTCGTCGTGAATGAAGCCATGCTGTGCGGGTGCCCGGTGGCGGTCAGCGATCATGTTGGGGCTGGACGCGATCTCGTCGCTCCCGTTTGCACGGACTTGATTTTTCCCTGCGGCGACACTGAAGCGCTCGCCGCGATTCTGAAACGCGCCGATGCTAACCGCGGCTGGTTGTTGGAACTCGGCCACGCGGCACGCAAGCGCATGGAGACGTGGGGGCCGCGGGAAAACATCGCCGGAGCCGTGGAAGCCATCGAACGCGCCGTTACGCGCGTCGGGCGGCGTCGAGGATACTCCGCGAGCGGGACCGGCGTCAGCGAACCTTCGCCAGAATCTTTGCGAAAAATTCCGGAATGAAGCTTCTCCTCTATTCTCATTTTTTCGCGCCCAGCGTCGGCGGCGTCGAAACCATTGTGCTTTCCCTCGCTCGCGGCCTCGCTGGACTCCGCGATTCGAGCGGCGGTCCGCAATTCGAAATTACGCTAACCACGCAAACACCGGCTGGCGATTACGACGATAGCGCCAATCCGTTTCGAACCATTCGCCGGCCGGGTTTCCTTCAACTTGAGACTGTCGTTCGAAATGCCGATGTGGTTCACGCCGCTGGCCCTGCGCTTGCGCCTCTGCTGCTGAGCTTGCTTGCGCGAAAACCCTTTGTCGTTGAGCATCACGGATTTCAAACCATTTGCCCCAACGGACAGCTGCTCATCGAGCCTGCCGGTATGCCGTGCCCCGGCCACTTCATGGCTGGCCGCCAGGCAGAATGCTTGCGCTGCAATTTGAATCAAGGATGGGTTGGCTCGTACAAGCTCTGGGTCCTCACATTCGTGCGACGCTTCCTCTGCGCTCGCGCTACCGCCAACATCACTCCCACGCGGTGGCTCGGAGACCTCTTGCAACTTCCTCACGTCTCCGCGATTCCCCATGGACTCGAAATTATCGAACCCGTTTCAAACTCCGAGCCGTCTCCAGGTAGGCCCGTAATTGTCTTTCAAGGCCGGCTGGTCACCACCAAAGGCGTGCGCCTCTTATTTGCAGCTGCGCGCCTCCTCCGCGAGCAAAATCGCAACTTTGAACTGCTGATCATCGGCGACGGACCCGAACGGGAATCGCTGGAACAATTCGTCCGCGATTCAGAACTGGAGTCGCGCGTTTGTTTTGCTGGGCGCCTTAATGGGACACAACTCGATGCCGCACTTGCGCGAGCCTTTGCCGTTGTTGTGCCATCCCTCGGCGGAGAAGTCTTTGGCTTGGTGATCGCGGAAAATATGCTGCGCGCGCTACCCATTGTCGCTTCGGATATCGGCGCCTTCATCGAACTCCTCGGGGGCTCCGGCCTGACTTTTCGCACCGGTGACGCCGCGGCGCTCGCTGCTTCGCTTGGCCGTCTTCTTGATGAGCCCTCCTTGGCTGCAAATTTGGGTCGCCGCGCACGTGAACGTGCGCTTCATTTTTGCGATAAGAGCCGTATGATAGAAGCGCACGCCCGCGTCTACCGCGATGTCTACGCTGCGGCGAAGGCCTGATGCTACACACCACCACGAACAGCGGACTACATGATTTCGTCGGGGAACGTGTGCTCGCGCGTTACGCGCGTGCCGGTGTCCGCGCCGCTGATCTCGGCGCGGGGCCCGGCGCCATGGCCGCGCGGCTGCAGTCCTTTGGCTGCGATGTGGTCGCTGTCGATCGTGACGCCAACGGTTTTGAAGCCCAGCTTCCGCATACTTCCCTGGATTTCGATCAGCCAGATTTCGCGTCACAACTGGGGAAAGCCTCATTTGGCTTGGTCACCGCAATTGAAGTCATCGAGCATGTCGAGAGTCCCATTAATTTCCTGCGCAATATAGGGCGTCTCCTTGGCCCCGGTGGAGTCGCCGTCCTGACGACTCCAAACGTGGACTCCCTTCCTGCAAGGTCCAAGTTCCTTCTGAAGGGCAAGATTCGAACGATGGATGAGCACAGCGAGCCCACGCACATCTCGCCGGTGTTCTTCGATCTGCTCCAGCGTCAATTCCTTCCGCGTGCGGGCTTACGGCTCCGCGAACATCTGGTCTTCCCGCCAAACGGTTACCAGCTGACGCGGAAGCCCATTGCTTGGACCTTCCGGCTCGCCTCTCTTGCTTTTTCCGGCGAGGCGCTCCTTGGTGACAATCACATCTTTGTCCTGGAGGCGGCGCAATGAGATTTCCTGCTCTGGCTCTCTCCGGGAGTGCTCGCCGCAATCCGCTCTTCGTTTTGGGGTTTCTGGTCTTTTTTGTCGTCGCGGCCTACAAGGCAGCCGGCTACGTCATTGCGGGAGACATGTTCGGCCTCGCCTTTGTGGCGTTGGGATTCGTCGGATGTTCCATCGTAGTTGCCATGCTCAACGACTGGCGCAACGGCCTCTATTTCTTTTTAGCCTGGCTCTTATTCGAGGATTTCGCCCGCAAGTACCTTGGCAACAACATGGTCATTTATTTCGCCAAGGATTTTTTGGTCGCTGTCGTCTATCTTTCCTTTTTTCTCGCCTATCGCCGCAAGGAGGTTTTCTCGTATCGCCCGCCCTTTCTCGTGCCTGTGCTCATATTTGTCTGGTTTGGTCTGATGCAGGTCTTTAATTCCGGATCGCCACACCTCCTTTACGGTGTTCTCGGCATGAAACTTTACTTCTATTACGTCCCTCTCCTCTTTGTGGGTTACGCGCTGATCAATTCCGAGACCGAGTTGCGACGCTTCTTTTTTGTAAACATGATTCTCGCTTCCATTATTGTTTCTCTGGGGATTGCACAGTCCATCTTGGGGCATACCTTTTTGAACCCATCGAACCCGGCCGCGGAGATTCGTGAGATGAGCACGCTGTATCGTGTCGCACCCATCTCCGGTGCGGTCATGTACCGTCCGACTTCCGTTTTTGTAAGTACCGGTCGTTTCGTGGACTTTCTCCTGGTCGTATGGCTGCTGGTATTTGGTTTTAGCGGCTATTTGCTCTTGCGCCACAAGCGAGGACGCGCGTTTGCCTTTTTCATGTTCGGACTCACGTTTGCCGCGATTGCGCTGTGCGCCTCGCGCGGTATCGTTCTTTGGAGCGTCGGGTCGGGGCTCGTTGGCTGCGTGGCCTTTGTTTGGGGCGCTCCTTGGCGCCAGCGGGAAGTGCTACGCGTATTGAGAACCGTCCAGCGGGCGGCCTTGGGGGTGGTAATCGCCGTCGTGATTTTACTTGCTACTTACCCGGAAGCGCTCCTCTCGCGCGTCGCGTTTTACACGGAGACTCTTTCTCCCAGCAGCACTGCCAGCGAGCTCCAGAACCGCTCCTGGGACTATCCGATAAACAATTTTCTGGGTGCCTTTGGCTACGAACGCTGGCCTTACGGCTACGGAATCGGCACCTGCTCCCTTGGCGGGCAATATGTTGCAATGTTTTTTCATACCAAGCCCATAGGGGTTGGCGTCGAGAGCGGATTTGGCACGATCGTCCTCGAGATGGGGATTGGCGGTCTCATCCTCTGGTTCGTCATGACCTTCGCGATACTGATCACGGCGTGGCGAGTCGTAACAAAGCTTAGGGGTTCGCCGTTGTTTCCGCTGGCGTTTGTCATTTTCTGGTACGCAGGACTTCTCTTGCTTCCCATGACCTTCGCTGGCATGCAGCCCTATCAGGATTTTGTGTTGAACGCTTATCTGTGGCTGCTCCTGGGAGTCTTGTTCCGTCTGCCCACCCTCGCCGTTACCTCGCAATACGCGGAGGTCAATGCCTTCCCGAACAACCGCCGTATGTGGATGCGCTGACTTGCGGCTCGCGGTCGTTTCTCCGTTCGTCGACCGCCGCCATGGCACGGAACGCGCACTGGCGGAATTGCTCGAGCGCCTCGCGCGCAACGAGCAGTGCGAAATTCACCTCTATGCTCAACGCGTCGCGGACCTTGCCGTGGATCCCCCCGGCAATACTCCCGCGCAAGGATTAGGCGCAATTTTCTGGCACAAGGTTCCTTCTTTTCCCGGGCCGCACGTTCTCCAATTTCTCGCATGGCTATTGTTGAATTCATTTTGTCGCCGCTGGGATCGCTGGGTCCGCGGCGTCCGCTGTGACCTGCTTCTTTCTCCTGGAATCAACTGTCTGGCTGCTGACGTCGTCATCGTTCATGCGTTGTTCCATCGTCTTCAGGAACTCGCCGCCACGGAAGATCTCGAATCGCCTAGGGGTGGATTTCTTCGGCGGTTCCACCGCCGCGCTTACTATGCTCTTCTGACTCGATTGGAGCGGCGGATCTATGGGGACCCGCAAGTTTCTCTTGCCGCCGTTTCCCAGCGCACTGCCGGCCTTCTCGAGAAATGTTTTGGGCGCCACGATGTCCGGGTCATTCCCAACGGCGTCGATACATCGCACTTCTCACCTGCGAGGCGTCTAGCCCGTCGCAGTCACGCACGTGGTCTTCGCCATTTCTGCGAAAGCGATTTTGTTCTTCTCCTCATTGGCAACGACTGGGTCAACAAAGGTCTCTTCAGCATTCTTGAAGCGCTACCCAGTTTGTTGGACATGCCGGCGAGGCTTCTCATCATCGGAAACGACGCTGTTTCAGCCTCTCGCAAGATGGCCGGTCATCTAGGTGTTCTCGATCGCTGCACTTGGGAACGTGCGAGCGCGGATATTCTCGATTCCTATGCGGCTGCGGATGTCTATGTCAGCCCCAGCCGCGAAGATTCTTTCGGAATGCCCGTCGCCGAAGCTATGGCCTGTGCACTCCCCGTGATTACTTCGGCCTTCGCGGGCGTCTCTTCTTTTCTTCAAGACGGCATCGATGGTTTCGTCCTCCGTGACCCGCGCGATGTAGAATCCCTTGCCAAGCGGATTCGCATGCTCTACGAACAGGAAGAATTGCGAACCCGCGTGGGGCAAACCGCGGCAAGAAAAGCACTTGAATGGACATGGGATCGGAACGAAGCAGAAACCTGGGAACTCTTGAAGAAAGCCGCGGCGCGAAGATCGCGGTAATCGGCTCAAGGAGGCCCTGACATTGGGCGCCTGGCGAAAAGTACCTTAGTATAGTTACAGGTTTCGAGTGTGGGAGAGTAGAATGTCGAACGGTGGACGCTCACAAAATGGGTTGCGGCGCGCGCTTTATGGACTCTCGGCGCTGAATCTCAACGCTGTGCGCATCCTTTTTACAAAAGGGCCCGGTCCAGCCGCTGCCTACATCATGAACGCCCACCGTCTTTACTCAGGCTACGGTATGCCTTGGAAATGGAGCGGTCTCCCATGGCGTTCCGACATGACTGTTCCAGAAGTTGACGTGCAGGAGCTTTTCCCGGAGATTGATTTCACTCGCTCTCCAGAACTTCTCTTCCCCTTTCCGCGCGACCTCAGCACCATGCCTCATGAACTGATGATTTTGGCGCACGTGGTTGACTTTCTGACTCCACAGCGTGTCGTTGAATTCGGCACCGCGGAAGGCCGTTCGGCGTTGAATTTCGCTCTCCATCTGCCTCCCGGCGGAGAAGTGGTCACTCTGGACTTTCCGCCCATCCCCGGCAAAAACGATGTCGGTTATTTCTACTGGGAACAGCCATTGAAATCGAAGATTAAGCAGATCTTTTCAGGCGTGGACACATGGGATTCAACGCTTTATCGTGCCTCTGCGGAAATGGTCTTCTGCGATGCCTGTGACCAGCTCCCCGGACTGGCCGCAGAGGCTGCCCAAGCATTCGCCGTCGTTAAGCCCGGCGGAGTCATCTTTCGCCACGACTACGGGAGTGCCCAGGGACCAACTCTCTTCTGGAATCAGATCGCCACGGAACTGCCCGTCCGCCATGTTGAAGGAACAACCTTACTGTGTTTGCGCGTTACCACCGCTGAGGTGTACGACAAGATGCAGAGAATGCTCACTTCGGATTTGTTGTCCGGTATTCGCTGAGCTTGCGATGACCTCCGGTCTGGGCGACGGCGTGGATATGAGGACGCTGATCTAGGCGGCATTTCCCCAGGTGGCTGTCAACATAGCGTATCCCTCTTCAACCTGATAACCCTTTGCTTGCAGAAAGGCAAGACAGTCGGCATGAAGCTGGGTCCCATGGACTTCGAGAAAAATCGTTGGGTGAAACTCGGTTAGTGCTCTGGTGGCGCCTTCCAAAACTTCGAGTTCCGCCCCTTCCACATCGATTTTTACGATGTCCGGCGGAGAAAAGCCCTTTTCTCCGTAGATGCAGCTGTCCAGAGTGGTTGAGGGAACCAATTTCTCTCCTTCGGGGGAAAGCCGGCCCATGCTGGATTCCCAGGCGGCCGCGGAGAAAGGAAGAGTCCCAACTCTATTGCACACCGCCTCTTCAAGAATGACGCAGTTCTGGAAGTTGTTCAGAGTCACATGAAGGCGAAGATACCGCAGGTTGCGGTCCAGCGGCTCAAAAGCGTAAACCTTCCCAGTGGGCCCTGCTCGCGAACTGGCGAGTAAAGAGTAAAACCCGACATGCGCTCCGACATCGTAAACTACGGCGCCCTGGACCACGGCATTCGCGAAACCGCGGACCCGAGCCACTTCGTATGTGCCAGCCCAGTAGGCATTGGGACCCGCGCCGGCGATCCACTTCTTTCCGCGAAGCGGGCCCCGCAAGATCCGAACTTCAGCTTCGGGCGGGATTAGGGAAAGCGGAAATCGCAGGATCTTGGCGAGTAAAGTTCCTAAGGAAGGCATCGTGAATTATGCAGGGAATCGAGGGAATTTTGCCATACCGGCGCGCCTCGAAGGAAGGATATCACTCCTTCTCGGCCACCCTAGGACCTTGGCCACACGTAAGCAAATCATCGGACGGCGCGGCGCGCTTCGACTGCTTTGCGCGTCGCCTCTAGCGTAAACGTCAGCGTTTCCTTCGGGATGTCAGTCACAAAGGGACCGATCATCCATCCAAGTCCCGTCGGAATGTTTCGTGTAAGCGATGCGACTTCGCTCTGTACGTAAACTCCGCCATCTCTTTCCTCCATCCTCCACCACGTTTCCATCCGCCACAAAAAGCCGTCATCATCGCCCACTGTTTTTTCACGCTCATCGGCCTTGCCCGCATTCTCAACCTGTGCGATGCGTACCGCCGAGCTCCGGCTATGGGATTTCCCCGGCCCATCGCGGAAGTAATCCACTTCATGTTCGCTGTTCAGCACGACTGTGATTACCTTGTGCCTGTGAAACCGCAGGAACACCCGGAAATGATCGCCATTTCTCGACTCGATCTTGGAACGCTCCACGTCCGGCGTGTAATAGACCGAGTGCCGGTCATAATCCTCAAGCGTACCCAGCACCTCGTCGAGTTTTGCTCCGGGAATGAATACCACGCCGGTCCAATGATGAATGAGCCCACCCGGACACGGAATCGACGCGTCGTTCTCCCGAGTTTCGAGCTTTAACGTTTTCACTTCACCGCGTTTCAATGCCGCATAGGCTTCTGCGCGCTGCCCCTCGGCCAGATTATCGATCCACAAAAGAGCTTTGCCTCGCCTTAGCTCGGCTTCGTTCCGCGCGTCCGTCAGTTTCACGTACCGTTCGAACGACTGCAGCGTCACCGTTTTCAATGCTGGGAGCGCCGGTTCGCCAGCGCTCACCCGGCAGGAGGCGATCATTCCAATACCTGCCAGAACGAACCAAACAACTGCAGTCGCTGATCGATTGTTGGCTATGGCCTTCATGTGTCCAGCAAATCTTTCATTGCGACCCGCCCTCGCTTTTTGCAACTCATTCAGCTGGCTGCATTTAGCCGCACGGTCTCGCTATCGCGCGGCTCAAGGTTGCAAACGCAATGCCGCCTCGCGCAAAACCGAGAACGAAAAGAGGGCATGAATTCATGCCCTTTCTCACTCAAGTTACTTCAGATGCAGAGGGAAGCCAAATCGAAGAGTGGCGGGTTGGGTAGCTCGCACACGACCCCTTGCGGAGCCGCTGTCCCCGCGCGGCCCCCAACCCGTTCTTCAGAGACTACGCACCCGACTTGAGCGCCTCAATGGGTCAGCAGAGCCACGAAGCGGGGTACGAGGGTAGTAGTACAGTGCGGCTACTGGGGGCGAGTCCCTGGGACTTCGCAAAGAAGTAACTGCTGCAATATCAATGGTATAGGGAAACTCTTGAATAGCAGCATCTCCCGAGAGGCTCGAATAGTACTATCCTACGCGCTCCCATAAAATATCAAATTATGTGGGGCTATTTGCCCGCTCCGGAATCCGCCCAAGATGCCCATGATCGTGAAAATCGGCCCTGGCACTCCCTCGATCGGCAGGTGATATCCTGGAAGTCCAGATCAAGATCGGAATTGTTGTGACGCTGCCTCAACAATTGTGGTAAGAAATGAACGCCAACAGCGTTGCCATTGGGAAGGAAAACCGAACGAGACGCCGGCGCGAAACAGCGCAATAGGAAAATGAATCAGCACTATGTGGTTACTCGTCATCTCTTTTTGGAGGGCGGCGCGGGTGAGAGAGTCCAGGGAGCCCGCGCCGCGTATGGGACGTGTTTCATTCATGCAGACTACCCAAGGCCGCCGCTTATTCCCGCCTTTTTTCGCTTACCCTTCCGGTACTTTATTCGTCACACCTAAAGGGCTTTAGGGAATAAAATGCCCCGATAGGCGGTTCCTGTCCATGAGTGGCTCTGACCAGGGAAGAGGTTTGGACGTGTTGGATGTGCAGGACCGCACGCGCTTCGAGCAGCTCGTTCTGCCGCATCTCGACGCCGCGTTCAATCTGTCGAGATGGCTCTTAAGGAGCCGTGCGGATTCAGAAGATGTCGCACAGGAGGCCATGCTTCGGGCCTACCGCTTCTTCCGCGGGTTTCATGGCGGAGACGCTCGCGCTTGGCTTCTTCAGATTGTTCGCAATACCTGCTATACGTGGTTGGAGAAAAACCGCCCTGTGGAACTCATGACCGAATTCGACGAAGAATTGCATCCGCAGCCCAGCGCCTCCCCCGAAACCCTGGCCATCGCCGGCGACAATCGGGAACGCCTTGGCCGTGCTCTGGATACCCTCCCTCCGCGTTTCCGCGAGGTGTTAGTGCTTCGCGAACTCGAGGGCTGCTCCTATAAAGAAATTGCCACCATCACCGCCATCCCCATCGGTACGGTAATGTCCGCTCTAGCACGCGCTCGCCAGCGCCTGCAGCGCGCTCTCACGGTTTCCTCCGCACAGGAGGCCTCCCGTGAGCTGTGATATTACGCGCACAGTGCTGCATGGTTACCTGGATGGCGAACTGGACGCTACCCGTGCCGCGGAATTCGAACGCCATCTCGAGAGCTGCCGCGAATGCGCCCACACCCTCGGAGCCGTGGAAGCTCTGCGGTGCTCCTTGCAGCGTTCCGGCCTTTACGAACAGGCTCCTGTGTCGCTGCGCAAAAGGATCCGTGCGGATCTCGATGCGGCGACTGCGCCGGCCGTGGCTCCGCGCATTCCTGTGTGGCGCTGGCTGGCCGTTGCTACCGCCCTCCTCCTCGTTGCCGGAGTCTCCTGGTATTCCTGGCCCCGCTCTCCCAAGGACAGTTCTGCCACTTCTCCCTTCACCGCTGCTGAAATCATCGACGCGCACATCCGCTCGTTGCAGCCCGGCCACCTGACGGACGTCGCCTCCACCGATCAGCACACCGTCAAGCCCTGGTTCGACGGCAAGCTCGCCTTTGTCCCCCCGGTGAAGGATTTTGCGGATGAAGGTTTTGCGCTTATTGGTGGCCGCCTGGATGTTCTCGGCGGCCAGAATGTCGCGGCGCTGGTCTATTCACGCCGCAAGCACATCATCAATGTTTTTGTTCTGCCGACCAAGGAGCCGGACACGGCCATTCATCCACCGGGCTTGCGGCAGGGCTATCAATGGCGCCACTGGCGCCGCCAGGGCATGGAGTATTGCGCCGTTTCGGATGTCTCGGATTCTGATATCTACGAGCTCGCCCAACTCATCTACCAATAAAGCGATTCTGTGCGGAATCTTCTCTGATCTCTGTTCTCTGATCACTTCTGCAACGTGGAAGGAAGTTTTTCGTCAGGCGAGTCTTATCCGGCGAACGACTTACTGCTGCGGCTTGCTCTTCACATAGGCCTTGGGAATTTCTTTCGCGTAAATCAGCCTCAGCGTCACGTTTTTTGTTTCTTTCGGACGCAGGTTGACGTTCTTCTCCCACTCCGAGAAAACGCCTTTGCCCGACGCGCGCAAATCGTAGTTGTCGGCCTTCAAATTCGTAATCGTAAAATGACCGTGCGCATCCGTGTGCACCGCATGCGGCGCGTTGCCGCCCGACGATTGATACGACACGCTCGCGTGCGCCACTGGCCGATCATCCGGCCCCAGCACCACCCCGCTCAGTGTTGCGGCGTGCTTTTTCTGCGGTGCGGCTGATACACCACCCACCGCTACCAACGCCAGCAAAAGAATCGCGATAAAAAGTAGTGTGCGTCTCATTTTTTATCCTTGCCCATGCTCCCTCCGCGGAACACGGGAAAATGCCCTGCCTCCTCTTGATACGGAGGCCAACTCCAGCTTGTTGACTCTGAGTTTAAGGTGTGTTCAGCGGGCGGAATCGTGTTATGCGGAAAATGTGTTGCACCACAAACCTGCCATATCGTACAGGTGGGCGCGCTGGAAGATTCTCGCTGCTTTATTCGTTTCGCAAGGCTACTGCCGGATCGACGCGCGCCGCGCGCTGCGCGGGAATCACGCAAGCCACCATCGCCACCAGCACCAACGCCGCTGCCGTCCCTGCATAAATTCCCGGCGCCGCTAGCGTCACTCCGTAGAGCAGTGTTCGCAGCAGCGCCGCCAGCCCTGCCGCCAGCGCCCCGCCTGCCAACAATCCGATGGCACTCAACTTCATCCCGCGCCCCAGAATCATGCGCGTCACGTCCCCGGGCTTTGCGCCCAGAGCCATGCGCACGCCAATCTCCCGCGTCCTCTGCGCCACCGCATACGCGAGTACGCCGTAGACTCCCAGGCACGCCAGCACCAGCGCCAGTCCCGCGAACACGCCGAGCAAAACCATCGGCCGTGTGCGGTCCGCCACGTCTGCTTCCATCAATTGATCCATCGTTCGTACGTAAGAGACCGGCTGCTGCGGATCCACTGACCACACCGCGCCTTCCACCATTTTGATTGTGCTCGCCGGGTCGTTCGACGTTCGCACCACCAGCATCGAAAACCCCTGCGGCTTCTCCACTTGGGTCACCGGCACGTACACCGCCGGCTTCATCTCATACAAAAGCCCGCGTTCCCGGATGTCGTTCACTACACCGGCAACCGTCCACCAGGGATTTTTTGTTTCGTCCTCGCTGCCGCCAAATCGAATGCGTTTGCCTATCGCACTGCGCCCCGGCCAGTGGCGCTTGGCAAGAAATTCGTTGACGACGATTACGCGCGACCCACCGGCATGGTCGCTCTCTTCCAGCAACCGTCCTTCTTTAACTCTTGCTCCCAGCATCTCCAGATACCCGGGCGTCACTTCACGGTACAGCGCGTCGTTGAACTCTCCCCTCGGCAGCGGTGCTTCGCCCTCCACCGAGTAGCCCTCCGTGTCCCCAATCGTCATAAACGGCGCGTCCGACCCGAATCCCGCTCCCTTCACTCCTGGCAGCGCGCGCACGTTTTCCACTGTTGTGCGGAAAAACTCGCGCACCTTGTCGTCGGTATCGTATTTTTTCTCCGGCAGCGGCACTCCCATTGTCAGAAGGTGATCCGCCCGGAATCCGAGTTCCTGTTTCCGCAGATTCCACAGCGTTTCGATCATCAACCCCGCGCACACCAGCAGTGCAAACGCCAGCGCAAATTGCCCCACCACCAGCGTGTCTCGCAGCCGCAATCCGCCCCGTGATTCTCCGCCTCGCCCGCCTTCCTTCAGCGATTCCTGCAGCGACACGCCGCTAGCTCGCAACGCCGGCGCGAATCCAAACAGCATTCCCGCCGCAATCGAAATCCCGGCCGTGAAGAGAAGAACGGGGCCATTCAGTTCGAATCCGCCGCCCGCTTGCTCCGGCACCAGGCTCCCGAATACTCCCCAGCACATCTTCCCGATCCACAATCCCAGCAATCCTCCCGCTGTCGATAGCACCAGGCTCTCGGTCAGCAATTGCGACGCAATCTGCCACCGCGATGCTCCCAGCGCCAGCCGCACCGCCATCTCTCTTCGCCGCCCAGTCGACCGCGCCAGCAACAGGTTCGCCAGGTTCGAACACGCAATCAGCAGCACAAACACCGACGCCACTTGCAGCACCAGCAGCCCGCTCCGCGCGTCCCCTGCATACTCTTTTTCGATCGGCACCACCACCGCTCCCAGCTTGGCATTCGAATCGGGATACTGCTTCTGCAGATTTACTGCGACTCGTTCCATGTCCTTTTGCGCCTGCTCGGTCGTCACACCCGGCTTCAGCCGCGCCACCACCGTCAAGAAGTGCGATTGCCGCCGCGCCCACTGCTCCGGCGTAAACGCCATCGGCACCCAGTAGTCGCTGTTCTTCCGGTCGCCAAAAAAGAAATCCTTCGGCATCACCCCAACTACCTTTGTCTGTATTCCATTCAGCAAGATGGCCCGGCCGATGAGGGATTCATCCCCTCCGAATCGCCTCCGCCACAGGTTGTAGCCCAGCACCACCACCGGCGTCTGCGCCTTGTCCTCTTCCGCCGTGAACGGCCGTCCCACGGTCGGCTGCACGCCCAGAACGTCGAAGAAATTCGGCGTCACCTTCTTGCCGGAGAGCTGTTCCGGCTGTCCGTCTCCCGTCAGGCTGGCGGTCACAAACCGTGTCGCCGCCATGTCCGTAAACACGTGGTTTTGCGCCCGCCAGTCCACGTAGTTCGCCGGCGCCGGTGTGTTGTTGGCAAAGCCCAGGTACGACATGTCTTCCCACACGATGGCCAGCCGGTTCGGCTGTGCAAACGGCAAGGGCTTCAGCAGCACAGCCTCTACCGCGCTGAAAATAGCCGTGTTCGCCCCAATCCCCAGCGCCAGCGCCGCAATGGCCACCGCGAAAAATCCAGGTGTCTTCATGATTTGCCGGAACGTGTACCGAAGGTTTGCGAGGAGGTTCATGACTTAGAAACGAAGGAAAGCCCCAAATGTTTCCTCTTATTTGTGTGTATTTGGTTCGGGCCGAACTCCTTTCGCCCACTACCCGCCGCTTGGAGACACCCCGCCCTTACAGCGTGACATCCAACTGCAGTTCCTGGATCATTTTCTGTAGCACCGCATTTGCGAGTTGCTGCTCTGTCTCCGTTACCTGCTTACCTTTGTGCAGCGTATCCAGCTGGGTTTCTTCCTCGTCCAGTTGTTTGGTGTAGCGCTGCAAGAGCGTTTTCTCTTCCGCGCTGCCCTTGAGCGCTTTCATGTTCTCCCGCAGGCGTCCCTGGTCGGTAAAGATCTGTTCGATCGACTTCTGCTGCATTTTGATCATCGCATCGAAGTCCGCCACCACTTTTTTCTGCGCCACGATTCCTCGCAGTGCCTTTTCAATCTCCGGATTGATGGATTTCTGCCGCAGGAAAAATTCAATCTGCTCATCGGTCACGCTGTTCAACGCATACTGTGTGTAAAGCGGCTTAGCTTCGTTCACCACGAGCCGCTCGGTCTTTTTCGGCTCGATGTTCATGCGAAAGCGATACAGCCCCGAAGCCTTCTCCTCCGGCTTTGGCCCGTCTTCGGCCAGTTTCCATTCCGGCCGCGCCGCGTGCTCGATCACCAGCTCCCTGGGAGTCGTATCTTCATTTCGCACGATATACGTTTTCTTCTCGCGTTCTTCGCTCGTGGTCGTCAGCGTCCCGCGAAAAATGCGTACCCGCGTCACTCGTTCCCGTCCGCTCTCCTGCTTGGCGTCCACCAGCAGCCCCAGGTCGGTTGCGTAAGAAAGCAATCGCCGTTCGCCCGGCTTGATGGCCTCCGTCAGTCCTTCCCCGGCGAACGTATTGCTGTCCAGCACGCTGAAGCTTCCCCCGTCCAGCGTCACTACGCTCGCGTTGTTTACCCACAGAGCGCGCAGCGGCCGCACTTCGCCGAGCGATTCGTTCCAAAGCGAAACTCGCTCCGCGGCAATCTCCGTTTGCAGGATGGGCACCAGCGCCGACTGGTTCTTTCGAATCGTCACACGTTCCTTCAGTTTGTATTCAAAGAGATCTCCCAGCGCATTTCCCTCCGCGACCGGTTCGCTCTCCTCCCGCGCTTCCTCGACTTCCGCGTCGTCTACGCTCGATGGTTTTGGAGGTGGCGGCGCCCCTCCCATGCCACCGACAACTCCACCGATAACGCCACCCATCGATCCACCCGCGACCCCTCCCGGTACGCCAACCATCATGCGGCCCGCGAGCTGAGGGGACATTGTCTCCAATGTTGCTGCATGCGTCTGCGGAGTCAGTTGCACGCTTTCGGGCAGCGGCACCACAGGCCGCCTTCCGTAATACGGCTGCGAGAGTTGCTGGATAAACGAATGCGGCGCGCCCGCTACCAGCGAGACCTCCACGTCATTCCAGTCTTCCCCGATCGTGTTGTCCACGATCGCCCAGCCCTGCAGCAGCGGTTTTTTCTCCGCTTTGGCCGGCAGCACGATCCGGTACGTCGTCTTCCAGATCGGCACTTCGCTGATGTAGCTCACATACAAATTCCGCTCTCCAGCGCCCGTCGTCGATATCGTCATCCGCCGCAAATCCTGGTCCCGCGAAGATGCGATCAGCCCCAGGTATCGCCCTACTTCCACCTGCAAATCTTTTTCGGCGATTCGAATGCTCGTCGCCGGCGTCACCTCGGCCGTGCGCACCTCGCCGCTGTCGCTCACCAGCGAAATCTCCGTCCACTCATTCGTTTCGTTATCTTTCTCACGCGATTTCTTTTCCACGCTCAGCAGTTTTCCCGCCATCGCGGCCCCGTTGCCGATGCGCACTTCCAGCCTCGCGCCGCGTAACGCCCCAAGAAAATCGGCGACCGTCGGATTTTCTCCCAGCGTCAATCGCAGCGTCGCCAGTCTCCGCGCCAGTGGCGCTTCCGAGTTGTAATCCACGCCGGATATTTTTCCGCCCGACAAATCGAGCACTGTCAGCGACTTCAGCACATCGTTCAACTGCGCACTCGTGAAGTCCACGTGGACTTCCTGGCTTCCGCGCACACGTCCCAAATGCTCGAAATACCCGACTCCATTCTTGTAAAGCACCACGCGCCGCACCGGCAGCTTCGCCGCGGAGGGATTCGCGCTCTCCCGCGCTGCTGCCGCTATTTTCGCGCTCGGCGCTTTCGTAGTAGCCGTTGGCTTTTCCTGCCCAGGACCTGCTTGGCAGAGAAGAATGGAAATACAAAATGCTGGCAGGACCCGTTTCATCGTGCACCCCCGCCGATTCGAATTACTGGCCCGTCCATTCAGATGCGAACGAAATCCGCTGCTTTGTCCGGTTGCTCAGAAATTTCTCGGAGCAGTCCACTCCGTTGCAGGCCGCGCCGCCCCCTGCTCGTGCAGAAGCTTCGCCACCTGTGGAATACTTGGACACCAATTCGAACGCAGGAGTTCCCATGCCACGCTATCTCACCCAGCACACTCTAGCTTGCCTCACCCGCCAGGGCGCCGAGAATCTTGCGCAGCGCATGCAGTCCGGCGGCACCGCCCGTGCGGAGCGCGTCCTCGTCAACATGCTTGAAGGAAAAATGTTCGTCGAATTCCGCGCCGATTCCCGCGAAGCCCTCGAAGGCTGGCTCAAGACCGAAGGTATGCACTTCGATTTTCTGGTTCGCATCGAGTGGGAAATGCGCGGCGACCAGCTGCGAATCGCCGAATGACCACAAGGGCCGCTTTCTTTGCCGCTGGTGGAATTTCTGCATTCTCCGAATCTTGCTTTTCCAAGAACGTAACGGAGCGAGAACTTTCCTCAAATAGCACAGCACTAAAACGATTCAGTTTTCTTTTCCCGTGCAATGCGATGATGGATCAAAGGTGCATCCCATTTTCTAATTGAAAGGATCCGGATGAAGAAGCTGCGCTTCCTCGTTTCGTTGACGACCAAAGAGAACGACTACCAGCTGGAGCAGGCCGCTTCCGCCCAGGAAGCCTCGCGCCGCCTCGGCGTCGATCTCGAAATCCTCTACGCCGACAACGACGCCATCACGCAAAGCACGCAAATTCTGAAAGCCCTGCAGACCGATCCCCAATTGCGCCCCGATGCCATCGCGTTCGAACCCGTCGGCGCCACCTCGCTGCCGCAGGTCGCGCGCACCGCCGCCGGGGCGGGCGTTGCCTGGGCTGTGCTGAACCGCGAAGCGGACTATCTCTCCGAATTGCGCAAGACTACGCGTGTGCCGATTCTCTCCATCAGCTCCGATCACAAGGAAATCGGCAAGATTCAGGGACAGCAATTTGCCGCGCTGCTGCCCCGCGGCGGTTCCATCCTTTACATTCAGGGCCCATCGGAAAATTCCGCCGCCAAAGACCGCACCACGGGAATGCATACCACCCTGCCCGCGAATATCCACGTCACCGCCCTGCGCGGCCAATGGACGGAAGAAAGCGCGTACAAGAGCATTTCTTCCTGGATGCGCTTGAATCTCGCCAACAAAAGCGGCATCGACCTGGTCGGCGCGCAAAACGACACCATGGCCATCGGTGCGCGAAAAGCGTTCGAAGACGCCTCCCAGGGCGAGGAGCGCGAAAACTGGCTGCGCCTCCCCTATACCGGCGTCGACGGCCTGCCGAAAACCGGCCAGACCTGGGTCCGCACTGGCTCCCTGAAAGCCACCGTCATCGTCCCCGCCAACGCCGGCCAGGCCATCTCCATGATCGCCGAAGCCATCAACAGCGGCTCCCGAGTTCCCGAGCGGTCCTATACCGTTCCCACTTCGTTTCCCGCGCTGGAGAAGCTCGCCCGCTGAAGAGATTCGCCGTGCCCAACCGCAATCGCCGCGCGGCATTTAGCTAATTTAGTCTCTGTTTTCTCTCGCAGCAGGTCTGCCCCCGCCGCCCGCAAGACAGTTTGGTATTGACCGGAATCGCCACGTCACGTCCCACAAGCGGTCACTTTTCAAGACTAGAGATTCCTCACCATCCGGGCTACTCCTGTATTTTCAATGGATTGCAGCCCAATCTCCGGTGGCGCTTGGCCTGCGATTCTTCTGTGGGTCATGTGCAGCACATCCGTCAGTTTCGATAGCCCCACCCGCGCCGGGCTGCTCCTCCAAGCGCGGAAGGGTGACCGCGAATCGCTCGCCAAACTGATCCTCCCCTATGGCCAGTCGCTCTACCTCGGCGCCCTGCGCCTCACCCGCAATCCCGCCGAAGCCGAAGACGTCCGCCAGGAAGCTTTCCTCAAAGCCATTTCGCGCCTCGAACAGTTCAATGGCAGCCAGGACGAGACTCGCGACGATCTCCACGCCTGGGTTTCCCGCATCGCCGCCAACGCCTCCATCGACGTCATCCGCAAGCGCCGCGACGGCAAAATCCTTTCCATGGAAGAGCCCGCCGGCGCCGGTGAAGAAACTCTCGGCAGCGGCGTCCCCGCCCGCGCGGACAATCCCGAAGAACGCTTCGCCCGCCGCGAAATGCGCAAGCACCTCGCCGATGCCATCAAGCAGCTCGTCCCGGAGCTGCGCCAGGTCTGCCTCCTCCGCGACGTCTTGCAATACTCCACCCAGGAAACCGCCGACCGCGTCGGCATTTCCGCCATGGCCGTGCGCCTGCGCCTCTTCCGCGCCCACCGCCGCCTCCGCGAAAAATTGAATTTTGCCTTGCAGCCCCGCAAAGACCGCCAGGCGCTCGCCGCAGCCGCCGCCCGCGCCAGGCTCCGCGCCGCTCCCACTTCATTTCGCAATGTCGCGCCCGCCCGCGAAGCGCGCATCCCCCTCGGCGCCTTCGCCGAATGTGCCTGCGGCGATTGAGAAAGCACTGATCTGCGTCTTGGGAAGGGCACGGCTACAAACGTGCCAAGAAGTTCCAACAAATTAGGGCTTCTGCCCCCTAATGGCCCACCCGCCGAGAACCACGCAAAATTAAAGTAGGAACTAATTAATACCAGCTAGGACATCGCATGGTTATGTGTCTATGGGTGTGAAGCCACACGCTTTGTATGCTGAAGCAGCTGAAGCGATGACGCGTTGTTCCCTAGAGGTACTTGGTCACAAGAGAAGCAGGTTGAGGCAGCATGGGCCCCTTAAACGCTAATGAGCGAGGAAGGTTTTGCGAAGCGGGCATACTGGCGCTTGTTCCAGATCGCTGGGGCCTCAAGTGGATGTCCCGCCACCAACTCCTGACCCGTCTTTCCCAGTATTTTCCTGTTATCTGGGTAAACCCCGCTCAAGAATGGCGAGACGCTCTGTCTAATAGATCAAAGGCACGCCAAGGAGTCCTCCATAATCTCTCAGGATTTACGGTTTACGACTCACGTTTGTTCCTGAAGTTTTACCGGCCGAAGCGCCTGGCGAAGTGGTGTGACAAGAAACGCTTGCAGCAAGCGCGCGATCTGCTGACCCGACAAGGATGCAAAAGGATTGTTCTGTACTTGTGGCGGCCGGAGTTCGGCGCCGCACTGGGCATCGTCCCGCACGATGTGAGCTGCTATCACATCGTTGACGAATATTCGTTTTGCGAGAGCGAAGTCCCGCTTTCCAAAGTGGAGCGAGAGGTTATAACGGGAGTGGATCAAGTGTTCGTCTCCTCCCCGGCGTTGCTGGAAAAAAAAGGCTGGCTAAATCCGCGCACGGCCGTCGTGCCGAATGGTGTGAGCTATCAGACGTTCTCAACGCCTCTCCAGGAGCCGCAAGACTTGGGGGAAATCCCTCATCCGCGCATTGGATATATCGGTTATTTGAAAAAAATGCTGGACTGGCGCTTGCTGAGCGATCTAAGCCTTAAGCATCCGTCCTGGTCGTTTGTGCTGGTGGGAGCTCCGCTCGATCAACCCGAAGTTACGGAAGGTGTCCGGGAACTGCGAACGAGGCCCAATGTATATATGCTGGGAGCCAAATTGACGCGAGAATTCCCCGCTTACCCGCAGCATTTTGATGTGTGCATCATGCCGTACAGGTCCACGGCATACACTAAATACATTTACCCCCTGAAGTTGCAGGAGTACCTAGCCTCAGGACGCCCGGTGGTAGGTACACGTATCCGGACGCTGGAAGACTACAGCACCGTAGTCCGGCTTGCAGCGACACCCGCCGAGTGGTCAGCGGCCATCAACAAGGCGCTGGAACCAACGGATAACCAACCGGAAAAACGCGCCGAACGGCAAGCCATTGCGCGGTTGCATGACTGGGACTTGCTCACCGAGCAGGTCGCCCGGATTCTTTCCGAACGCCTGGGCCTGCAATGCCCGGAGAGGTCTCCCAGAGGAGAACCAGACTTCGTTCCCAGCGAAATGTTCAGCGAAACCTGAGGTCACCGAAACCCCCGACGCACGGCAGTTGCCTCTGAAAAGCGCACCGCAAAGGATTCTGTGTGAAGCGCGAGAGAAATGAGCCCAAGATAGGTAGGCCATGCGTGAAATGAATCCCAGCGTTGAGCAGAGCCGGAAGTCTGCTCACTCGCTCGTGCGAAATGTGATTTCGAATTGGGGGAGTTATTTTTGCAATGTACTCGTTGGCTTTTTTATCGCGCCATTTATCGTCGGGCACCTAGGCATGTCGGGGTACGGAGTATGGAGCCTAGTCGTGTCCTTGACAGGCTACCTGGGCCTGCTGGATCTCGGAGTCCGCGGGGCAGTGACGCGCTACGTGGCCAGGTTTCACACGCGTCAGGAATACGACAACCTGACGCGAACCGTGTCCGCAGCGCTGCTGATCTTTCTGCTGGCGGGGACCCTCGCGATCGTGGCTTCCGCGGGCTTGCTGACGCCGCTCATAAGCCACTTCAAAATTCCGCACGAGTACGAACGAGCAGCCAAGACCGTTTTGCTGCTGGCGGGATTAAACGTCGCCGTATCACTGGTTAGCGGCGTCTTTGGCGGCGTGGTTATCGGGATTCAGCGATTCGATATCTCCAATGCCATCGAAAGCCTGAATACGGTGCTTCGCACGGGTGCGATAGTTCTCGCCCTCAAAGGAGGCGGAGGCATCGTGGCATTGGCGTGGATTCAACTGCTGTTCACGCTGGCCGCGGGGATAGCCAACGCGTGGACAGCATGGAAGTATTGTCCGGAACTGAAGCTGAGATTGAACGGCGTGCGCCTGGAGCACTTGAAGCTGATTTTTTCATTCAGTGCTTTCGCCTTCTTGCTGCAAACCTCATCTTATGTGATCTACTACACGGACTCGGTCGTGATTGCAGCATTTCTCCCCATCGGTGCCGTGACTTTGTTTGCCATAGCCGGAAACCTGCTGAACTACGGGCGAGGATTGATTGCCGGGATATCGTCCACGATCACTCCCTTTGCCAGCTCCCTGGAAGCAAAGACGGGCAACGCGGAACTACGACCCTTTTTGCTAAAAGCGACGCGATACGCATCGGCGTTAATGCTCCCCATCGCCATCACATTCCTGATTCGCGGAAAATCCTTCATCGGACTTTGGATGGGAGCAGAATACGCGAGCGTTTCCGGCAAGGTGCTTTCGATCCTGACCATGGCATGGCTGCTTATGGCGGGCAACCGTATGGCCGGCGCGGTGATGCTTGGAATCAACAAGCACCGGGCTATGGTACCTGTGTCCATCGCGGAGGCTCTTTGCAACCTGGGCTTGAGTTTGCTGCTGGTTCGCAAAATGGGGGTGATAGGCGTGGCTTGGGGAACGACTGTCCCCGATGCCGCTGTGCACATTTTGTTCTGGCCATGGTACGTGAACCGAGTGCTAGGGATTCCGCCGTGGAACTATGTGTATTCCACTTGGGTCCGCCCAGCAACCAGCGTCCTCCCGTTTGCCCTGGCCACCTACGCGACAGAGCGCTTCTGGCCGGCGGTAAACCTACGGCTGTTTTTCTTCCAGGTCTTGGGGCTGCTTCCCCTTGCTGTAATGGGCGCGTGGGTTGTCGTTCTGGACCCCGAAGAACGCAGCAAGATTCTTCGGCAGTATGGGCGGTCCGACCTTCGCGCAACTCAGAGCAAGAGAGTACAGCTATAGATGGCGGCGTAAAGTCGCCGCTACGAGGTTGAGCAACAGGGGGAGAGAATTTTGAGGAGAATCTTGGCGAGAGCGATAAAATTGAGAGGCATTCTCTCCCAGGAGAAACATGGAACCCGAGCGACGCCGCAGCCCGCGCTATCCGTTCACCGGAGCCGTGGAAATGCGCATGGGAACTTCGGAAGACAAAATCACGGCGAAGGTCAGCGAACTCAGTCTGAACGGTTGCTTTGTGGAGACGGAACACCCATATCCCATCGGGACGGGCCTGACCGTAAAAGTCTTTACGACCACGGAATTTTTTGAAGGCCAGGCTTCGGTGATTTACGTGGAAGAAAAAATCGGCATGGGCCTGATGTTTCGCGAAACCAAGCCCTACTACCTGGCGGTGCTGAGAAAGTGGCTCCTGTCCGCAATGATGGGAAAAAAAGGGCCGGTAGGCTAAGTCGCCGCTTTTTGAATTTCCCAGCTCTCCTCGAGCTCGGTTGACACACCGGCGCATCCACGGCGCCGGACTACAATCCAAAAAAAAAATCGCGCGGGCACACCTCGACTGCGGAGTTCGCGGAGAGGGGAGAAGCGTCAGGAACAGGGCAGAAGCTGTTATTTTTCGGCGCGGACCCGGACGGAGGGGGCGCGCGCATCGGGATGCTTGGGCGACCAGTCTTCGGGAGGAAACGCCACGCGCCAAAAAGCCGGGCGCGGGACTGTAAACTCCAGGCCGATTTCGGCCTTGCCACTACGCACGGGACCGAGGAATGCTACGTGACACTCCTGTTCTTCCTCGGTCTTTACGTTTTTCATGTGGATGACGCCGCCGCTAGTAACGCGAGCAGAGAGCAACACCAGTGCGCCGTGTGCGTTGATGGCGAGAGTTCCCGTAAATTCCTCGAAGTCCTGGCCCTGAGCGTCCACACCTTTGAGTCGCAAGGGAACTTGCATCAGCACTCGCTGGCTGCGGCGTCGCGCCCCTGGATTCGAAGGTGTGTTCGGAACTTGGACCATACTACCTCACACCGATAACTATACGCGGGGGACAGAGATTGTCGAGAGAGTCGCAGAAGGCCGTAGGCAAAGTCGATACCGGTTTTTCTAGCTGCGCTGATCGATGGGGACGTAATGGCGCGTGTCGTGGCCGAGATAAATCTGGCGGGGGCGGGCAATTTTCTGTTCGGGGTCCAGGAGCATCTCTTCCCACTGGGAGATCCATCCGGAGGTGCGCGGAATGGCGAAGAGCACCGGGAACATGGTCATGGGGAAGCCCATGGACTGGTAAATCAAGCCGGTATAGAAGTCCACGTTAGGATAGAGCTTGCGCTTGACGAAGTAATCGTCTTCGAGAGCGATGCGCTCGCACTCGAGAGCGATTTCGAGGAGCGGGTTTTTACCCATGAGATCGAAAACTTCGTAAGCGATGCCCTTGATGATGCGCGCGCGCGGGTCGTAATTCTTGTACACGCGATGGCCGAAGCCCATGAGCTTGACTTCGCCGGTTTTGACGCGCTTGATGAATTCCGGAACTTTCTGAATGGAACCGATCTCCATGAGCATGCGGAGAACTTCTTCATTGGCGCCGCCGTGGAGCGGGCCGTAGAGCGCTGCGATGGCCGCAGCGGTGGCGGAATACGGATCGACGTGAGAGCTGCCGACTCCGCGAATGGTGTTGGTGGAACAGTTTTGTTCGTGATCCGCATGCAAGATAAAAAGAATATCGAGAGCGTGCTCGAGAGTGGGGTTCGGGCGGTATTTCATTTCCGACGTCCGGAATAGCATGTTCAGGAAATTGCCGGGATAGCTGAGGTCATTGTCCGGATAAACAAACGGCATGCCCAAAGTGTGACGATAAGAAAACGCGGCAATAGTGGGCATCTTGCCGATGAGGCGGTAGGTCTGCTTCTTGCGCGATTCGGCGCTGAAAATGTCTTTTGCGTCGTGATAAAAAGTGGAGAGCGCGGCGATAGTGGAAATGGTCATGCCCATGGGGTGGGCATCGTAGTGGAAGCCGTCGAGAAATTTCTTGATGCTCTCGTGGATGTAAGTGTGGTGCGTGACGTTGTAAGTCCAGTCCTTGAGCTGCTCGGCGGTGGGGAGCTCGCCGTTCAGGAGGAGGTAGGCGGTCTCGAGATAAGTGCTTTTTTCGGCGAGGTCTTCGATGGGGTAGCCGCGGTAGCGCAGGATGCCGGCGTCTCCGTCGATGTAGGTAACGCGGCTAATGCAGGAGGCGGTGTTGTTGAACGCCGGGTCATAACTCATCATGCCGAATTCTTTGGGGTCGACTTTGATTTGGCGGAGATCGGCGGCGCGAATGGTGTCGTGAGTGATGGGGACTTCGTAGGATTTACCGGTGCGATTGTCTGTGATGGTAAGAGTTGGGCGGGGCGCAGCGGCGCCCTCGGGTTTTTTCGTTTGGGTTGCGGACAACGGGGAGTCCATCGAGCCAACCTCTGCGGCGGCGGCAAATCCTGATTGCTTTACCACTGTACACCAAAGAGGGCGCTGCCGGAAACTGGCCGGTCGGGCGGGGGAAAGCGATGAAATTGGAGCAGTTGCAGGAAAGGTAAGGGAATAAGGAGGGGGGCAGCCCCCTAAGAATACGCCTCTTGACAATAGTCGTTATAACAAGTATCATGCATTGGCAAACACGGAGGTGGGCGATGATCAACATTCGCAAGAGCATTGAGCGCGGCCATGTCAATCACGGCTGGCTGGATACACATTTCACTTTTTCGTTCGCGGACTACTTTGACCCGGAGCACGTGCAATTCCGTACGCTGCGGGTGATGAACGACGACCGCGTGGCGGGTGGCGGCGGTTTTCCGAAGCACCCGCACCGCGACATGGAAATCGTGACGTACGTGCTGGAAGGCGCGCTGGAGCACAAGGACAGCATGGGCAACGGATCGGTGATCAAGCCCGGCGACGTGCAGTACATGAGCGCGGGGACGGGAGTGGCGCACAGCGAGTTCAACGCGTCGAAGACGGAGCCGGTACACCTGTATCAGATTTGGATGCTTCCCGAGAAACCAGGACTGAAGCCGACGTACGACCAGAAAAACTTCAGCGAAGCGGAAAAGCGCGGCAAGCTGAGGCTGGTGGCTTCCCAGGATGGGCGGGATGGCTCGGTGAAGATCCGCCAGGACAACGAGTTGTACGCCACGGTGCTGGGCGCAGGCGAAACGGTGAAGCATGAATTGAAGAAGGACCGTCACGCCTACGTGCAAGTGGCGCGCGGTAGCGTGAAGCTGAACGGCACGAAGCTGGAGGTCGGCGACGGCGCGGCAATCTCCGCGGAGAAAGCCGTGGAGCTTACCGGAGTTGACGACGCTGAAGTGCTGGTGTTCGATTTGGTCTAAGGTTAAAAAAGTGAGAAGAATGCGCGGAAGGAATGACCCCTCCGCGCATTCGTGTTTTTGAGCGCTGACTATGAGCCGCAGGTGCGATGGAATTCGCGTATGAAGGCGGTGAATCCGCGACGGTCGGAAGCTGTCAAACTATGGGGAGGCGGAGCTAGAACATTCCGAGGTGGTCGGGGTACTTGGCTTGCAGGGAGCTGATCAGGACTTCAAAGGCCGGAAACTCGTGGAGGTTTTTGATCCAAGGGTCCTTCAGAAAAAAAGGCCAGCAGGCGAAACCGTTGCTAACGCTTCGCTCAAGCCAGGCAAACGCGGATTCGCGTTGCCCGAGCAAGGCAAGAATGCATGCAAGCTGATAGTAGGTGTGGTGCGTGTGTCCGAAGGATTTCGGGCTCGCGCAAGCTATGGTGAGACAGTCCAGCGCCTTGCTCTCTTTTCCCGTCAATGCATAAAAGACGCCTTGCAGACTGGCGAGCAGTGGTTCTTCGGGCAAAAGCCGGGCCGCCTCATCCAAGAGAGCCTTTGCTTCTTTCAAATCTCCAGTCATCATGGCCGGGAGCGGAGCAAAGTAGAGGGGATATTTGTTGCCGGGATTCTCCGTTAGCCACGCTTGAATCTCCTCACGCGCCAGGTCGTATTCGCGGTTCCAAATGTAGACTTGCACGATGCTGTGGCTGATAGCTTTTCTGGGATGAAACGCCCGCGCTCTTTCATACATTGCACGGGCGTGGTCGAGCAGCCCGATGTGTGCCAGGATCGTGCCCAGACGGTTGTAGGCGTGGGGCTGATTGCTCTGAAGGGCAAGGGCTCGCTTGAGCTCACCAATCGCTTCAACGTGTTGGAAGTTTTTGGACGGCCCCCATAGTAAAAAAGCGTTGGCGACGTGCCCTTCGGGCAGATCCGGATCCAGTTCCAGGGCGCGACGGCAATGAAACTCGGCCTTCTCCAACCAGGCGCTCCCCGGATCCAGTTCAAAGTGGCGAGTGGCACACACAAGAGAAAGGGCGGCGTGCGCGAGGGAAAAGGCCGGATCTCGAGTGACTGCATTGCTCAAATGCTGAGTCGCTTCGTCGAGCGCCGCCGGGCCACTGGAGGAACTGATCCGATAGCCCCGCATGAATTCAGAATAGGCAAGAGGGTCTTTGCTGTGTCGCGGGCGGCGTTGCACAACCGCTGGACCCAGCGGCCGGTTCAAGGCCGCGGCGATTTGCTTTGCAATTTCGTCCTCAAGGTCGGACAAACGGTTTACGTCCAGATCGCATTTTCTTGTGAAGCAGGCAGCGTTCTTCTGGGCGTCAAACATTTCGATGGATAGGCGCCATACGCCTTTTGACATTTGAATGGCACCGCGTATGACGAAACGCGCACCAAGGCGGGAAGCCGTTTCCGAAGCTGTCGCTTCGGCCGGCGCATTCAGCACCGCCGAAATTGGCAGAACGTCCACCCCCGGCAGATTCCCGAGGCGGGTGATCAGGGCGTCTGCAAGACCCAGACATATACCATCGTCGTCGGTACTGCTGCCGAGAAGCGTCAGCGGCAAAACGCACAGTGACGATCGCCCACCCCAGCTCCCCACTGTCTCCGGGCTGATCCCGCGCATGCCCTCCGATTCAGAATCGGATTGCCGATAGCGCGCATCAATCACGCGCACGGGTCCGATAAACCGGTATCCTTTGCCCACCACTGTTTCCAGAAAACGCGGTTTAGCAGAGTCATCTCCAAGCGCGGTGCGGATTTTTCGCACGATGTTGTTGATGTTTGGCTCGGTATCGATAAAGAGATCCGAGCGCCACAATTTCGCGACGATTTCGCTGCGTGAGACCAATTGTTCCCGCCGGGCCACCAGAAAAATCAGCAGCTCCATGGGCTTCTTTTCGAGCTTTACTCTCCGCCCCAAGCGGCGAAGCTCGTATCGCCCCAGGTCCAGTTCGACATCACTGACAGCGTGTTCCTTGCGTTCCATAATCCTTCGTGGCTGATTATCCCCTAAGAATCAGTGATTTGCGACGATATACGAAAGATAGATAAGCAGTATTCCCTCTTCATGGAAATGCCTCTCTACCCCAACCATGATTCCCCTGTTGGTAACCTTACACGGAGGGGTGCTTCATGAAACGGTATTTGTTCCTTGGACTTGCAGTGGTTGGATTCTTCGCTGGGGCGGGTGAGTTTTCTCCCCTAATCACAAAGGCTCATCTTCGCGAAAAGAACGCGTTCACTCCGGACACTATTCCCTGGGGGCCGGCACCACCGGTCGTCCGCCCCGGCGCACAGTTCGCAGTGCTCGAAGGCGACCCAACCGCCTCCACCGGCGACTTCACCATTCGCCTGAAGATGCCTGATGGATTCCGCATTTCGCCCCACTTCCACCCGCAACGGGAAAACGTCACCGTCATCTCGGGGACGTTTAGAGTTGGGATGGGAGATGAGTTTGACGCCAACAAGATGAAAGCATTCACCGCCGGGAGCTTTGCCTTTCTCGACCCCGACATGCACCACTACGCGATGGCTTGCGGAGAAACCATCGTGCAAGTCCACGGGCAGTCTCCCCTGCAGTTCAACTATATCAATCCGGAAGATGACCCAAGCCGGAATAGGTAGTCCGGCCTTCGCACGCACGAAGGGCGAATGCACTTAAGCACCAAAATGGCCCGGGAAGCGGCGACGTTTCCCGGGCTGACCCCAGTGAGCATCTTCGAGAGAGACCTTCACTTGTGCATCACTGCAAGGAAGTGAAGAAAACTGTAATTTCAAAGGAGAAGAAAATGGCAATCAATATGGACAAACTGAACGTATTCGTTGGGCAATTTGTCGGGGATCTGGGCGCCGCAGTCCACGCCGGTATGGTGGTGATTGGAGAAAAGCTGGGGTTGTACAAGGCTCTCGCCGAGGGTCCCTTGAATTCCGCCGAGCTTGCCGCCCGCACTAATACAGATGAACGGTACGTGCGCGAATGGCTGGGCTCCCAGGCAGCGGGCGGTTACGTCACCTACAACGAGACGACGCGGCAATTCAGCCTGAGCGAAGAACAGGCGTTTGCGCTGGCGAACGAAGACAGTCCCGCCTACATTCCTGGAGCGTTTCAACTGGCGCTCGGTTCTCTTGCCGCCGTCCCCAGGATTACAGAGTCGTTCCGCTCCGGCGCAGGCATGGGCTGGCATGAGCACGACGCCGACGTGTTTCATGGCTGCGAGAAATTCTTCCGGCCGGGCTACGCCGCGAATCTTGTTAGTTCATGGATCCCCTCGCTGCAAGGTGTACAGGCCAAGCTGGAGGCCGGGGCGCGCGTCGCCGATGTGGGCTGCGGCAAAGGCGCTTCCACGGTGCTGATGGCCAGAGCCTTTCCAAACTCACAATTCTTCGGTTTCGACTATCACGACAAATCCATCGAAGGCGCCCGCGCAACGGCTGCGCGGCAAGGCCTCGCGGATCGCGCGATGTTTGCGGTGGCGAGTGCCAAGGGATTTCCCGGCAAGGACTATGACTTGGTTACCGTATTCGACTGCCTGCACGATATGGGCGATCCGGTTGGCGCGGCAACTCATGTGCGTAATTCGCTCAGCAAGGATGGGACATGGATGATCGTCGAACCGTTCGCGCACGACGAACTGAAGGACAATCTGAATCCGGTGGGCCGCGTGTACTACTCGTTTTCAACTCTGTTGTGCACGCCGTGTTCGCGTTCGCAGGAAGTGGCGCTGTGCCTGGGCGCGCAGTCCGGCGAGAAGCGGATTCGCGAGGTGGTAACCGCAGCCGGCTTCACCCGTTTCCGGCGCGCTGCAGAGACACCGTTCAACATCGTCTACGAAGCTCGTCCCTGAGCCGTGAAGCTCTCGGACTTTGAGGCGTCGCTTGAATGAGCGGGCGGGCGTCCGAAGAAGACAAGAAGCAACACGAAGCGCGCAGGGAGCAGATTCCCTCTGCGCGCTTCGCAGTTTGAGATGCAATCTTATCCGCGGGTGCGGTGGAATTCGCGCATGAAAGTAGTGAGAGCTTCGACGGCTTCGAGGGTGACGGCGTTGTAGAGAGAGACGCGCAGGCCGCCGACGGAACGATGGCCGGGCGTGCCAGCCAAACCGTGCGCGGCAGCCTCCATCGCAAACTGCTTCTCGGTCTCTTCATTGCCACCGGCGACCCGGAAAACTACGTTCATTTTCGAGCGCGCAGTATTTTCGACGGGGCAGTAATAGAAGCCGCTGCTGGTTTCAATCGCGTCGTACAGCAGTTGGGCCTTGGCGTTATTGCGTTTTTCGATGATGGAGACGCCGCCTTCGGATTCGATCCATTCGAGGACCAGGCCGACGATGTAAACCGCGAACGTTGGAGGCGTGTGGTAGAGCGAATGCTCCTTGATGTGCGTGCGGTATTGCAAAACCGTGGGGAGATTTTTTTCGGCGCGCTCGGCGAGATCTTTGCGGAGGATGACGACGGTAGCGCCAGAGGGGCCGAGATTTTTCTGAGCACCTGCGAAAATGAGACCGTATTTGTTGACGTCGATCTGGCGCGAAGCAATGTCGGAAGACATGTCCGCGACGAGCGGGACGTCGCCGGTTTCGGGCAGGGTAGTCCATTGGGTGCCTTCAATGGTGTTGTTGGTGCAAATGTGGACGTAGGAAGCATCGGGTGAAAACTTGATTTCCTCCGGGCGTGGGAGGCGGGCGAATTTCTCAGATTCCGTGGAGGCGGCAATGTTGTAGAGGACACCCTTCTTGAGCTCGCCGATGGCTTTGGCGGTCCACATGCCGGTATGAAGCACGTCGACGGGTTTGCCGCGCAGGCAGAGGTTCATGGGAGCCATGGTGAACTGCATGCTGCCGCCGCCCTGCAGGAAGATCACCGCATAATCGTCCGAGATGCCGAGAAGATTGCGGAGCTTTTGCTCCGCGGTGGCGATGATGCTTTCGAATTCCGGCGAGCGATGGCTCATCTCCATCACGGACATGCCGCTGCCGCGCCAATCGAGAAGCTCTTCGCGGATGCGTTCGAGAACAGGGAGCGGAAGTGCGCCGGGGCCGGCGTTGAAATTGAGAGCGCGCTTGGCGGTTTGCGCGGGAATCGTGGATGAAGTCACGACGGGAGAATCCTCTTTCTTCAAGAATGGCAGCGCGGTGCCCGCGGAACTCAAGCCGGCGCCTCCACATCCAGAATAACAGAATCCACGCGGGGCTCCGAAAACGTTGCGGGATCGGAACAAGGCCGCAACCCTAGCTGGATTGAGATAGCGAAAACATCAATTGGCAGGAACCGACGGGACTTTCGCACTCCCGTTTTTCCCTTGTGGGATTGCGCAACGTACTCTTGACTTAGTGGGGGGTGTGCGCGCAAAACTACTAAAGCTTCCTACCCCGAGGGGCTTGATAGAGCGAGAAAACGCCTGTTTTTCCCGCATTGGCGCGCTCGCTGGGAATTCTTAGGGAGAAGATTGAGCGTACCGGACGCCAATTCAGCGGGCGGTCGGCAGCAGCCATTTGAGTTATCGATTGGCTGTGTGCCTATTCGACTGCAAATGGCTGATGAGCGCCTGTACCGCGCGGCATGGGCGAGATACGGCGCGTTCACAGGAACGGCCGCGCAACCCGTTCCGATCGCGTTAAATGATTTTTCCACGGCAGAAAGCCAACACTCTGAATTTGTATATGAGTTTGAAGGCGCGGTGCTTCGGACAGGTCCGAACGAAACAAGATTCGACGGCGTTCGAAACGAATACGCGCTGGATTCGCTGCTGCGCGTTCTGCTGAGTTGGAAGCTTACGAGCCAAACTGGATTTCTGCTGCACGCGGCGACGGTGATTCGAAACGGGAAAGCCTACGTCTTCACCGGCCGGTCGGGGGCGGGAAAAAGCACGGTGGCCTCGCTTTCACCGGAAGGCAGCGTTCTTACCGACGAAATTTCACTTCTGCGTTTCGAAAAGGGTGAATGGCGCGCGTATGGGACGCCGTTTTGGGGAGAATTTCGCGCGGCAGGATCGAATACCAGCGCGCCGGTGCGGGGAATCTTCCGGCTGGTGCAAGCGGCGGAGAATCGTGTGACGGCGCTTCGCCCGGTGGGGCTGCTTCGCGCGCTCCTGCCGAATGTTTTGTTTTTTTCGCCCGAGGCCGAAGCCAACCGGCGGCTTCTGAGAATTCTCGGCCAGGCGGTGGAGACGATTCCCGGCTACGAGCTTGCGTTTCGTAAGGATCGCGCGTTTTGGGAGGTTCTTCCCGAATGACGACCAAATCGTCCGTTTTCTGGCAGAAGAATCCCGCGCTGGCCTGGAGAGAGATTGACGAAGTTACGGTCATCATTTCGCCGTCGGACAGTGTGATGCATGAGCTGAACGACACGGGAAGCTTTCTCTGGAAAAACATCGATGGAAATCGATCGGCGGCGGAGCTTGCGGGATTGCTGGCCGAGTCCTATGAGGTGACGCCGGACGTGGCACTGACGGACACGCAAGCGCTGCTCGAAGAGATGTCCTCGCGGAAATTGGTTGTTCCCGTTCCGGCAACGGGCGGAGAATTGCGTTGACCTCCAGCGCAGCAGCGGGCGCAGCGCCCGTGATGGACCGGTTGATCTCGCGTACGGTGCGCAACCACCAGCCGCTGAGCGTGCATTTCGATCTGACCTACCGTTGCAACGAGCGCTGCGTGCATTGTTACCTGGACCACGATGACCATGGCGAACTGACAACCGCGGAGTGTCTGGCGGTGATGGAAGAGCTGGCGCGCGCGGGGACTTTGTTTCTCACGTTTAGCGGCGGAGAGATTTTTCTCCGGCCCGATCTCTACGAGATTCTGGCGGAGGCGCGGCGGCTGCATTTTGACGTCAGTTTGAAGACCAACGCGCTGCTGGTGACAAAGGAACGCGCGGGGCGGTTGCGTGAATTCGGAGTGCGGCGCGTACAGATCAGCGTGTACAGCGATATTCCGGAAATCCATGATGCCATCACGAAAATACCCGGGTCGCTGGAGCGGACGCTGGCGGCGATTCCGCTGTTGCTGGAACAAGGACTGCAAGTAAAGCTGGCGTGCCCGCTGATGCGGGAAAATTTGCTGGCGTACCGCGGAGTGATGGCGCTCGCTGAAAAAATCGGAGTTCCGTACGTTCTGGACCTGACTATCACCCCGATGATGGACGGCAACGAAGGGCCACTGGCGCACCGCGTTCCGGTGTCTTCGCTGTTGCCGGTGATGCAGGATCCCATGCTGCATGCATGCAGGCCGCAACCGAGCGCTGAGGCTGCTCGCGCGATGAAGGAATATCCGGCCGCGATCGGAAGTGCGGTTTCGAGCGGAATGGAAAGCGCGGCGTACGAGGACTTGCCGTGCAGCGCGGGCCACAACAGCTGCTACATCTCGCCGTATGGGGATGTGTATCCCTGCGTGCAATTGCCGCAGGCGGCGGGAAATTTGCGGCGCGAACGATTCAGCGACATCTGGTATCACGCGCCGCAACTTGAGAAGCTGCGCGGGATTCGCGAAAGCCAGCTTCCGGTTTGTTCGCGCTGCGAGATTCGCGATTACTGCGAGCGCTGCCCGGGGCTGGCGCTGATGGAGGGCGGAGACTTGCTGGGGGCGTACCAGCGGGCTTGCGAACTTGCGGAGCAGAAGGCCCGGCTGGCGGGCGTATTTGCGCCGATGAGCGCTCTTCACCGGGAGCATGCAGCGACTGCATTGCAGGCAACTTCCGAAAACGAAATCGCTTCTTTTGCAGCAAGTTTTAGTTCAGACTGAAGGAACACGGAATGCCCGAAGATCAAAAAAACTCTCCCCAAACACCCGGCGGAAGCGGCAAGAAGCCGTATACGAAGCCGAGTGTGGTTTCGGAACCCATCTATGAGACGCTGGCGCTGGCGTGCGGCAAATTGCCTGGCCAGGGCGGCATTTGCAACGGTTCTCCCCGCAGATCATAAGGACTCTCACTCATTCCTTCAGGGAGGGCGTAACGCCTTACAGCCGGTATCACTTGAGCGCTATAGCTTTGGGCAAACCGGGACTTGCGTTCCATTGACCGCTCTCCCTTGAAACTCCACGCTAGTAGAAACAGGCGGTAACAGCGTTAATTTCGAGCATTCCCCCTCTGTTGCCCCTGTTCGGCCAGGCCCCCGCAACACGCGCCTTTGCATTCGAGAACGCTTGTGCGTTTGTGTGATTGGCGATGGGAAGCAGCGAGCACAGAGTTTAACCTGAGGCATTGATGGAGAATTGGCCCAAGCAGCGAAAGGATTCAAACCAGATAGGCGGTGAGCGACGCGCGGGCGACGTTGCGCGGATTGCGGAATCGCTGGCGACGCGCGGGCGCGTCCCTCTTTGCGTTCATGGCGCAAGCATGATGCCCTGGGTTCGCCCGGGCGACATCGCGATGATCTGCACGGCGGACGCGGAGACACTGCGCTGCGGTCACGTCGTCCTTTTCCGGCGCAGCAACAGTTTGTTTGTTCACCGCATCGTGGAAAAGAAGGGGCCACTGGATGCCGCGCAGATTCTTGTGAAGGGCGACGCGCATCCCACTTCCGACGGCTTGATGGAGCAGGGGGAATTACTGGGGCGGGTGGTTTGGCTCTACCGAGACGGGCGCCGCATCGATCTAGAAGCGCGGGGCCAACGCGTGTTGGGGCTATTCATTTCGCGGCTTTCGTTGTACGGCTGGTCCTGGCATCCCGCCGTCAGGTTTGCAGCTCATGTCATGCGTCCCGCGCGGCGGGCCATCAAAGCCTTGCGCTTTTCGGGCGCTGCCGTCCGCTAGCTTTTCCTTTTTTCATTCCTAAGTTCCACTGATCAGTGCAAACTCGACGCGTTTTCGCATGGGATCGATGCGCTCGGCGCGAACGCGAACGCGATCGCCAAGGCGCCACTCCAAGGGTTTTGACTTTGCGCCGCGGCCGTGTCGTACGCCGGGCGCGCCACGGCGGCCTTCGTGACTTGATTGGGCGACGAGGGCGTGATCGCGTTCGCGGTAAACGCAGCGCGCGCCGGCAAATTCTTCCAGGGCGTTTACGGGGATCAGTCCTTCCACAAAAACTTCAAAGAGCTCGACGAAGCAGCCGAATTTCTGCACGGAGATAATCAACGCGTCGTACTCTTCGCCCAGATGCGCTTCCATGAACTGCGCAGTTTTCCAATCCATGAGTTCGCGTTCGGCACCGGCAGCACGGCGCTCGGCTTCGGACGTTTCTGAAGCGATCTCTTCGAGATTCCGGTGCGAATAAAGCGTGGACTCGGCGCCACGCGGGGCGGCGGCGTGGGCCGCCGATGAAGGCGGAGCACCGTTCGGATGTTCGAGCGCCCATTTCAGAATGCGATGGACGATCAGGTCCGGATAGCGGCGGATGGGCGAAGTGAAATGGGTGTATTCGTCGAAACCGAGAGCGAAGTGGCCGAGCGGTTCGGCGGCGTAGCGAGCTTGCTTGAGGGAGCGGAGCATCAAGTAGGAGACGATGCGCTCTTCAGGCTTGCCGACGACCTTTCGAATGAGGCGCTGGTAGTGCTGGGGTGTGAGGCGCAGCTCCGCGCCGGGGAGCGCGACCTTCATGCCGCGTTCGCGCCCATGGCCGTAGGAATCGGGGCGTCCGGCTTTTGCGGGCGAGGGCACGCGACCGTGACGCACGGCAACTTCGCGCTGGTGGAGATTTTCGATGCCAAGGGAATAGCCGAAGGCGCGGGCCAGCTCTTCGAATTCCAAAACTTTGCGAGCGTCGGGTTTTTCGTGGACCCGGTGGAGAGATTCGATGCCGCGCTGGAGGAGATAACCATCGACAGCGCGGTTGGCGGCGAGCATGAATTCTTCGATCAACCGGTGGGCGATGTTGCGTTCGCTGCGGGTGATGCTGGTCATACGCTGCTCTTCGTCGAACTCGATGACGCGCTCAGGAAGGTCGAAGTCGATGGAGCCGTGCTCGTTGCGGCGCGCGTTGAGAAGCAGGGCGAGCGCCTTCATGTCGCGGAAGTGCGGCGCGAGCGCCGCATACTTTTCGGACATTTCAGGATCGCCTTCGATTACTTTGTTGACGTTGGTATAGGTCATGCGCTCGGCGGAGCGAATGACTCCGCTGGTCATGCGCTCGGATTTCATGTTTCCGTGGGCGTCGAATTCCATGAGCGCGCTCATGACCAGGCGATCCTCGCGCGGTTTGAGGGAACACATGCCGTTCGAAAGAGATTCGGGGAGCATGGGCACGGCTCGATCGGGAAAATAAACGGAGGTTCCGCGAAGACGGGCTTCCTGATCGAGTGGCGTGGCGGTTCGAACGTAGTGGGCCACGTCGGCGATGTGCACCTGGAGGCGCCAGCCGCCGTCGGGGCGGTGTTCAACGTACACGGCGTCGTCAAAATCGCGCGCGGTTTCGCCGTCAATGGTGACGATGCGGAGGCGGCGGAAATCTTCGCGGCCGGCGAGCTCGGTTTCGCTCACGGGTTGGGCGCGCTGTTTCGCTTCATCGAGGACTTCGGAAGAAAACGCGTGGGGCAAACGGTGTTTGCGAATGATGATTTCGATGTCCACGCCGAGATCGCCGGGGCGCCCGAGGATTTCGACAACGCGGCCGGTGGGTGCTGCGCCTCCGCGGGGATAACGCGTGAGCTCGACGTTCACTACGGCGCCGTCGAGTTCATCCAGGCGCGGGATGCGCCTTCCCCGGATGCTGGTTTCATCGGCGCCGCTGAATCCAAGTTTTTTCCAGAGTCCCGGCGTCAGTTCGTGGCCGCGCGGGATTTCCACTTCGTGCTGGATTCGAACGTCGTACGGCAAGACAGTATTCCCGTGCGGGCCGTAGCGAAATAAACCGACGATGCTCGGATGCGCGCGGTCCAGGATTCGAACGATGCGGCCTTCGGCGCGCTGCGCACCGAAGCCGGCGCCGGGGCGGCGCTGGATTTTTGCCAGGACGTGATCACCGTGCATGGCGTCTTCTATGGCGTCACGGGGGATAAAGACGTCGCCATCGAGCTGCGGCATCGGAGCATCGGGCACGACAAAGCCGTAGCCATCATGGTGGAGAACCAGGCGGCCCGTTACTTCATCGAGATTTGCGAAAGGGCGCTGGGGCTGCGGTGCCTGATCGGGAAGCCGCGGCTGGCCGGAGGCATCACGATCCTCCTTGCGGCCCGGGAGACGATAGCGACCGCCGGGCAATTCCTCGATGGCATGGCGTTTCTTGAGTTTGGCGAGCATTTTGAAAAGGGGGCGGTTATCGGCTTTCTTCAGGTGGAGGCCCTGGCTGATCTCGCTGGCAGAGGCCGGATAGCTCGTAATTTGCAGAAAACGCAAGATGTTGTCGGGGCTGAGGTGTGAAGGGCGAGGCATGCGATTGGGCGCCGCGGGAGGGCGCAAATTATCCACCGTGATTTTAGCCACTTTTTTTGGTTCTTCAGGAACTTTTTTCAGGATTCCGGGATTATATAGACAGGCCAACACACGACCGGCCAGTCACCCTCCGTCAGACTGGCTGGGTTCCCCGTAAGGGGAAAATAAGGGAGGCGGGACGACCTGGCCTGCCTCCCTATTTTTTCCTTTCGAAACTACAATCGAGACTACTCTAAATTAGACTAGTCCGTTCTTCGCCGGTCAGCCTTTCACACAGACGACCTGGCGCAAGGTGTGGACGATTTCGACCAGATCGCTCTGCGCGGCCATGACCGCTTCGATGGATTTGTAGGCGGCCGGAGTTTCGTCGATGACCTCGGCATCTTTACGACATTCGACGCCCTCGGTCATGCGTTTGTGGTCTTCCACGGAGAAGCGGCGCTTGGCTTCGGTGCGGGACATGGCGCGGCCTGCGCCGTGGCTGCAACTCGTGAAACTTTCCAAGTTGCCCTTGCCGCGCACGATGTAGGAACGCGCTCCCATGCTGCCGGGAATGATGCCCATGTCGCCTTCGCGAGCGCGGACGGCCCCCTTGCGCGTGACCAGGATGTTCTGGCCATAGTGGCGTTCGCGCGCCACGTAGTTGTGGTGGCAATTGATGGCCTTCAACTCCGCGACAAACGGACGGACTTCACCCGACGCGCGAACTGCGCCGACAATCTGCTCCATCATCAGGTCGCGATTGAAGCGAGCGAAGTCCTGTGCCCACTCGACGGCTTCAACGTAATCGTCGAAGTGCTCGGTGCCTTCGGAAAAATAAGCCAGGTCCTTGTCCGGTAGATGGATGAAGAACTTCTCCATGTCCTTGCGGGCGACTTCGATGAAGTAGCTGCCCATGCGGTTGCCGACGCCGCGGGAGCCGCTGTGCAGCATGAACCAGACGTTTTCCGACTCATCGAGGCAGACTTCGATGAAGTGATTACCGGTGCCCAGAGTGCCGAGATGATTCGAATGATTCCCACGATCGAGCTTCGAGTGCTTTTCAAGAATGGCGTCGTAGCGCGGCTTCAGCGTTTGCCAAACTTCGTTGTTGTGCGCGGGGATTTCACGCCAGGCACCGGCGTCGCCGCGTCCGCCGTGATTGGTCCGGCCGTGGGGAACTGCTTTTTCGATGGCGCTGCGGATATTTTTAAGGTTGTCGGGCAGATCGCGCGCGTTTAGATCGGTCTGCACAGCCATCATGCCGCAGCCGATGTCCACGCCGACGGCGGCCGGGATGATCGCGCCTTTCGTGGGAATGACGCTGCCAACCGTTGCGCCGATGCCCCAGTGCACGTCCGGCATGGCCGCAACCCACTTGAAGATGAAAGGAAGCTGGGCGACGTTCAAGAGTTGCTTGTGGGCTTGATCTTCGAGCTGGACGCCTTTGGTCCAAGCCTTGATGGGCACGCCGGTTTCCGCTGTCAGAATGTTATAGTTTTTTTCTTCGGACATAGCGAGCACCGCGTTTGCCATTCGTGCTGGGTCCATTCTCACAAAAGGAGGGGCGCGGCCGCAAATCCATACGGCCGCGCCCCTGATAGACGCAGAATGAATTTACGAATCAATTCTGCCAAGTGACGTTGACGAAGCCGGTGCCGCTGGTCGGGACAGTGTAAGTGTGATTCGAGCCGCCTTCCCATGTGACCGTGCCGTTGGCAGCGATCTTGATGAATTTGAATTGCAAGTTGGCTCCCGCAGGTGCGGATACGTTGAGGAACCAATTGGGGTAGTTGGGATCGAGCATGGGGCCGATGGCGCCATCCCAGGTGGTGGCCCAATTGCCGAGCTCGATAGTGTTGCCGGTCAGGAAGATGTAATCACCGACGTTGGTGGGCGAAGCGTTGTTCACGGTGAAGGTGACGGGAATGAGTTTTGCTTGCAGCACGGTGAACTGAATGGTGTTAGCGGCGGTGCCACCACTGTTTTTCAACTGAACGTTGTAAACGCCGTTGGTCACGGTGGGGACAGTGAAGCTGACGGAGGAATCCGACCAGGAGGAAATCGTTGCGGCCGTAGTTCCAAAGAGGACGCTTCCCGTGGCCGAGCCGAAGCCCTTGCCGGCAATGGTAACTCTCAAGCCCGGGTGTCCCACGGTCGGGCCGATGGAGCCGACCTCAGGAGAAGTAACGGTGGACGTAAATTGCCAGACTGCGGCGGTGTGCGCGCCGAGCGTGAAGGTGGTGACGGGATTGTTGCCGCCTGATCCTGAGGAGACGGTGATGGACGAGCCGCCGAGCAGGCCGCTGAGATAATCGGAGTACGTGCCAGCCGGAAGCGCTGTGTTCAAGCCGCTGATGCCATAGCTGGAGGTGTCATTCTTGTTGATCGCGATAAGGACAACATCGTTGAAGAATTTGCGTTCGAAGATGTAGACGTCATTGTTCATCCAGCGCTGCGTGGAGGAACCGTAGGCTAACGCACTATTGGATTGGCGCAGACTGGCAAGCGTGTGGGTGACGGAGTAGGCGTTGGTGGTGGTGCTGAAGGAACTCATCGAGAGCCGCGTGTAGGGATCGCCGCCGCCGTTGGTGTCGTTGTGCAGATACTGTTCGTCCGCGTAGTAGACCGTGGGAATGCCGCGGCATGTCAGAAGAAAAGCCAGCGCTTCATTGTAGCGATTCTGATTGTTGTTCACAGAGAGAAAGCGCGGCATGTCGTGATTGTCGATGAAGGTGACGAGATCGTTCTGCCAGGTAAAGTTGGTGTTTTCCGCGCTAAGGGTGTTGTCGATCTCGGAGAAATTATTGTTGCTGGCGAAGACGTCGCGGATCGCCGTATTGAGCGGAAAATCGAGGAGCGAGATGCCGCTGTGGTTCGCGAATTTGTAAGAATCGTGATAAAGCGTGTCGCTGGTATTGCCCTGAAACCATTCGCCGAAAAAGAAACTGGGACTATTGATGAACGCGGCGTTGGCCATACTGTATTCCCAGCCCCAGGTGACGTGTTTCACGGCGTCGATGCGGAACGCGTCCACTCCGTGGCTCTGCAATAACTGCATGGCCGCTTTCAAATAGCTGTCGATGGTGGCATTTTCCTGATTCAGGTCGGCCAGGCTGAAAAGTGTGTAGTACTGTAACTGGTAGCGATCGTTGAAATCGCTGATGTTGGCGTTGTGGTGAAAGTAGCCGCTGCTATCCGTGGGGTACGTGGTGACCAGAGTTCCGTTGTCGTAGAGCGCGCCATTTTCACCGGCGCCGTTGTTGTTGGTGTGGTTGGGCGCGAAGTCGACGATCACCTTGATGCCATTCGTGTGCGCGGCGGAAACCAGGGCATCAAAGGCCGTCCAGGAGTTGGTGGTAGAACCGAAGTGCTCTTCAATGCGCTTCATGTCGCGAGCCGCGTAACCGTGATACGGGGCGGTGGCGTTGCCGCTGCCGTCGGGAATGTTGACGTTGATGTTGTCAACGGGAGGCGAAATCCAGATGGCCGTGACTCCCATGCCGCTCAAGTAAGACATTTTCTGCTGGATGCCGGCGAGATCGCCGCCCCAGTAGAGCTGCCAGTTGGTTTTTGTGGAATCGAAGAGGCCGGAGCTTTGTGAAGGGTTGTCGTTGGAAGTGTCGCCGTTGAAGAAGCGATCGGTGACGATTTGATAGATGACTTGCTTTTTGTAGTCCTGCGCTCTCGTTACAAAAGAGAGAGTGAGGAAACAGACTACGAGAGAAACTACGGCACAGATGGTACGACGATGCGATTGCATGGGGTCCTCCTGGGGGACGATTGGGAGAGGGACTGGGAGCCCAGCTGGTGGGAGAAAGCCGCCGGGAATTTGTTTGTAGCACCGGGATTTGCTGATGTCAACCGTATTGCGGAAGGCACTACTGGAAGGGAGTCGCTGCCGGCGAAGACCGCTCGAAAATCTGTAGCACTAGCGAGCGACGGTGCTGAGGAATGGGTAGTGGCTGGCGGCGCCCATGAAGAAGAGCATGGGGAAGGAGAGCCAGAAGGAAGTGCGCGCGGTGAGAAAATTCCAGCGCATAAGGCGCTCCGTTTCGGGCGGCATGGGCACGCCTTCCGTGTTGCTGGCGCGGGACCACTGGATGAGGCGCTTCTGGATGCGCCAGACGACTCCCCAGGTATTCAGCAGCATTACTAAGCCAAGTCCGCCGCCGACGCTAATCGCGAGATGGGCGTTCGAAACGTTGGGGCCACCGTTCAAGACGAGCACGAGCCAGGACGCGGCAATCACCACGACAGAAACTCCGATGATCCGCAACCACATGCTGTTGAGAATTCCCTTGGCGGGGAGTTGCAACGCATAGATAAAAACATACGCGACGAGCCACACCAGAAACCACCAACCAAACCATTTGCCGATCAGAGATCGATCGCCCGCCAGTTTCGCGTCTGCAGCCAGATGGATCGTGAAGTAGCGGAGGCCGACAAGGACGGTGACCAACGACGACGAGCGAAACCAACCCATCGCCCCGGACATCAGGTCGGGATAGATCTTGATGCGCAGCTGGGGATCGCATTTTTTCATCGCGGGGGTCAGCACCAGATTGAAAAAATAGAGCAAGCCAATCCAGATGATGCCGAAGACGAGATGCAGCCAGCGGAGCGCCATCATTTCGTTAGCGTGCGGCGTATCGAGGAAAGAGAAGTGCGGCCGCCACTCCGGAAACGAAAGCGCCAGCAAATAGAAAAGCATGCGTGTACCTCAAAAATTATCCGGATCGTCGGTCCAGCGAACCACCCTAGCGAATTGTGAAGCGTGCCGTCAACCGACAGCGCGCATCGCGGTGACTAGGCGCACTCTGCGATCAAAAGTCTCTTTTCCCGGACTTCGTCTATTGGGGCTTGGGGAGCTCCGCAAGCGCCTGGCGAAATGCTGCCAGATTGCCTTTGTCCACGACTGCTGTGCCGGTATCGACCCAACTTGGCAGAGGGGGAGCCGGAGCGGTGCGCCAATCCTTGAATTCCCGCACCGCGTTGTGGTGCAAGTCGTCCAGGAATTTCAAGCCGTAGTAGCTCATCACGTAAGGTTTCTGGGCAATCGTTGAGGAAATAGCCCCGCTCTCGATCAAACTCAGTGTCTCCGGATCTTTGTCGAACGCCACGATGGGTACTTTCCCCTCCAAGCTAAATTGGTGCAGAGCGCTCGCGGCACCCGGACCACCGGTGGCTTCCAGACAAATAATTCCGTCTATTTTTTCTTTCTTGTTGAGCAGCGCATAGACCTGGTCAAAGGCATTCCGCAAATCACCCTTGTCATCGAGGATCTTCGCCAGTTTCAGGGCCGGAAAATTCTTCAGCGCGTCAGCCACGCCAGCCACGCGATCGTCCAGATTGTGCTGTCCGGGAATAGAGATAACCACAATGTTGCCTTTGCCGCCCACGAGCGCGGCCATGCGCTTCAAGCTCTCCCGGCCGGCCTTTACGTTGTCTGTTCCGATATACAGCACGCGTTTGGAGTCCGGCACATCGGCATCCACACAGACAACCGGAATGCCTTGCTCCACCGCTTTGTCAATTTCGGCTTGGAAGACATCGGGCCGTGCCGCCGATAAACAGATTCCTGCGGGGTGCTGCTGCACGACTTGCCGGAACATCCCTACTTCTCCAGCGGGGTCATACGAAGTCGGGCCGGTCAGCTCGGCCTTTACGCCGAGCGTCTTGGCGGCGTCCAGAAAGCCGGCTTGCGCCTCCTGCCAGTACGGCAGATTAATATTGGTGGCAACGAGGACGTAACGTTCATTTTCCTCGTGATAGGGCTTGGCACACGCCACAATGACCGCTGCCACCAGAACGACAAGAAAACATGCCAGGGTAATCCCAGATTTTCGCATTGGAATTCTCCTCTCGCGGTCGGTCTGGCCTTCGGGGGCATTCCTTGGTCCGATGGCTGTCTTGAAAGGGAACTGTCCGTACCTTTTGATCCGGAGGCTGACGCTGGGCTGGATTCTAGCACCGACGGGGTTGCAAAAAGCCAGCACGTGCAATATTTAGTCCGGCAGGGCGGGATTTGTGCCTGGGCGATTTCTTCAAGACTTGGCCATGCGGAGTGGAGAAGGTTTTGCCGCACGAGCGCAGGGCGAAATGAACCGCTATTCGTACCGCAGCGCCACCATGGGGTCCACGCGCATGGCGCGACGCGCGGGGACATAGCAAGCCGCGAATGCGACAGTGGTGAGGACGATAATCACTCCAGCGAACGTGACGGGATCCGCCGCGCTGACGCCGTAGATTAGTTGAGACATCAATCGCGTCAGTCCAGCCGCGGCCACGACCCCGAGAACAACCCCGGTCATCGCCATCTTCATGCCTTCTCCCAGGATGAGCCACAAGACGGTGCTGCGCTGCGCGCCAAGGGCCATGCGAATGCCGATCTCTCGAGTACGCTGCCCCACCACGTAGGAGATCACGCCATAAATACCGATGCTCGAGAGCAAAAGCGCCAGCGTCGCGAATACGCCGAGCAGAATCATCGAGAATCAACGCTCCACAAGCGACTCTGCGATGATTGCCTCCAAGGTTGTGGCTTCAGACATCACGTTTTGGCTGTTTAGTTTCACGATGGCCTCGCGAACTGCGCCCACCATTTCGAGGGGAGAGCCGGCCGAGCGCAGCACTGTCCCGGCCTGAGGCGGGCCGGACAACACCGCATCCGGAATTTGCAAGAAAGGAGAGTAAATCTCTTCTTGCAGCGGATGGCGGTCCGCTTCCAAGTCGAGGCCCCAGTGCTTGACGTGCCCCACCACGCCAACGATTTCGGGGTCCATGTTGAGAATCGCCACGTGAATGCGTCTTCCAATGGGGTCCTGCCCAGGAAAGTATTTGCGCGCAAAATTCTCGTCGATCACGATGGCCTTGGGAGAATGCTCGTCGTCAGTGGCGGCGATGAATCGGCCTCGTAGCAGAGGGATTTGCATAGCCTTCAGGTAGCCCGGCTCAACGAAATAGGTGAGCGTCAGATTCATCTCGCTTACATTTGCGGGCTTTGTCTGCCCGTCAATCCAGAATGGGAATTCGTTGTCGCTGCCGGATATCGGTACTGCGCCGCCGATCACCGAAGTGGCCTGTACTCCCGGAATGGCCCGCACGGTTTGGCTCAATTCACGAATCGCCGAGCGAGTCGTTGCGGCGTTTGCGCCCAGGGACGGCGCGAGCATCAAATCGAAAACAAGCACGTTCTGCGGATTGAATCCGGGATTGACGCTCCAGAGCTGGGCCAGGGTTCGAATCATCAGGCCCGCACCTGTGAGAAGGACAAGCGCCAATGCCATCTCACCAACGACAAACACGCTCTGGGCACGCTGCCGCGCAGCACTGGCTCCGCGACCGCCTTCCTTCAGGGTTTCCTGGAGACCCGAGCGCGACATCTTCAGCGCCGGCACGAGTCCAAATACAACGCCGGCGAGGATCGAGATTGCGCAGGTGAAGACGAGAACGTGACCGTCCAAGCCGACGTCTTCGGCTCGCGGCAGCGCCTCAGGCAACAACCGAATGGCCGCCTGTGTTCCCCAGACTGCCACGCAGGCTCCGATAGCCCCGCCTGCCAGGCCCAGCGCAACGCTTTCAGTGAGAAGTTGGCGGACCACGCGCCAGCGGTCTGCCCCGAGAGCGCAGCGAATCACGAATTCGTGAGCCCGGCCAGTGGAGCGTGCCAGCTGAAGATTGCCAACGTTGACACACGCGATGAGCAGCACAAATCCCACGGCGCCCAGCAGAAGCCAGAGATGCGGCCGCACTTCGTGAACCAGTTCATCCCGCAGCGGTAGGACGGCGCCGCCAGTGCCCTTGTCGGCCTCGGGATAAGCCGCGGCCAGATTGCGGGTGATCTGAGCCATATCGGCTTGCGCTGCCGCCAGCGACACACCGGGCTTCAATCGCCCGATTGCATCCATGCCCTTGTGGGCGTCGCGGTGATAGAAGAAGGGATCTTTGGTTTGGCCGACGGGAACGTACACATCCTTGGTGCCGGCAAAGTTGAAGGCGCGGAAGTGGAAGCTCGCGGCTATTACGCCGACGATGGCGTAAGCGTCGCCGTTCATGATGATTTGCTTCCCGATAATGTCGCGGGCAGAACCAAACCGTCGTTGCCAGAAACCTTCCGCCAGGAGCGCGACAGGAGCAGCGCCCAGGCGATCCTCGTCGCGGATGAAGAGGCGGCCCAGTAATGGCTTTACGCCGAGGGTGGGGAAAAACTCGGCCGAGACCATTCCCCCGCGCACGCGCTCCGGCTCTCCGCTGCCGGTAATGTTGAAATCCTCGTGGCGATAGGCGGCCATGGAAGCAAAGGTAGAATTGCTGCGCTGCCAATCGAGAAAATTGGGATAGGAGATGGAGGACTTTTCGAAGTTGGTGGTGAGCTCGTAGAGGATGGTCAATTCCTGAGAATGCGGAAAAGGCAGAGGATTGAGAAGGACGCCATTCACGATGGAGAAGATGGCGGTGTTGGCGCCGATGCCGAGGGCGAGGGTCAACGCCGCGATGAGAGTAAAGCCCGGGGATTTGCGGAGCATGCGTGCGCCGAAGCGCAGATCGTGGAGGAGCGCTTCCGCGAGGCCGACGCCGCGGGCATCGCGGTATTCTTCTTTGACTTGCTCCATGCCGCCGAATTCCAGCCGCGCACGGCGCCGGGCTTCCGCAGGCGCTATGCCGGAGCGGACCAACTTCTCGACCTGTTTTTCAAAGTGAAAGCGCAACTCCTCGTCCATTTCCGATTCCACTGTCTTGCGGCGGAAGAGGGAGCGCAAACGCAGCCACACGTCGTTGAACATCGAAGGCTCCTAATTGGTCTCCAGGATTTGCGCAACTGCGGCGGCAAGTTTGCGCCAAGTGCTTTCTTCGAGCTCCAGCTGTTTCTGTCCCAGCTTGGTCAGCTCGTAGAATTTTGCACGGCGATTGTTCTCGGAGGCGCCCCAGCGCGATTTGATCCAGCCGCGGCGCTCCAACCGGTGCAACGCGGGATACAGAGAGCCTTGCTGCACCAAGAGGACTTTGCTGGAGATTTGGTGAATGCGCTCGGAAATGGCCCAGCCGTGCTGCGGTTCGAGCGCCAGGGTGCGCAGAATGAGCAGGTCCAAAGTACCTTGCGGGAGATCGACTCGCGGTTCCGGCATTTTTACCCCTATTGCTTCTACAGGGAAAATACCGCCTCTCCTGTAGAAGTGCAAGGGAAAAGATTCAGCCTTGGCTTAGAATCGGTAGGGGAACCAGCAAGGAATGCATTTTCTGGGGTCTAGAGATGAATCTGGCAAAAAGTTGGTGCCCGAAAGAGGACTCGAACCTCCACTCCCTTGCGAGAACTAGCTCCTGAAGCTAGCGCGTCTGCCAATTCCGCCATTCGGGCACTAAACCGATTCTATCAGATATATGGGCCGCTCAGAAGGTTGCGGCTTAGGTGAAAAAGTTTCTGGCCGCCAAAACATGCGCCGGATAGAGCGCTCTTAAAAGTGACTTTCTGAAAAGAGACTTTCTGAAAAGAGACTGAGTAAGGGAAGGGCATTACGTTCTGCTTGCCCGTGACTCGGGCGAAATCCCGAGAGAACGGACGAACCCAGCCGGCTACATAAGCGGCTGAGCGCGCTGGAGTTCTTGATAAAACTTTTGCAATACAAAAAAGGCTTTCTTCTTCTCACCATGATCGGAGAGAAGTCCCTTACGATTGAAAAAATCCTCAAAACGAGGAAGCGTTCGTCGCGGACTACGAAAGTCCTTGAGAATCCACGGTGACATTCCGCGAAGGAAGGGGATGCGCTTCAGCATTGCGATCTGCTGTGTATAAAGATTTTCCTGATATTCCTCGGTCCAGCGGGCGGCCGCATCGCCATGGTTGCCAAAGAGCGCATCGCCGCCGAACTCGCTCATGATCAGTGGCTTTCCGTAGTCTGACGCCCAATCGATCGAAGCGGCTTCCTCCAGCTGGTGGACATACCAGCCGATGTATTCATTATTTCCCAGCACATCGAGGTCGTTCGCGATGGGATCATTCAGATGAATGGTGATGTGCTTGCCGTCTGCGACTGAGTTCGCCTGAAGCGCGGCAGACACCAGGCGCGTGGAGTCGGCGGAATGCGCATCCTGAATGAGCTGCCGCAGGAAGCGATTCCGCGCATCGCTGATGGGCGTTTCGTTGGCGACGGAGTAGATGATAAGAGCGGCGCGATTGCGATCTCGCGCGATCATCTCCTTCAATTGATTTTCCGCGTTGTACAGTGTTTGGGGATTTTCCCACTGTATAGTCCAGTAGACGGGCACCTCGGCCCAGACCATCAATCCTATTTGATCCGCCATGCGCAACATAGCTTCGTTGTGAGGGTAATGCGCGAGACGAACGAAATTGCAGCCCAGTTCTTTTGCCCAGCCCAGGAGCGTTCGCGCATCGTCGTCGCTCCAGGCCCGGCTTGCGCGCAAGGGAGCTTCTTCATGAAGGCTGATTCCGCGTAGGAAGAGCGGTTTCTCGTTGAGGAGAATATTCGTGCCGCGGACTTCTATCGAACGAAAACCGATACGTTCCGTGACTTGATCGGTCTCCGCGGCGATCTCCACGTTGTAAAGTTTGGGATCTTCAGGCGACCAAAGAGTCAAGTCCGCTCTAAAGGTGAACTCCGCGCGTCCCCGGGCGTCGGTCTGGAATACCTTGTTAAGCCCCGCCTCCGGAATTCGGATGACGACATTCTGCTGAAGTTGCTTCCCGTTGAGCTGCAGCCAACCCTTGATTTGGTGGGTCGATCCCTTCTCCATCTGAATGAAATAGTCCTGGACAAATGTCTCCGGAACCTCCAGCAGTGTCACCGGGCGCGTAATGCCGCCGTAATTCCACCAATCCGTATTGACGGTGGGCACTTGATCTTTTCCGCGCGTGTTGTTGACTCGCAGAACGAGGAAATTGTCGTGTGCCCTGACGCGATCCGTGATTTCGAAATCAAACGGGGTAAAGCCTCCTTCATGCTCGCCCAGTTCTTCCCCATTCAGGTAAACGGCGGCGAAGTAATTGCACGCTCCAAAATGAACAAACAGCCTGCTCTTCGGTGATTTTGGGTAGTCGAAGGAGCGCTTGTACCAGACGCTTCCCTCGTAAAACAACAGCGACTCGCGCTGGGTATTCCAGTCACCGGGCACCCGGAGTTGGCCGGAGGCATCGAAATCATATTCGACCAGTTCCGATTTGGAGTGCGGCTTGTAATTCTTGAAAAACGCATTGTTATTCTTCAGCGGCTGAGCGCGGTAGTCCAGCGCGCCAACATCGTACGGATCCACAATCGCCTGCCACTGGCCATCCAAGCTTACCGAATGGCGCGAATTGATATTGGGGATCAGCGGCGCAGTTTGCGCCGCACCCCACTTGGAAACGAGCAGCACGCACAAAACGAGCGTCAAACAGCGGAGGAACTTAGTCATGGAAAGATTTTAGTCAGCATTCGGCAATGCCTCCGGGATCGAATTGCGAATTCGCATTCGATCCCGGAGAGCAAGAACTAGAAACTGAATTTCCCGCCGAACTGAAGGACCCGCCCCGGCAGCGAACCGGTGATCTGTCCAAAACTCGAGGTGCCAGCATTATTCACGGTGGGATTGTTCCAGTTGGCGCGGTTGAAGGCATTAAATGCATCCGCCTGGAACTGTAATTTCATGCCTTCCCTGTGCAAATTGAATGTCTTCCGCGCCGATAGGTCCCACTGATAAAAGTTGGGCCCGATGATATCGCCGATGGGGGCGTTACCCGCACCGAGTGCGCTCTCAAGTGCAAAGGCGTTCGGATTGACCCAGCAGAGCACTGTTGATTTCGGGCATGTGCCGCTGAATCCAATGGATTGGCCTGCGACAATACTTCCCCGCCGCGCAATACTCACACCATTGAAGCCAGCATTTTGCGAAGCTGTTGCCGTGAGCGGCGCTCCGGATTGGTAGTGCATGAGACCACTCAGCGACCAGCCTTTTACGAGCGCGCCTCCCAGGCCCGTCATGTGCCTGCCCCAGGGCGATTCGACGGTGAAACTGGAGGCCACGATGTGGGTGGCGTCAAAGCTCAGTCTGCCATAATCAAATCGCTTCCAAGTTTCTACCACACCGCCCGTTTGGGTTCCGCCTGCTACTGCCTTCGTTGCACCATTGACCAAAACGGGGTTGGCCGCAGTGCTGACGAGGCAAGTGAACGGGCATTCCGGCTCGGGATTCTCGTTATAAGCGTCGCCCACGCCACCACCGTCTCCCAGCGCCTTCGAAAAGGTATAGGCAAACGTGGCAGTGAGGATCCCTGCGCGCTTCGTCAGGCTGACTTGTAGCGAATTGTAGCTGGAATTGGCGTCGCTCAATGCCAAGTTAAGACCCGAGTATCCCAGGTAGGGGCGAATCTGGTCCTTCGATAGGCCAGTAGGTGCGAAGCCTCCGACGCCGCACTGGTACGCAGCAGCATTTATTCCAGAAGGACATCCGAGCGTGTTCGGATTAGGTGAGACGGGTATGAAGCCCTGCTGTGTCCAAGAAGCATTGTTGATGCTAGGCGTGCGCAGGATGTGGCGTCCCAGATTGCCGACGTACGACACCTGAAGCAACATTGCTGCTGGCAGTTCGTGCTGCACTCCCAGGCTATACTGGTAGCTGCGCGCCACCACCAAGTGAGGATCCACTCCGGATATGCCATTCAGAGTGCTTGGAGCTGCCACGGTTCCCGCACCGGGAGCGGAATCAAATTGCGATAGTGAAGCGTTGGTCCCTGAAATCGAGGCCGACTGCGCCCATGGTACATAGCCCTGTGAGTTGATACCGCTCCCAAGAAGATTGCCTTCCGGCTTATCGTAAAAAATGCCAAATCCTCCCCGAATCACGGTCTTCTCACCGAATGGCGCATAGGAGAAGCCGAGGCGGGGCGCAAACAGGTTCTCCGCTTGGAAGAAACCCCGAGCCGCAGTGTCAGGTATAGCCGCCAAGAGCTGCGGATTCGTAGAAGTAACAGGAACCCTGCTGGCTTGGTCGCCAGGCACCTGTCCAGGTCGCTGCAAACCGTTGCACTCAATCGTCACTATCGGAGTTCCGACGACGTTAAGTTGAGAACCGCTGCAGAGACCTGGTGAGACGGGGTTAATCGTGCTCGACGACAGCCCGCCAGTGAAGGTCGGATCGAGAGCAGGGTCGAAGGCGAACGGGTTGAAGTTAGTCATGTTGTTGCCCTGAGCGTAGGTAGGCGTCGTGTAGATGTATCGTAAGCCCATAACCAAGCTAAGTTTACGCGTCACCTTCCAGGTGTCCTGGGCGTACGACTCAAAATCGTTGAACCGGAATTGGCCCACTGTGACGGCCGAACTCTGCCCGAGGGTGTTAAAGTTCCCAAGAAGCGCGTCAGCGAAGGGGTCACCCGTCGAGTTTGCGCCGGTGGTTGCGCCCGCATTCGTGCTGAAATTGATCGTGCCGTCGAAGTTCGTGCGCGAATTCTGAGTCTTCCGGTTCCGTGCGAACTCTGCTCCGAACTTGAGCGAGTGGCTGCCCTTCTGCCACGTGACGTTATCCGCCGGATTTATATCCGTCGTGGGAGATGCCAGGAAGTTCGGCGCTGGACCATTCACCCCGGCTGGTGCGGCCGTCGGAAAATTCGCGACCGCCGTGAAGCTTATCGTCGGAAGCCCATCGGCGAACGTGGTTGGGTTTCCCAGTGGCGGGATGAACTTGAACCCGTAAGGAGTCTTCATCCAGGCGGTGCCTTGGAGCGGGGTCCTTTGCTTATGCCAGTCGGCGTTGAATTTGACTTCATTGATCAGGTTCGGTCTTATCATAGCAACCCACCCAATTTGATAGTTATATCCGGGACGATGGCGCGTGTCCGGATCCACAGGAACGGTCGAGGGCGGCCCGGCGTTGAAGGTCGAAAAAGGAGCATAGATGTCAACGTAGTCGTGGAGATACCGGAAATAAATACTCTGTTTTTCGTTGGGGTGTTCATCCACGCGAATGATGTCCTCGCGAATGTTAAACGGGGTCGCGAGGTTGAACGTCATGTTGTTGGTATTGGTCGAAGTGGGCAGCGCTCCCTGCACAGATAATTTGGCCGCCGACGTGTAGAGCGCCGCAATGGCCGCGCCGTCGCCGCTGATACAAGTGGGGTTGATGACATTCGTCCCTGTATAGAGAACACCCCCACTGCAGCTCGCAGGGATCACCGCGGGCGTTTTGAGCACCAGCCCGGCTCCGCCATTATAAATGTCGGTGAAGTCGCCTGCCGCTTCCGTTGCCGTGGGAAACGTCTCCTGAGTCGAGGCAGCCGGCCCACCCGGGATTAACCCGCGAAGCTTCTTCCACTCCTGCCCGGCAAAGAAAAACAGCTTGCCTCTCTGCTGGATATACGGGATCGGACCGCCAAGGTCCCATCCAAAGTCGTTGTAATGAAAGGGAGGCACGGCCGCGTAGCCCTTCGCGGCTGGATTGGTCAGTTTGGTGCCCTTATTCTCTGCATTAAAAGTATTGTTCTGTACGAATTCAAAGCCTCCGCCGTGATATTGATTTCCTCCGCTTCTCGTCACTACGTTTATTGTGGATGAAGCAGAGCGCCCAAACTCAGCATCATAGTTCGAAGTCTGCACGTCCACTTCCTGAATAAAGTCAATACCCACCTGATTGAACGTGCTGTTGTTCGAGCCGGAGTCCAGGTTAAACCCGCCGTCCACGCTAAAGTTCTGCCCGTCCGCTCGTTGTCCGTTGGTAACCGCAACGCTGGTATTATAATTTGTTGTCAAGGCGGCGGGGTTAGTGCCCGAACTCTGGAGGGCCGCGCCGGGAGCCAAAGAAATGAGCGATTCGTAGTGCCGCTGGTTCAAGGCCATATTCTGTACCTGCTGCTGGGTGATGGTTGTTGAGATCTCACCCGAAGTGGTATTCACCGTATCGCCAGTCGCGGTCACCGTTACAGTTTCCGTAACCGCGCCGACGTCCAGCTTCAAGTCCACTGTCAGACGACCGCCAGCAGTTACCTCGTTGCCTTTTTTCGTGACTTTCTTAAAGCCCACCTTCTCCGCCACCACGCTATACGTGCCTACTGGCAGCTGATCGGCAACGAAGTAGCCGTTCTTGTCTGCCGCAGTCTCGCGGGTTACTTGCGTTGCTTCGTTGACGATCGTCACTTTGGCCCCTGCGACATAAGCGCCAGACGAGTCCGTGACCGTCCCGGAGATGCGGCCGAATATATCCTGGGCAACGGCGACGTCAGCCGCCGCAGACAACAACGCCATCGCAATGAAAAGCAGCAAGGCGTGGATCCCCGCTAGAGATAGACGTTTTGCCGTTCCACAACGAATGGTCGAGAAATGATTTTCCGGGCGTGCCTGGGTCATTTTTGGTCACTCCTAGGGCGGCGGTACAGTTTTCTTGCTGAACTGCTCCTCTGACCGGCCGCCTTTTAGGCAGTTCAGGAAGCTGCACCGCAAATGGGGTGAATCAAATTAATCGATGGCAGAGTAAAGCAGTTATGCATGGTGCCTGGGAAGTTAGACAACCGTGAATTCACCGTTAGTGCCGGAGGGTTGTTTCGACGGAGGCCAGAAAGTCTTCGTCATCGGATTTGCATCTTAAGTTAGTGAAATTGCATGCCTTTTGGTCGAGTGTCAGGCGATGAAAAGTCGGTTATACTCCCCCCAAGGCGAGGTGGGACGGCTCAGGGACCGTTCTTGGGGGATCCACTTGCAATCGGCGATCAATAAACTAGAGGCCGAAAGGGCAGAACTTGAAGAGATTCTGTCTTCTGGCGTATTCGGGCGAACCAACAATCATGTTCGGCTTCTCACCTTTGTTTGCGAAAAGTACTTCGAAGGCGCCATCGACGAAATCAAGGAGTACAGCATTGCCGTGCACGCCCTTGGGCGCCCGGAATCCTTTGACCCGCAAATGGACACTATCGTCCGCGTAACGGCTCATGCTTTGCGGAAGCGACTCGAAGATTTCTATCGCGGAGCCGGGGCGGAACACGCGGTCCATATTTGCCTGCCCCCGGGTCACTACGTTCCCAAGTTCACACACTCAAGCGAAGTAGAGGCGGCCAACGGCGAATCCGGTCTCGAAGAGAAACAAAACGGCCAATCTCCAGGCACGGGTTCCCCTCAAGGCAATGGGCGGGCGGAAGATCGGCAAGATCAGGTCTCTAAGACAGACGACATCACAAACCTGCAAGATGTCGCCGGATCTCATCGCAAGTTTGGGCCACGAGCTGGAATGACAATCCTCGCTGTCATTCTTGCTATTTCTACGTGTGCGCTCTCGGTTTTCGCCTGGAAAAAATGGAATGGGAAAATCGGGCGCGAGAGCCCTGCAGTGTCCCGCGCTTCGGTTGGTCCAGACTTCGTTTCCGGGAAGATTCTGCGCGTCATGCTGGGCAATGCATCCACTCCCTATTCGGATCGAGGTGGTTCAACTTGGGATAGCGACCATTTCTGCGCGGGAGGAAGCGCGTTTTCCGTGACTGGCCGGGCCATCCAAGGCACCGAGGACCCGCATCTTTTTTTCAGCGGGAGGCGCGGCGTCGTTCATTGTAATTTTCCTGTTCCTCCAGGAACTTACGAAGTGCATCTTCTATTCGCTGAAACCTCGGGACTTCAGGAGGCCAGCCGCAACGTGGCGTTTTCAATCAATGGAGGACCGCTTACCAACCTGGATGTGGTGGACGACGCCGGTGGGAATGACATTGCAACTACGAAGGTAATTACGGATGTTACGCCGGCAAGCGACGGAACGATTCATTTGGACTTCAGCACTCCCGAGGCATTTGCAAATGCAGTTGAAATTCTTCCGGGAACTCCGCATCACATGCTTCCTGCCAGGATCGTCGTCGGACACTCTCCCTTCCGCGATTCCAAGGGCAATATTTGGATGCCCGACCGGTATTTCTTCGGTGGCCGCCTTAGCAGCTTCGGAGGTGATCTATCCAAACTGACGGATGGCCGTCTTTACGAATGGCATCGTTTTGGGCACTTCCATTACGTGGTGCCTGTTGCGACGGGCAGCAAATACACATTGAGGCTGTATTTTATGGAGCATTGGTTTGGAGTGCAGAATGGCGGCATTGGAGGCGTGGGCAGCCGTGTGTTCGATGTCTCTTGTAACGGATACATGCTCTTAAAGGGATTTGATATCTTCCGGGAAGCCGGCTCGGAGCCGCTGGTCAAAACCTTTCAGCATATTGAACCCACGCCGCAGGGCAAAATTGAGATCTACTTCACCCCTGCCGTGAACTACCCTTCGATCAGCGCGATTGAAGTCATCCCCGAATAGAAAAGTCACTCAGATCCGACGATTTGAGTCCTATCGTGGAGCAACCTCCTTTGGTTCAGGTACTCGAGTCTGTAAAATTACGTGATCTCACTTGTCCCACTTTTTACTTTCTTGAGCGATTAAGCGCCGCAATGCGGCAGTGCAGTTGAAACACGATAAACCCTCGCTGATAATGGCGGAGCCGCGAATGCGAAGTGAATTTCAGAAGGATAAATGACTGCGTATATCGGACTCATCGGTGGCGGAAACATTTCCGAGACGCATGCGCGTGCTGCGCGTGCGGTGCCGGGAGTTGAGATAGCGGCAATCTATGGAACAAACGCGGAGAAGGTCGGGCGATTGGCCGGCGAGCATGGCGGCAAGCCTTACTCTGATTTCGACCAGTTTCTGGATCACCGTCCCATGGATCTGGTGGCGATCGGCAGTCCTTCGGCAATGCATGCCGCTCAGGGCATCGCGGCGGCGCGGCGCGGGCTTCACGTGCTGACGGAAAAACCAATCGACATCACGACCGAGAGGGCTGATGCCCTTATTTCCGAGGCCGATAAAGCAGGAATCAAGCTGGGAGTTTTTTTTCAAGACCGTTGTAAACCAGATATTCTTCGCGCGAAAAAGGCGGTGTACGAAGGTGTCTTGGGACGGCCGATACTCGCGGATGGGCGAGTGAAGTGGTACCGCCCACCGGACTACTATGCGAAGTCGCGCTGGCGTGGAACCCGAACGCTGGACGGTGGCGGTGCGTTGATCAATCAGGCTGTACACACGGTAGATCTGATGCTGTGGTTGTTTGGCGATGTCGTGAGTGTCCAGGCCAGCAGCAAGACAGCGTTGCATACGATAGATGTGGAGGACACTCTAGTCGCCCTCTTGCTGTTCGCGAACGGGGCGCTCGGCGTGCTGCAAGCCACTACCTCGTCATATCCGGGCTACCCTCGCCGGCTGGAGCTCACCGGCACTGAGGGAACATTGATCATCGAACAGGATCGACTGCTCGCTGCGGACTTGCGAAATCCAAGGGAGGTTTTGCTGCGCGGTGGGGATGCGGACCTGAACCGCAGCGCAGACTCGCCGGTCGTGAGTGACGCTCGCGGACACCAAGCCGTTTTGGAGGATTTCCTCGAGTCGATCCGGTCAAACACAAAGCCGCGTTGCGATGGGCGTGAAGGCCGACGTAGCCTGGCCCTCGTGGAAGCCGTTTATGAAGCCTGCCGGACTGGAAAACAAGTACCTTGCAATTGAGTAGGCGATGGGCTGGCTTCTGTTCGGTCAGACTTTTCCTTCACTACTCCGAATTGACTCACACAATCTTCCCCATTAGAGTTACTCGCCGAAACGCGAGCAAATGGCCAAAATGGAAATCACCAAGTGATCGTAAGGGTCTCTGAGGACAAGATATCAGCGGACGTGCGGCGAGCCTTCCTCGATCGGGCACGGGCAGAGGCCGCTCCGTGACGCTCCTCAACGATGACAGGCTCTTCCCTTCGGATCCGAATACACGCTCCGTCGCGCGGCGGCTTTATAGCGGCGTGCGCGACTTGCCAATCATCAGCCCGCATGGCCACACGGACCCCCGTTGGTTCGCCGAAGACAAAACATTTTCGGATCCGGCTACCCTATTTGTCATTCCAGACCACTACGTCTTTCGCATGCTTTATAGCCAGGGTGTATCTCTTGAGCAACTGGGGGTTGGATCCAAAGCTCTTGAGGATCCCAGGCGCATTTGGCGCGTTTTCGCGCAGCATTACTATCTTTTCCGCGGAACACCGACGAGACTGTGGCTGGATTACGCTTTCCAAGCGCTCTTTGGTTTGAATGCGCGTCTTACTCCTGAAAACGCCGATGCATATTACGACGCAATCCTGGAAAAGCTGAAGATGCCGGAATTTCGTCCTCGAGCACTCTTCGAACGATTTCGACTTGAGGTGTTGGCGACGACGGATTCACCGCTTGATTCGCTCTCTCATCACAAAGCGATCCGCGCATCGGGTTTCAAGGGGCGCATTATTCCGACGTTTCGTCCTGATCCAGTGGTTGATCCTGATTTCCCAAACTTTGTGGAGAATCTTGCGTCTTTCGGGCAATTGATGCGTGTGGATGCGGACAGTTGGCAAGGTTATCTCTCCGCGCTGCGGCAGAGGCGGATGGAGTTCAAGGCGCTCGGTTGCACGGCGACGGACCACGGCCACCCTACGGCGGCGACCGCTGACCTGAACCCTGATTCAGCGGCCCGGCTCTATCAAAAAATAGCTTCCGGCACCAGCGATCCCGGAGAGCGCGAGTTGTTCCGCGCTCAAATGCTCACAGAAATGGCGGCCATGAGCCTCGATGACGCACTGGTCATGCAAATTCACCCGGGGAGTTTCCGCAACCACAATACGCAGGTATTTCAGCGTTTCGGACGAGACGCCGGAGCAGACATTCCGATGCCCACCAATTATGTGCACGCGCTGAGGCCCTTGCTAAATCGCTTCGGTAACGAGTCGCGTTTTACACTCATCGTGTTCACCCTCGATGAGTCGACTTACAGCCGTGAACTTGCTCCACTAGCGGGACATTATCCTTGCCTTCGGCTGGGGCCAGCGTGGTGGTTCCATGACAGTCCCGAAGGCATGATGCGCTTTCGCGAATACACAACAGAAACCGCGGGTTTCTACAACACCGTCGGTTTCAATGATGACACCCGGGCGTTTCTTTCCATTCCCGCCCGACACGATGTGGCGCGTCGCGTCGATTGCTCCTTTCTTGCGCGCCTGGTTACGGAGCATCGAATGGACGAGGATGAAGCGCGCGAGGTCGCTTCCGACCTGGCGTACGGTCTTGCGCGAAAAGCGTACAGGCTCTAGAAGCGAAATTGCACTTTGTGATTTACGCAGATTCGTACGACAGAAGACGTGCGGTACTCATTCATGCACCAAGACGGAAACATGTCGCAATGAACGACTCAGGCTCTCCCATAACCAGGGTGCGCTGGACGATTTGCGCCCTGCTTTTCTTTGCGACATCCATTAATTATGTGGATCGTCAGGTGCTCGGCCTGCTGGCGCCCACCCTTCAGAACTCCATCGGCTGGACGGAAGCACAATATGGATACATTGTCGGCGCGTTCCAGTTTGCCTACGCCATCGGCCTGGTGGTTGCCGGTCGAATGGTCGATCGGCTCGGTTGCCGCATCGGCTTTGCCATCATCATGGGGTTCTGGAGTCTGGCCTCCATGGGACATGCACTTGCGGCCTCCGCATTGGGTTTTGGAATCGCCCGTTTTTTCCTCGGTCTTGGCGAGGCCGGCAGCTTCCCGGCGGCCATCAAGGCGACGGCGGAATGGTTTCCGCAACGAGAGCGTTCGCTGGCCACGGGCATCTTCAATTCCGGAGCGAACGTCGGGGCGATTTTCGCGCCAGCTGTTGTCCCGTGGATTACCCTAGTATTTGGCTGGCGTTCTGCTTTCCTGGCTACGGGTATCTTAGGCGCGATGTGGATCGCCTGGTGGCTTACTCAGTATCGCGGCCCCACGCATCATCCGCGCGTCAGCCCTGCGGAGCTCCAGCATATTCAGGAAGATCCCGCGGAACCGATGGAACAGCTACCGTGGAAGAAGCTCCTGGCTTACAAGCAGACGTGGGCTTACGCTGCCGCGAAATTTCTTACGGATCCGATCTGGTATTTTTACCTCTACTGGCTGCCGAAGTTTTTTGATGACCGATACCATCTCGGGCTCAGCCACATCGGTCTGCCCCTCATTGTCGTGTACAACGTGTCGGCCGTTGGAAGCATTGGCGGGGGATGGCTGCCGTCGGCTTTTAACAAAGCGGGAATGCCGCTGGCCAAAGCTCGGCTATTCGCCATGTTTGTCTGCGCGTGTCTCATCCTGCCCATTTTCTTTGCGAGCCGGGTTTCTTCTCTATGGTCTGCGGTTGGCATCTTGAGCCTCGCGACAGCGGCGCATCAAGGATGGTCCGCGAATTTGTTTACAACCGCATCGGATATGTTCCCGCGCAGTGCAGTGGGCAGCGTGGTCGGGATAGGCGGAATGGCGGGCTCGATAGGTTCTGTCCTGTTTTCCCTCAGTACCGGTTGGGTCCTGCAGCTCACGCACAGCTACACTCCTCTTTTCGCAATTGCGGCTTCCGCATATCTCGTTGGACTCCTGTTCTTGCACGTCATTGCCCCGGGCCTGCCGCGAATCGATGCCGCGGTGAGCCAAGGAGCCAATTGACGAGCGTGGTTCACGTGGATATTGTCATTAACTGCGGAGAATGAACTGATTTCTTCATGAGCCTTTTCCTCGAGATCGGAAGCGAGCAATCGAATCTCTCTTCAGTTGAGCTGCGGACAGGTCTGTTCCACGCCTTGCAAGCTCTTGGCCGGCGCGATCGCGTGCTGGCCATTCCTCCCGACTTCACTCGATTCCACTCAGGGGCCGGCGAACTGACCAGATGCGCGCATGGCTTTTACGGAGAACGGCTCAGTGCGATATTGCCGGCACTCGGTACGCATGCTCCCATGACACCGGGCCAGGTCGCCAAGATGTTCGGTGACATACCGTTCAGCTTGTTTCACGCGCACAACTGGCGAAAGGATACGGTCACACTCGGAGAAGTGCCCTCCGAGTACGTGCGCGAACAGTCCGAAGGCAAATTGGACTACACGTGGCCGGTGCAAATTAACCGGATGCTGGTCGAAGACGGTTTTGATCTGATCCTTTCCATCGGACAAGTTGTTCCTCATGAAGTGATCGGAATGGCGAACTACAATAAGAACATTCTTGTCGGCACCGGCGGACCCGACAGCATAAACCGCAGCCATTACCTCGGCGCTGTGTACGGCATGGAACGGATCATGGGACGGGCGGACAATCCGGTGCGGCGGGTACTGAACTATGCTTCGAACCATTTCATCCAACACTTGCCTATTGTGTACGTGCTAACGGTCGTGGGGAGAAAAGAAGACGGGAGCCTGGCAATCCGGGGACTCTTCGTAGGAGACGATGACGAATGTTTTCATAAAGCTGCGGAACTCAGTCTCAAAGTAAACTTTGTCATGCTGGACGCTGAAATCCGAAAGGCGGTCGTCTACCTGGATCGGGAGGAATTGAAGAGCACTTGGCTGGGCAACAAAGCGATCTACCGGACGCGCATGGCGTTGGCAGACGGCGCCGAGCTCATTGTCCTGGCTCCAGGCGTAAAGGACTTCGGGGAAGATGCGACGATTGATCGGCTAATCCGCAGGCACGGCTATTTTGGCACGCCAGCAACCCTCGAAGCCGTCGCGAATGACCAGGAACTCGCCGCCAATCTCAGTGCGGCGGCTCATCTCATCCACGGATCTTCCGAGGGACGCTTTACAATCACGTACTGCCCGGGGGGCCTCAGCCGGAAAGAAATATGCGATGCGGGTTTCGGGTATGCGGATCTTGAAAGCATGATGAAGAAGTACGACCCGCAAAGGCTGAAGTACGGCTACAACCAGGTGGATGGTGAGGAAATCTTTTTTGTGCCAAACCCTGGCCTGGGACTCTGGGCCTACGGTGGACGCTTCAGGGATTAGGAAGCGTCGGTGATGCAGTTGGGGCTTCCAGCAATTGGATCGAATGACGTACACTTCGCGATTTTGCCGAGAAGTGGTTTCGGCGTAGCTGAATGCGAGCGAAAAGGATGACGAATCTGATGAATCCGCCTACGTTAGGGCTTTCCCTCAGGACCGCTGTCGTGATTGGCGGGACGTCTGGCATTGGCCGCGAACTAGCTCTCGGACTAGCTGCCGCTGGAGCGGACGTCGTCGCTTCCTCCCGGCGCGCAGACCAAGTGGAATCGACGGCCGGCGAAATAGAATCGCTGGGACGCCAAACTCTACGAATTGCCTGTGATGTGTGCGATCGCAGTTCCCTGGAGAACCTCCTGGCGAAAACGCTCGAAAGATTCGGCAAAGTGGACATTCTGGTGAACTGCGCCGGCAAAACGAAGCGCGCTCCCACGGTCGACTTCCCGGAAGAATCGTGGCGCGACATCCTGGAAACAAATCTCACCGGCACGCTCAGAGGCTGCCAGATATTTGGCAAGCACATGTTGGAGCGGGGATACGGACGGATCATCAATATCGCCTCGATCGCTACGTTTGTTTCCTTGATGGAAGTCGCAGCCTATTCCGCCAGCAAAGCAGCTGTGGGAGCTCTCACGAGGTCGCTGGCTTTGGAATGGTCCAGTCGCGGAGTGATGGTAAACGCCATCGCTCCCGGGGTTTTCCCCACGGCTCTCAACGCGGAACTGCTCGATGGCACAAATCGGGGCCGCGAGCTGCTAGCTCGTACTCCTATGGGCCGGTTTGGGAAGCCGGAGGAATTGGTGGGAGCTGCCGTATACCTCGCCTCGGATGCGGCGTCCTTCACGACTGGCCAAATCCTGGTGGTGGACGGGGGGTTCTTGGCAAGCGGTGTAAATCAGTAGGCGGCTGCGAATCGCTTTATCGGCCAGGTGGGCCAGCAGAGATTTCAACCGTGGCTCGCATACCCCATGCCTGCCAGGACGCCTCGCATGTAAGCAAAGCTGCTGATCACGCCCGGCATTGGATCGTCGGGATGAATCTCATACTCCAGATCGACGAAGCCCTTGTACTTGATCGAGACAAGGGCTTCAAACATCTTGCGCACCGGCATGAGGCCCTCACCCACCGGCACCTGGCTCTCCTTGATCTGAAAATCCGTGAGGTCTTTCATGTGTACGTTATGCAGCTTCGGGCCTGCTTCACGGATTGCCTGAACCACGTCCGTGCCCGCACGAACCGTATGCCCGACATCGATGCAACATCCCATGCGCGGATCCATCCCTTTTACCGCTTTCAGGACATCCAGCGGCGAATGCCATAGTTTATCTTCCGGGCCGTGATTGTGAATCGCAAAGCGGATGTCGTACTCCTTCACGAATTTTTCAATCCGCGGCAGAGTTTCCACCGCGGGATCGCCAGAGACAATGACGCCAATACCTGCGCGCTTGCAGTACTCGAATTTGGCGCGGATGTCCGCATCTTCATTTTTCTCAAAATAGATGGTTCCAGCGGCGTGAAGCTTGAGGCCCGCGGCGGCATAGTCCGCCAGCGCAGCCGCTTCTTCCTGCCTATCCGTCGGGAGATGATCTTTGACGTCCTTCGCATTCAGTTCGAACACCTTGAGCCGCTTCAGGAAGCCGATCATCTGCGCCCGGCTGAAGTTGCGAAACGTGTAGCTTGCTAGGCCCAGACGAATAGGCGGTCCCTCGTCAGTCGAGAGCCCTTCAGAACTCAATGCCAAGATATCGCTCGGGGCCGCCAACGCTGCCCCAACGACTGCACTGGCGCGAACGAAATTTCGACGGGAGATCGTCTTCGTCATGAGCAACTAATTCCTGAAACTCAGTATTGCTCTCTCACTAGCAACTGAAACCGGCCACATCCTCATGCGCGCGGCGCCCAGCCCGCTTCGTACTCGCGCCCCCACATTCTCATCGCTTCCGCATCGTTCTGGATCCGGCCGTCTTTCGTGTCCAGGTGCAGCTCTCGGTTGACTTCCCAGGCGATGTTGGAAACCTGCAGCATCGTAACCGCGACGTTGCCAACATCAATAGGCGCGTTGAGCTTCTCGCCCTTGCGGACTCCTTCGATGAAGTTTGCGAAGTGCGCATCGGTCATGGAATCGCGGCCGAGCAAATCCGAAGACGAGGTTGCACTTCCAACTTTGAATTCGCCCGTCTTTTTTCCTTTGAGGTCGTAGATCTCGTACCCATCACGATCGACCAGCACCGTCCCAGTGGTTCCCATGATTGCCGAACCACGATCGCGGCCGTAATACTTCATTCCCTCGCAGCTCCTGCCTTCCCATGTCAGCATCTTGTCTTCGTATTCGAAGCTGGTCACCAGCGTGTCATAGAACTGCCAGTCGTCTTTGAAATGGTATCTACCGCCCGACGCCGTCACCCGTCTCGGATAATCGACGCCCAGCGCCCAGCGGCAAACATCGACCTCGTGCGTGCCGTTATTCAACGTTTCGCCGGTGCCATAATTTCGAAACCAGTGCCAGTTGTACGGATGTACGTTGTCTTGATAAGGCCGCCGCGGCGCTGGGCCCTGCCATAGGTCCCAATCCAGCTGCGCCGGCACGGGCACTTCTTTGCCTGTGCCAATCGACTTTCTGACATTGCTGTACCAGGCTTTCGCGAAGTACGGCCTTCCAATGGCTCCTGCGTGAATCTTTTCGACAATCTCGATGGTATGCCGCGAAGACCGCTGCTGGGTTCCCATCTGCACGAGCTTTTGATACTTCTGTTGCGCCTGCACAAGCATTTCGCCCTCTGCCGGATTGTGGCTGCACGGCTTTTCCAAGTACACATGCTTCCCCGCTTGCAACCCCGCGATGGCCATCGGTGTATGCCAGTGGTCGGGAGTGGCGATCGTGATGGCGTCCACATCTTTCTGCTCGAGAATGGCGCGAAAGTCTTTGACCGCCGCAGGCTCCTCGCCCATCTGCTGCCGTGTACTGTCAGCAAACTTCCTCAGGATTTCGCTGTCCACGTCGCAGACATGCGAAATGCGCGCAGCGCTCTTGTTTGCCTTGAGCGACGTCAGATGCGCATAGCCGCGCCCGTTGAGTCCGATCACCGCAAAATTGAGCCGATCGTTCGAACCAATGATCCGACTATAGCTTTTTGCGGCACTTCCAACGCCCAGCCCCGCTGCGCCCACTGCTAGTGCTTCGAGAAATTCGCGTCGCGTAACCATCATTTCCTCACAACGGATTGCCATTGCCGTTTTGTCGCCGGCTGCCAGGATGGCTCGAAGTCAGAAATAGTTTGCAGCAATTCGGCCATTTCTTCCTGAGCCCATTCAAGCCGATGCGTGTGGAGGCTTCAAGCCCAGGCGCAGTATACAACCGCATTCACCGTGGGTCACCTTCAGTCTGTGAGTCGGAGTGACAGCCGAGCTTTGGCGCGCTTCCCGTTTTGTCGAATTCCGAATTATTGTTGGAAAATCAGCGGAGGTCCGCCGATCCATTTCCATTTCAGGCTGACATTTACTTCGACACGGTTGGCGATCTTGATGAAGGGGATGCCCTTGTTCATCCCGTAGTCCTTGCGAT